>Ga0116231_10013411_pt1 | contig 11534 bp, 4 predicted proteins | sample S1TSphgellanicum_2_FD_89695 | JGI IMG/M metagenome (GOLD analysis project Ga0116231, IMG submission 89695) | Host-associated microbial communities from peat moss isolated from Minnesota, USA - S1T2_Fd - Sphagnum magellanicum MG | ecosystem: Host-associated > Plants > Peat moss > Unclassified...
AGAAAAAAAAAAAAAAAATACAAAAAAAAAACCTCAAATTTACAAAAAAAACCCCAAAACAATTAAAATTTAAAATTAAATTGCCATAAATTTTCCCCCCCCCCCCCCCTTAATACCATGGATTAATGTATACCCTATATTATTTTATTTAAATAAAGTAAAATTAACCGTATTATAGAACTACTTAAATTATAATATTCAAAAATCAATATATGGGACCTTATATTTTAGTTCATGTATTTTGTAGATTCAAAGAAGAGTGTCCTCACCAGGATTATGACTTTATCCATACATTCTATATAAATACAAAAGAATTTTAATTTTTAAAATCCCTTATCAAAATAGTTTTAAGTACTTGAAAAAAACACCAAATTATTATTTTTAAGTATTTCATTTTCATTAATAAGTTCCTTGATGTTGCCATCAAAATCCTTGGAAACAATTTTGGGTAAGAAGACAAACAAGTTGGTAACTCATAAATATAGAAACAATAGTGGTAGACAACACATTCTTGCACATTGAACACTTGTAATGTCACCATGATAAACAAACAAAGCAAATTTCTTCAATCCATAAAAAGATAGGGAACATTCAACTTATTCAAAGTAATAATCAACAAAAGGGACATCACTTTGGTGGCCTTCAACACCACTTCCTACATTGCATGAACCGTACCCCAATTTAAAAAGTCAAACCAATCCATCTTGGGTATATTAGGCACTTTCAAAATGAAAAGAAACCCTTGAAAGGTTTCAAAATCAATCATTGAACATTTGAAACAGAAGATGCCAATGGCAATGAATTACAAATATTTATTTTATTCTCAATTTAACCTCCATTTTTCATTTGTTTTCCAATGTTATCCTTCCCATTAAACCCATAAACATTTTTAGGTGTCATTATTTTCACCTTCCCCCTACTTTAGTGCTTGATCAACAAATCAAACTTTAGGACTAGATGTTTTTTTGTACCTTCAACTTGTTACACTACATTATTTTCAACCTCCCATCTTCCTCTTAGCAACAAAAGGGAGAAGGTCAAACATCTTGGTATGTGCATGGTTAATTTCATTCAATCTTCTTCCTCCTTTTCCTTGGTTTTATAACATGTTCATTTTCTAGTACTTCTTTACCTTTGTCAAAATTTGCATTATCATAAAGACCTATTTTTTCAACTAATGTGCAATGGGAAAAGTCATAAAGGATTACATGAAATAACAACTCATCAAGTTTGGACAAATGTTTGGTATTGTGATGCTCTACTATCAAAGACAAAACTACATTCCTATTTAGAAAAGCAAACAAAAAATGAGGTTTTGATTTTATTTTAATGGAGCCATTGTCCATTTTACTCACCACAGTTTCCTCCCAAACAATGTTAACAACCACATCCAACACACAAAATGAAATCAAAGCAAGATGACAATAGTGACAACTAACAATAAACAAAGCAAAATGATCACAATAGCAACACATAAAACAACAAGATTGAAATGCAAAAACATGGGAAGAGAAGGTTCAAATTGATTTGTACCAATTGCCAACCAAATTCTTCACAACAACACAACACTAAATTCTTCATTGTCGAAGATTGTTGTTGGTTATGCAGAGAACCCAAAATCTTTAGTGTTACTAGAATTATATCCAACTTTATACCCTTATCACTTGCACAGTCTCATCCCCCACCATTTGCATATTTTCACATTCACAACATTACCCACAAACATAGGCAAGAAAGAACGGTAATGAATTGGAATGACAAAACTACTAGAAAGTTGCAACCCTTTGTCAAAGGTGGTGAGTAGTTAACAAATAGAGGGGGCGAAATGCGACCCCACCATGGATTTCAGATAACTCTTTCAAAATGGCAATGATTCTACCTTTCTACCCTAAAAAAATGCTATGGACGTTAGAATTGATTACGAACAAGTTGATGGTTTTTTTATTTTCCACGTTTTTTCCTTTGTTCCATTGGCATGCTACTTTTCCAGCTCGAACAAAAGCAAATTTGACACACAAAACAACACTACTTAGAGGTGCATTCACACTTCCCTTAGCACCATATTAGTCAGTCATTTAGGGCTTACACCTACTTACCATGAACATTTTATGTTAAGCTAACATTCTCATAACATTAAACTATTACCCATTTAACATTGGTTGCCACCTAGGATGCCACCTAGATTTTCATTTAATATTGATTTAACATCGAATATGAATGCACCTTAAAGACATGGATTTTTTAAAAAAATTCCCTTTGGTCTTTTAGGGAACTTTTAAGGTTTAGGATGTGCACACATAATTGTGTGAAATTGGAACCAAAACTGGGTTACATGTATTTTGAAAAAAAAAAACACTAGAACTAGGGTTACTCCAGATATTAGCCATCAATTAATGACTAATAAGGGTCTAAATGTTTTTTTTTCTCTTTGAACAAGCTTATCCTCTTCTTGCTTTTTTGTTTTTGGAATTCCAAGAAGTATTGTAAATTTTCAATTGGTCACGTATGGTCATGAAATGTTTTACAGAAATACAAAAAACTTCAAAAATATGGTAAAGGTTTGGTGATAGGCATGTCTACCCTATCCATTAGTTATGTTATACTAACTTAATCCACCTACGAACTATATTAAATATTAAACATAGAAATATCTAACAAATAAAAAAACCTATTAACATCATTATTAAATATTTATGATAATAATAATAACAACTATTAATATTGATATATATATATAGGATGTTAACTATATTTATATTAATTTAAAAATTCAAATAATATAACTAATATTCATTATATATTTAATTATAATTTAAGTCGTTATTTATGGTTAATGATATAAAATAATACATAAGTTTGATATTTATAAATAAATATTCATTTTACGATATCTTGCCAAACATTAATGGTAAATTTGGTAATTAATATTGTGCATAATAATAATAAATATATATAAACATTAATACATAGATTATGATACATATAATCAATTATAATATTAATATACATTCATGCTAATATAAGTCATATTTATAATTGAATATTAGTTATATGAAGTAATTTTAATTATAAAATATAATTTTATTAGTGAATAATAGTTGATAATATTATTAATATTGATAATGACTTATATATATAGCTAGTAAGTAGGTACCTATTAACTAGCTAAAAGTTAAACCTACTTAGTTAATAACAACCTACTAACTACCTATTAAAGACCTAGCTACTTAGTGCTTTAGGTACACGCTAATTAAGTACCTAACTACTAATTAGGTAAGTAACTAGGTAGGTATCTATTTACTAGTAATTAATAGGTACCTAATATAGGTATGCCCTACTATATTTATGAATAGTCCATATAGTTGAAAGATAGTCAGGACAAAGTTGCAACTAATACATTAATTTGAAATTACATTTCATCCATATAATTGGCATTTATCATCCATGCCTATGTTTATGGCTAACCAAAGAAGTTGGACATGGGACTTGTCTTGGGATGTCGTCATTCTCCCAATTGAAGCTTCAATTATAACTCAATTGTATCACCTATGGATACCATGAATATTTCATGACTATCCCTTTAGTCAAGACTTGGGTTCGATTCTCTTTTAAAATAGTTGATGTTTCAACTTGCTTGGTAGGACTGAATTATTTAATTAAATAATAAAAAAATTGAAGTTGAGGTGTAGTTGAAAATGACCTGCAATTGAAAATATTGTGGTTGAAAAAAAAAGGTTTTCTATTAGTGAAAGTTTGTGATGTTTTGAATAGTAACTAAATAATATACATGTGCGTTTGGGTTGTAGATGGAACCTACATGACATATCTATGTTCAAGGTCATTTTAAATTACCAAGGCCAATATAAACAATTATTTCATTCCTTTTTGTTTTCTAAATGAGACATTTCGTAAGATCCATTGTGAAGTGTAAGCAATTTGAGTTACACAAGGTTAACCTATTTGTTGTATTATACAATTTTTATGTAAATTTTAGTGTAAGATTAAGTTCACAAAATTGAACCTAGCGTGGATTTAATGGTGCACAATAACATATTTTTTTAAATATTACATAAACTTCTCCAACATAGAATTTTCGTGAAGCTTGCTATTATGCTTTTGTTTAAAGTGTTTCTTTCTTTCAATATTGTGATTTTGAAACTTTGATGAAATTTCCCATATTTGGAGATTTTTTCCCCCTAATTTATGCATAAAATTGAAAATGTTGAACTTGCTCCAATTTTATTTGAACCACGTTGTGGATTTTCACAAAAAAACACTCTCAAGTTGAGACTTTTGTTCAGTATTTATACTTAGTGTACATGCAATATGAAACATGTTACAAGTTATTACAACATTGAGCCAAGTGTGGGAGTCAGCAACGGATCTTTCGACATCCAGCTTGATCAATCTCTTTAATCATTCCTGCATGGAGATGTTTGTGGGTCTTAGCAATGATTCAAATAATTGCTGATGACATACGTTGTTGTCTAAAATAGTAACTATTATATTGCACTCATACAAAACAGCAAGTTTTTTTTTGGGCAAATTAATTTCATTCAAGAGTTTATATATATCTGCAACTTGGATTTATAAGTGCGCCAGCACAACAGTCTACCTACAACTAGTTCTCATCAAACCTGTTATTGGGCACTAAATTTCTGGAAGGAACTTACTTACAATTTAGTGTCATTAAGTGGGCCAAACATTAAGTGGAACGGGTTGAAGGAAACACTTAGATGAAATTACAGACTCATATGACACAACAAACATGCAGGCCTTTCAGTTTACTAGGAGCCATAACTGGCACCCAGTGCCGGCTCATTAGTAGGACCTAAAGCATTAGAGTTATCCATAAAATGGTGCCCTGTTGCGCCTGAGTTGAACCCCTCATTTGAACGCTTCATACCCTCCTGGCTGTTGTCCACAAAGTCATGAAATTTTATTAAATAAGGGTGTGAAATACAGAGACCCAGGATTAAATGGACGAAGCGCGAGAACAAATTTATAGCTACAGTGCACATATCAGGAGCAGTGATTGGTTGAAGGAGTTCAGGAAGAGCAAACTCAGTTTAGCACCAAATTTGATGCTAAACTGAGTTTCATGCCTCGTTGAAGCCCAGTGCACTTTTTTTTGTCTGTTTTTTAAATTCTTATCTCCCATGTGACAAAACAGGGGGTTCTGGTGCTGTCTTTTCCTTAAGTTTACGGAGAACTTTATTGCCTGGATTTTTCCTTTGTATTTTCAGCTCCATTACGTGCCTGAGGGAACCTGTTTTCAGCAAGCTGGATCTTCTACGGTGGAAGGTACCAACCAGCCTGTCACTATTTCTAAAAAGTAAACAAATTCCAGCTCTGCTTACGTAGGAAAAGGACCTGAGTACAAGCCCTTCCATCATTTTCAAGGGGTTCCTTCAGCCTACCGGCATTGGGCACAGATCTCAAATGGGGAAGGGCTTGTACTCAGGCCCTTCTCCTCTACATAATGCCCTCTGTTATGGAGGGAAGAACCCTCTCTCTGGGATGAGATCTTATTACCAAAAATAGGGGTACCTACCTTTACACTAAAATAATCAAGGATTGCTTTACAAAAATGAAAAGCTTGTTCCTCCCATTGGGCAGGTGTTTTATTATCCATAATGCAGGGTCTCTGATTGTCTCTGATTGTGGGTATCAGGGGAAAAGTGAAAACACAAAAAATCTGCCAGCGGTTTCCCTGGCAACACCCTCAGAGTGGGGGCATTCCCAAAAGAAGCGGCCCTTGGCTTGGCCTCATGTGGGCACTTCTTTTGGGAACACCCTGCTCTTCCCATGTTACCCAACACATAAACCTGACCACAAGGAGAATGGCTTGATGCTTGTTTGCAACTACTCATAATTTAAAGCATGAGAAAAAGGAAGCAATCTGCCTTTAAAGGGAACCCTTATGGCCGGGAACAAAGCTAGACAAAGGGGGACCATCTATATTCAAACTCCTTTTCAGGGAACAAAATGCAAGTAGGGTAAAACTGCCCATCACTGAACATGTACCTATCACCCAGCACTTTCCAATATTTTCCTCATTCCTTAACCCTTAATTGATATTTGATCAAAATTGTCCCACTCCAAAAAATGGACCAGCCCTCACAAACATGCCTAGGAGTCATGTAAAACGTCAGATTTTGAATTTTTGACTTGGTGAAGTTGTGGAGGACCTCAAGCTGGATGCTTCACAAGGGTAGAGTGAAGTGCACATGAGAATTTTGTACATATGCATATTTATTAGAAAGGGGAAGTCAATTGCAGGTTCTTTCACCAATAGACAACTGGGTTCTTTCAGCTTGGGACAATGAGATTGTTGCAATAAGGGGTACAGTAAAACAGAAAGCAACATTATAGAAATATGAAAAAAAACATGTTCAATGGCATTCCAGCAACATAGTGGGTTGTTCATCATTTGAGCCATAGGCATGAAACCAACACCCAAAATACTATAAAAGAAGCAAACAACTTATGACCAACTGGAAACTGGATTTTTCACTGGTTGTTCAAGCAAGTCCAAGTGTTTAAGTATAATGGCTAAGATGTGTTTTCAAGGAATAATGTATGACACTGCTTTCTTTAAACAGTGGGCAAACTATTAATCCACTCCAAATAGTGATCCCTTGTGTGTCTCGGCCCTTGTCATGCACACAATACAACACATAGCCCTCTGTAGGGATCTGCAAGAGATTGGCCAGAGTGAACCAGCAACCACTAATGCCGTTCTGTCCATTGGATGGGCTGCGTTTTTTCATTCAACGTCAGATGGTGTTCATCATAGTCCATTTCTTTTCGTTGCTGACCATTGTTTTTTTTTTTTTTTGGGGTTTGTTCTTGACTGTTTTTCCTTGGACTTGACCTCACACATAGCTACCCTACTCACCTTCCTACCTTCATAAATATCTTCATAAGTATTGTACCAATCTTGATACCTTACTAATTATTCCCTACTGACATAGCTATCTTTAATAACTAGTTATCTTACTGACCTAACTACTATTCTAACTACCTACCCTATTAACCTAGCTATATTGTTAACTACATATCTTATTAACTTAACTTCCTTACTGACCTAACCATTGTACTAACTACTTACCCTACTGACCTAGTTACATTACTATTTACCAACCCTATATACACAACCACCCTATTGACATAAGTACTTTACAAACCTAGTCACCTTAATAAAATAATTTGTTTCTTACATATTAACTTGCCTATCTACCTAGCTACCTTGCTAGTGTAACTTTCTTCCTACTTACTAACTTGCCTACTTACTAACTTGCCTACCTACATGCTTATCTACTCTAACAACCTATTTACCTTGTTCCTTGAACTACCTTTTTACTTATTAACTTACCTACTAACCCAACTATCAACTTACATACTTACTTACTTACCTATGCACCCACTTTCCTACCTACCACTATGTTCACCTACTTACCTATGTTTTTTCCATAGTCAAATACCTAATTAATTACCTATTCATTTTTTCCACCCCTAGCCCCCCAATCCTACCTATCAATATATTAAGGTTCGCCTTAATTCATGGATGATAAACATAGGTCCCATATGTAGTTATTACAAATAATTTATAGTGGAAATAATGTCATAATTGCAATCATTTTAGTTTAATTAATGCATATTTTACTAAATTTTGTTTACTAAATTTATTTATGGAATGGACATTATAATACATTTTTTCATGTAATCATTATAAATATGTACTATTGGATTATGGTTTAGGTTTAAAGTTGGGACACATAAATTAATTAGCAAGTTTTTCACAAATCTATAGTAATTAACCTAAACTAGGCTAAATTTGGGGGAAAACTTTTAGGGTTTAGACATATGTGAAATAATACAATTTCATTCTATATCTTTTTCAAAGAGAGGAAAAGTTTAGTTTGGAGAAATCACACAAGGGTGAGAAACATATATTTTCTTTTGGTTTTTTACAAAATTTATTTGATTATTTTTTAAGATTAAAGTTTTTTTTTGGTGAGTAAATCTTTATAGTTTAAAAGCTTTATATTTTGTTTTGCATTATATAATTTGTATATTTTCTATAGTTTTTTGAGTTTAGGGCATATATCATTAAGAATTTTTTTGTTAAGGTTCGTACAGTTAAGGTTGTAATAAGGCTTATGAAAAAATATCATTTGGATTTTTAAGGTTATGCCTTATGATTTAATATTTAGGAATTTGATTCATATATATCAAGGCTTAAGGTTTATACTCTAAACTTTGCTCATTGTATTGGTTTTTTTATTTTATCACTTGTTTAGATCTATAACATAATTATGAATTTCCTTTGTTTCCATATGTTCGATAGTTGTTAAAGTTTAATATTTCCTAACCCACTTATGTTTAAATGTAATACCCATATCATATTGTGATAATTCATTAACCATGAAACATTAAAATATTTTTTAAATATTTGATTCCCCGCCAATACATCATGAAATTCATGTTTTCAAAATTATTTATTCACCTTATAGTATGATTTAACATATATAAAAATGAACATAATGCAAAATTGGTCACATTGATGATACAAGGGGTTAAGGTTTAATGTAAATTTTACTACTTAATGTTAGAATTATGGTTTAAGTTTAGAGTTTAGGACAAATTAATTTTAAAAAATTTACAAGTCTATAATAGTTAAAATAAATTTAGGGTGCATTTTGGGCGAAATTTTTAAGGCTTAAACATATGTAAAATAATGCAACGTCATTTTATTTTATTTTTAAAAAAATGAAAGAACTTAATTTGGAAATATTACCAAATGGTAATAGATATATATTTTTTATGTTTCCCTAAATGCAATACCCATATTCAAGTTCATTTTAATATAACCCTTAGGTGATATAGGTAATCTAAGGTGTAGACCCAACCTTAAATGCAATATCCACTTGTCCGGTCATTTCAAAATAACCAGTATTTAGTTTGAGTGGCATTTCAATGAAAACAAAAATTTATATGCAATACTTACATGTGAGTTCATTTTGAAATAATCCATAGGTGATTTAAACAACCTTCGATGAATAATCAACCCTAAATGCAATACCCACATGTAAGGTCATTTTAAAATAAATGGTTTAGGTACCCAAAATATGTATTTTTATATATCTAAATTAATTTTATGACAATTAATTATCATGAATATTTATAAAAATAATTATTTGAATAACTTATTTAAAAATTTTAATTAAAATAATAAATTAAATATCAAATTATTAATTTGATTTTCAAATCTAAATTTTAATTATCTAAATAATTAAGGTTCAACCAAATAATTAGTTATTTAATATTAAGAAATAAATGATTGTTTAAATATGATAATCAATCATTTACATTATTTGAAATAATTTTCTAATAATTATTTAATTATGACATTATTTGTTGATATTTCGACTAGATTATTATGTCATATGAATCCGATAAATATTATAATGGAAACCTATATGCAAGTAATGCAAAAGATGTTTAAAATCAATAACTATTTATTTTTTACCCTATTTTTTATTATTTATTTCAACCCTACATGGAAGTATTGCATTGGTTGTAAAAAAACTAACAACTATTACGAGACCTATATGCGGGTATTGCAATGGTTGTAAAAAAATCAACATCTATTACGAAACCTATATGTGGGTATTGCAATGGTTATAGAAAAACCAGCATCTATTATGAGACCTATATGCAAGTATTGCATATTTGAAGTGGCCTTATGGAAATTATAATAGAAAGGATGTAAGTATTGCATAATGTTCATTTTAATCTTTGTAAACCATAGACAAATTAATGTTACCTATTCATATGAACCTATTTAAGTTTTGATTCTTACATCTAAAGTACTAAAAAGATTATGGAAAAAAAAACATATATAATTAACCATATACCCATCAAACAAATGTGATTAGAGGAAAATATTATATTGATAAAAGATGTACAAACATGGGTGGACCAAAAAATGTTAAAAATTACAATGAAAAAAAAGGTTCTCTATAGTACATCAAAGGACCAAAATTCAAAAATTGGGTAGTCCAAAAAATGAAAGGGCTGAAAAAACCTAGCTAACAATATAAAGTGGAAACCCTAAATCATATCATTATCTACAAGCTTGTGTGTAATTCAGTAAGAAGTTGTTACATTTGTAGCCCTTGCTACATGATGAGCAGTGTACAAATGGCAGCGTTACATTTCAACTTGAACTACATTTGCAATAAACTCTTCCTTTATTATGCCCTGAACCTTATAAACACCCAGAAACCACCAAAATAATCCTTAACACCACCAAAGAAGAACGCGATGGCAATAAGCTACCATCGCCTTCTTCGCTAGAACACCACCATAAAAAAAATGACGGTGCATCGCCACGCCATCCTCTTCTTCTTCTTCTTAGACATAGAGAAGAAAGCAACGACAACTTATTGTCATCGCCTTCTTTGTTCCAACAACACCACACAAAAAGACAACGACACATTGTCGTTGTTTTCTTCTTTTTTAACACAAAAAAACAATGGCAACAAGTTACCATTGCCTTCTTCACTTGAACACCACCAGAGAAGAAGGCGATGGCAACAAGCTACCATCGTCTTCTTCTTTGTAGCACCACCACAAAAAAAGACGACGATACATTGCCATCATTTTCTTCTTCTCAAACACAAAGAAGATAAAACACACAAGAAAATAACCAAAAAAAAAGAAGGGAGGGATCTACCTTCAAGCTCCCACTTTGCCCTCTCACTTTTGGCTTTCGCTTTTACCCTTCTGTTTCAAATGTTTTCTCTTGGCATCTTCTTGTCCTCAAGCAAAAAAAAAAAAAAAAAAACCCAAAGAGAAGAAAATAAATGCAAAAAAGGGAGGGAGCTTTCCTTCAAACTCTCGTTCTGCCCTTTCACTTTTGGATCCCACTTTTGCCTTCCCACTTTTGCCCTTCTATTTCAAATGTTTTTTCCTAGCATCATCTTCTTCTCAAACATAATAAAAGAAAAAAAAACCATAGAGAAAAAAAAATGCAAAGAAGGGAGGGAGCTTACTTCAAGCTCCCGCTTTGCCTTCTCACTTTTGGCTCCCGCTTCTACCCTCCCACTTCTCCCCTTTTGTTTCAAATGTTTTTCCTTGGCATATTCTTCTTCTCAAGCATAAAAAAGGAAAAAAGAAAACAAAGAAAAAAAGAACCATAAAGAAGAAAAGAAATGCAAAGAAGGGAGGGAGCTTTCCTTTCAGCTCCCATTCTGCCCTTTCACTTTTGACTCCCGCTTTTGCCCTCCCGCTTCTGCCCTTCTGTTTCAAACACTTTCTCCTGGCATAGAGAAAAGAAAAATGCAAAAAAAGGAAGGAGTTAACCTTCAAGCTCTCGCTCTACCCTTTCACTTTTGACTCCCGATCTGGCCTCCTATTTCTACCCTTTCATTTCAAGTGCTTTCTCCTTGGCATATTCTTCTTTTCAAACAGAAGAAAAAAAAAAAAACACAAAGAAAAAAAAAACCATAAAGAAAAAAAAACAT
>Ga0116231_10013412_pt1 | contig 11534 bp, 13 predicted proteins | sample S1TSphgellanicum_2_FD_89695 | JGI IMG/M metagenome (GOLD analysis project Ga0116231, IMG submission 89695) | Host-associated microbial communities from peat moss isolated from Minnesota, USA - S1T2_Fd - Sphagnum magellanicum MG | ecosystem: Host-associated > Plants > Peat moss > Unclassified...
GAGAGAGAGAGAGAGAGAGAGAGAGAGAAACAACTGTTTCTCTGCAGACTCCAACTGTTTCTCTTCTGCAAATTCCATACCTGTGCCGCAACCAATGTTTGATTGTAGCGTCCTCTGCGGCCCCAGTCGCCTACCACCAAGAAGTTCAATGGGAAAAGCGAGGGTTGAGGAGAAAGGGGTCCTGCTGCAACCATATTCTCATTTGTGGCATACCATGAAGCCACCACATATCCTAAGCAAAATCCCACCAGCATTGCTGCCACCGTCTTCGCAAGGCAAAATCTCCGTCTACTTCCGCTCTCGCGAACTGGCACCTACGGTGATGAACATTCCCCATTCCATCTTCAACCTTCCAAGCAGGAAAAAAAAAAAAGGTTTCCCGGAAGAGAAAACGCTACGACAACTCTGTCGATAAAAATATCATGAATCCAAATTGGACGTAACTATTGAGAGAGAGAGAGAGAGAGAGAGAGAGAGAGAGAGAGAGAGAGAGAGAGAGCACGAAATGGAAAGGAGAAACGAGAATGAAGGAGATGGAAGTCTATAGTACCAGGAAAACAAAATAAAACACAGAGCGCCCACATGAAATGAGACAAGTACAGCAGCAGCAGCAGCATTTAGGTACCTGCAGCGCAGAGAGCAGGCCGATCTCTTCGTCTCTGAGTGGCCTCGCTTCCCAGCTACCCATTGTAAAATTCCTTCACGCAATTCGGATAACAAGCTGTGCAACAACGATTGAATTCTTCTGCAACAACAAACAAACAAACCAACAAACAAAAACACCCTGTTGACTGAAAGAAAATGGCAAGCTACTGACTTACAACCCAGAGAAAAACAACCGAGTTGTAAATTTTTAAGAAAGCGGGAGCATGCAACCAGATCAGCACTCACAATCTACATACAAAACCATCCAACCCACAAATGTCGTAAGAATCATGAGAGACGTGAGAGAGGAGGAGGCGGCACACGAGGGGAGAGGAAGAAGCGAAAGAGAAGGAGAGCAGCGGCGGGGAGCATGCTGCAGACGGACGCGCAGTAACTTCCGTATTTACCAGGTAATCATTCCCTAATCTACCATTTAGTAAGTGTTCATTCTGCTGATGAGTCTGCTGAACTAGGCTCTCAATGACTCTCATCCATTTCCTAAACTAACTTGGACTTTCCGCTGCTCCACCTACCACCGACGATCCAAAATGAATTGACTTTGTGATAATTAAGTTCGATTTGAATGAAATAATTGAACAAATCTTACAATTCAAAAACGGAGAAATGCACCATCGTTTGCATGCACGATCATTCAAATGCTTATCAAGTATACATATATATATATATATATATATAAGTTTTCTCTTATCATCATATTAAATTGTTTCAAATTTTTTATGATCATATTAATTGATAATTTATTTTTTGTATTGAATTTTTATTTCAAGTTTCACAATCAAAATTATTATTATTTCAAATTTTCATTGAATGAATGTTTAAATTCATCATGATCAAATTCAATTCATGTTTCAATTCTTATGGAAAAAACAAAAACACAAACTTCATAGCATAGATAACATTAACATGAAAAAACACATAACATACATCTTTTCATGTCCATATTGGTGGGTAGTTATTAGTTACATAGGTGTGGAATAGGTAAGTGTGAACAACACAATCAAACAAAAAACATTTTTTAAATTATATAGATTACATGCCACTTGAATTGAATATGAAATGAAATGAATTAAATTCAAATTCAATTGAAAAAACAGAGATGCAAATTAGCTCATCAATATGGTGTTGGAAAAATAAAATAAAATCTTAAAACACACCTTTCCATGCCTTATTACTTGGAAATAGCCTAAATAATTCCAATTTGGAATTGTCCGAAGTGCATCCAATTTTTTCCAACTATGAGGAAAGTGGCAGCAAACTTTCAAAGGAAGTGGAAATGTGGAGAGATTTGTTCAAAAATCAAAATTTATCTCTTTTTATCAAAGCATCTATGACAAAACATTCCTTTGGGGCATTGGGGGAGGGGGGTTGGTGTGTTCATTGTGATGTAAAATTTCTCTAAATCGAGGGTCACCCCAAGCCAAACCAATTAAACTAAGGCCAAATTTTAAACATTTCAACTAATGACGATTTGATATGAATCAAGGCCAATATGCTTGAAAGAGCCTTTTTCCCTGCACCATAGCTATTTGTTTCCTTTCGCCGATGGGCTCCAATTTTTACATCAGTATGACAGCTTGAAGAATTCATTCACCCTTCCCAATTGTATTTTCAAAGTATAGTGCTTTAACCTTAGAGTTCATATAGGATTTAATTTGTCTATCTCATATATTATGTTTTACAATTGCTGAGAAGACATTCAATGTGATGGATGTGGAGCCTTTGTGTTGAATGTAAAATGGGCGAATTACACCCATTTCAATTCACAATCACCATGAATCTGTTAAAGAAGGTTGTTTGTTTGTTTACCAAGTCGCAGTGCCCCTAACTGCGCTCTTGGTACTGTTGAAAAGGGGTCGATGAGTAATGGTGCACTAATGTGGTTTTGTTATGTTTAGACCTATGGTGCAAGGGTTACTGTGTATTGAATAATTTTATTTATTGAAAAATCATTAAAATGAAAACTAAAATTTATAGGGAAATTGGCACGTACTTCTGGTATTTGCTGGAAATAGCTCAAAGAGTAGGATCTTTTGGAGGTAAGGTTTTTAAAATTTTAGACCTAAGGTGCAGGAGATAATGAATCTTCACCATTGAAAATTCCATAAAAATTCAACAAAATCAAAAAATCTTAGAGTTCACACTTGGGCCAAAAATAGGCGATACTAGTTTAGACCAAATGTGAACACCCATTGCCACAACCTTACATGAGTTAATTGCCTCTTGTAATGATTTTTCATTTAACTCTAATAAAATGCCGAAGTTGTGACAATTGACTGTCAGTAACCCTTGGTATTTGTGACATCTGACCCTCACATCTTATGCAACATTTCATTTGACTCTAAAAATGATGAATTTCTAGAAGAATTTGGGTCACAAACCCAGCAGCTTGGTGATTTGTATGCAATCTTGTCTACAGTTGGCATTGGACCTGAACTAGACAGAAAATTATCATTATTGAATCTTGAAGTCTGGCTAAGACAGAGCGGTTTTGCATGGTGTGCATGTCATGCTCTTTTGCTTCTGGTTCAGTGTATTTCTTTCCTTGAGGCCTTGCTAATTAATTTCAGGGCACTTCATCTACAATTACCTTTTCTATACTCATTATCTTGAATTCTCATGGCTCCTGGATCATCTTATGGTCATTTGAGTGCTTGATTTTAGGAATTTGGTGTATACACTTTTGCCAAATCTGAAACCAAGGTAGAGCTATGTCCCAGCATGCTAGTCAACATCATGACTGAGTCTTCCTCTTGTGTCTGGAAATCTGAAAAAAAGAAAAGGATGTAGATTTATTTTTGCATACATTTTGCTCTAAGTTTTGAGAAGAGTATTATTTGCTTATTGGCTCCCAATGTTTGGAGTCAATGAAGTCAGTAGAAAGCAAATGCCACCTAAATACTATCATTCATGATGAAGGTGATCATCGGGTACTTTGTGACATTCACCAGGTTATGATCAAATGTATTCTTGTTATGTTCGTTTAAATGCTTGTCCAGAATTGACAGAATATTTGTTTGAATACTTCACTGTGGAATTCATGGAGTTCCTCTCTGTAATCACATGGATATGGCAACCCAATGATCCCTCCTTTGCATCAGACAACACCCTGGTCTACCTCTTTCCCCACATCCTGTACTATGGGCTGAGCACTTTAGCAGACGAAAATCATCAAGCATTACTTGTAAGTATCTCCAACATGCAATGTGTTTCAACCATCAGAAAGAGCACAAGAGTCCTTGTATGTGCAGTTGGTAGCTCAGAAAGTCAAGGTGCCAAATAGTGCTCAGAGTGGTAGGTGTTCATTATCAGACATGGTGTTGCGAGTCCTAAACATGTGTATGACAATTATTTGTTGTTCAAACCACTGCTCAGTTTTGTTTTTGGTCTTGTTTTCTCTTTTGTTTGGGGTTGGGCCAACTTAAATTAAGTACTGAGAAATCCTCAGTGTCTGGCCCAGATGATTACATGCAATGGTGCCACTAGGCTTCATGAGTCTTAGAGAAGAATGGGGTATGTAAAAAGCACATGCTTTACTCCCAGTACATGCTACAATGCAAACTTCCTGTGCCAAAGAGCCACACGCAGTGCAGTAGGGTTGTCCATGAAAAGCTGAAATCAAATTTTTAATGGTGTCTGATGCACAATGGATTGAACTGGTTTAAGAATCTTAAGCCTGACCTTGAGTTCAAAAATGTGTTATGAACATAGCCACTCAGATGAACCAAAAAAAGTCAAATGAAAGGCAGGAGAGCCACCAATGCACCAATCCCAAGTGCATTTGTCCATTGGGAGAAAGACCTCTTGCCTTTGAAGAAAGGCCAACCTGGGAACCAACAACAAATGTTGAAAGATGCTGTGTTCCACATTACAAGACTGTGTAGCACCAAGGAGGATGATAGTAAGAAAGACTGCCACTCTTGATACATAGCAGGAGGAGAAAAGGAATTCTGGAAGATCTTGGAATTCTGAAGGAGGTTAATGGAAGCCATGTGCTTGCAGAGCGCCAATGATGCAAAAACTGAATGATAGATTCATTACTGTGTGGGCACTTGTTCTTTTTGTGACAAAGGTATTCCCAGGATGGCACCACTTATACATTTTGTTTATTCCTTTTTCTCTTTAGATGGCAATGTGTCAAAATGTCATCCGCAAAAAATTAGATTTTCACCAGGGAGTTTTTTTGGGGATGTTTTGCATTTATCAGATGGACAATGCATCCATCCTCTCAGATGCATTGATTATGCCAAAAAGTTTCAGCACCACATGAAGGAGCTTGAAGAACATAAGGAGCAACAACAAAGCCCATGAACATGAATAAGATTTAGAAGTTGACAGATAAACATCCCAAAATTCAGTTGGCCATTAAACTCAATGCTCTTGTAGTGTAGCCAGCCAAAGCTAGGGATCCAAGTTCAACAGATTCCAACCTGCATGAAAATGGACAAGAAGTACCAAGGGATGCTGATGTGCAACTCTTGATTGAGGGTGATGAAGCAATTTTGAAGCTTGAATGTCCCTGGAGGAAATACCTTCTTGACATTTTACAGACCCTGAGCAATTTGATATTGCACAAGCCTCCAGATGGAATGGCCACTTCACCACATCCTTGAAAGCCAAGGTAACTGCTATGTTGCACACTTTGTTCATGGTACTTTGAGGACAAATAGAAGCATACTTGCAAAATTAGATGTGGATATTAGATGCAGGATACAGGTGTTAAATGATTTACTCAAGAGTTTGCACTAATATGCCAATGTTGCATATGTAGATGAGAAATGGTGCTCCTTTGACAAGCTGTACCTTGCTGGAGGTTCAAGAAACATTATGATATACAGTTGAAGGCCTTGGAATCAACCAAAATATTGCATCTTCACCTAACTAGGAGAGTCATTAGCCACATCTTATATGCAACGTGGGCAACTGGAAAATAAAGCTTATCAAACTAGGCATGCTTTCTGTGGTTCTATACCTTTTGAGACCATCATGGTCATTTCCCTCACTGGGCTTGGAGTTGTACTCCACAATTTATATGAAAGTGGAGAACTGCTAATATTTCTCTCTCTCTCTCTCTCTCTCTCTCTGCACCTAAATACCCTATCAATACAGGCTGTCATGCAGCAAGACTTCCTGACCTTGTGTCCAGTTGTGATGTGTTGAACATCAGGCCAGCAACTGTACCAGTGTGTGAAACTCTAATCAAGAATTGTAGTTTCACACCTAGTTCATGGTATTTAAGGTCTGATTCCTGAGTTTAGAGGCCTGATTCCTTCTCATTGACAACTTTGAGTACTCCCTGATGCCTCTCTTAAGGGGCAGGTGCAAGATTTAAGAGCTGATTTGAAGGGAGTGGTGTATTTCAACCATTAAAAGGTCTTCTTCAGACAACAAATGGTTGTCATAGATTGTCCCAGTCATGTAGATTACATGTGTATCAGTAACATGACAGACTGATCGATTGGTAACATCTAATCATGCCTTGCGATGGGGTGTATCTACTTGTATGTGATATATTTGAAATTGTTCAAGAGCTAATCACCTTGTATGTTGAATTTGGAGGTAATGACATTCCAGCAGCATGCTTTCTCATAGTAAAACATTCTGAGTATTGGCAGCTTATATGTTTAAGGAAGCTGGAGGAAGCCATCATTGTAAACTCTGAAGTTTGGGAGCTGGATTGATGCACCAGGAAAATTCTTCATGTTTTGGTTTTCCATCTTATTTGCAGCCTATGCAGGGTGAGCCTTGAATGTTCCTACTGAAGCATGACAGACAGCAAGAGGAGGGGATTGTGTGAGCTTGCAGGTTCTGAGAAGAGACTGTCAGCAATATCACTGCAGATTGTGAGCTCATCTTATTGCGGTCATCACTCATCACCTCACCTTACCATTTCAAGAAAGAACAGGTAGGACTCAGTAGTGCTGTCTCTTCAATTCATGCAAGTTATTTCAACCTGGTTTAAGTTTGGTTCAGGCTTTTGTTCCAAACACTTAATGCTATGCAAACCAGTCAACTTAGTCGCAGGAGTTGATTCACTTTGGTGGCTGGGCTTTTTCTCCCAGAGAAAAGAACAACCACAGTAGAGATTAGGTGTGTTGCAGATGCCCAGTAGAATGTACCATACACATTTTATCCAGAAAAGAAACAGACCCTATACACTCCCATGTAAGAGTTCTACAAAATGTTGTAAGCTTTGAAACCACATACATACCTTGAAACTTTCAGAGAATCCATTTGGTCCTCAATGCTACTGCCATATTCAAATTACCCAGCAGTGCTAGTGAATGACAGCACTCAAACTTCAACCTTACATATCTGCAATGTAGTTCTATCATTGGAAAGAACAAAAAAGGACAATTGAAAGGGAAGATCATGATTGTTAACTGTTACATAGAAAGTCTGAAAACATTGTTAGATTAAAAACATTAGCATAATGTTGTCTTCAAAGACGATAAGCTTAAACTAGATAACTTCAACAGCTGCCAGCAGTCAGACACAATCTGATATTCAAACCACATATACATAAGGTGAGGTAATTCTCCAGTAGAGACGCATAGGTTGGTAGCCAGTGTTTTAACAGGTTGATTGTCATTGTTTTGTAGCACACCATCTTGCTTGTTGTCCAAGTGTGTTGCTAGAGGTGCTGTACTGCTAGGCACTGTTTGTCTTCCCCTCCTCCATTTGATGGACACCCAATGACTGTGCAAAGTCTGCCCCTATAGCTCGACGATGTGACTCTGGCAGTTTCCATTTTTCACATTTTCCCTGTGCCTGCTTGTTCCAGGAAACAAAAGTACTGACCACAACTCAGTTACTTGCAGGAAAATATGACAGTTGCCAAATTGAGAAGAAAATCACTAGATTCCAAACTGTAATCCATTATGCAGTAGCAAGGACATACCCAGAGTCTCAGAGGCTCAAAACTTTGTTGCAGTCTTTGGACTCCAGGTTGGAAATACTCATGCCCATGAGCACAAATGTCTTTTACCTGGTTGCAAATCAAAGCATGACTCTTTTTGGATTAGTTTTACCTTTTTAGTTAGCAAGCAGAAACTCTACCTTCAAAAAGATCTACCAATTAAGGCTTAGCTACCATTGTAGAGCTTTAGACCATCATAGGCACTAGCTGTGGCTTCTTTCTGCAATTAGACTGAATTACCCAGTATAATGTCTTCCTGTGAAAAGGATCAGACAGTTTAGATTCTGCAGGGCAGCTTTCAAAAAGAAAGAGAAATGTGGGAGAAAATAAGATAGAGACCGATTGGATATCAAGTAGAGCACCAGCAATTGCTGCTGTAGTCAATGCGCCTCCAAAAACAAGTCCCGTTGCCACCATGAAAGCTTTAGTCACTGTTCCATAACAAAAAATTTATGACCACTGTTGGTTTTCCTCAATCCCCCTGTAGAAGGGACTTTCGAGTAATCCAACTCCTATAATCTTGAAAAAGGAATTGCACAGCTTGTATGTGCACAAACACATAATAAGGAGTGAAAAACACATCCACCTAATTGTTGAATCTTCCTCCCAGTTGCAACTGAAGGTTTTGAGATTGTCAATTTTGGGTGGTAGAAACTAAATCCAAGGACTTGTTTTCTTCACCCTTGTGCAGCATTTTGCATTAGTTCATTCCACCATGTGATACTTATATGTAAATTTTGTACATTGTCAAAGGTACAGTTCAGATAATTTGGACCTGCTTTGTTTTTCTGGATTAACAAAATAGAGAGTGAGCAAAACAGAAGACCTACAAATAACCCTCTGTCAAAGCCTTATGCTCTATTGTGCTGTTAATATCCGTACGTGTTTCATTGGTACTTGAGGCCAATGCAGAAACAAAATAGAGTGCAGAGAACAAAGCAGAATACCTACAAAATAACCCTCCATCAAAACCTTCTGCTTTGTTGTGTTGTTGATATCAGTACGTGCTTCATTGGCAGTTGAGGCCAATGTAGAAACTTCTGCTGTCTCTAATCTCCATCTGCCAGACTCTCCCATGCTCCCCTCCCCATCAACAAGATGGTTTGAAATTTCATAACCATGGGAAATGGAGTATGGTACTTCAGCATTTCATCTCAAAATTTACTTCACCATAGCTAAACCCTGCCTATAGATTTCTCTAACAAACAGTTGTATACCCCACAAGTAAGACAAATTACCCTTTGATGACTTATTGAGAAACCACACAATGCATTTCTGAGAATCATTTCACAGCAGATTTGAAGCATTTGTCAGAAATGTCAAAGCCCAAAAACAGAGAAATGCTGCAAAACTGGAACTGAGTGAGGCCAAGAAACTGAAATATGCTTTTGCTCTGAAATGGCAATTTAGTGAAGAAAGTCAATGAGCACCAAACCCTAATCAAGACACATAGAAACATGAAAACATATGAGACAAAAGCCTTGGAAAATTGAGCAGCAATTTTGCTTGCATCAAGAATCTGTGACTCAAGCTCTATGATAAAGAGTATTGCACCTTAGAAAGGCAGTAAAAAACAATGAAATGCTCAGGAAGGCACCAGGAGCTTGTGTGTTCTCAGGTTTAATAGAGCACAGAGTTCAAACCTACAAAGACTATGGAAGAATTGTTACAAAAGCAAGGCAGTTCAGAGGCTTTCGGAAATCTTTGACAGTGATGAACTCCAGAAACATGAAAAAGAAGAAGAAGAAGAAGAAGGAAATTGGGAAACAGGAGGAACAAAATCACAGAGGATTTGTTTCAAAGGCAAGACAGTTTAGAGGCGTGGAAAAAATCCTTGATATTGATGAACACGAGAAGAAAAAGAGAAATAAAATTGGGAAAATCCTTGAAGCTGAAACATGAAGAAGAAGAAGATGGAGAGGAGGAGGAAAATTGGGAAGCAGAAGGAACAAAATCATGGAGGATTATACCTTTTAGGACCGAGAAAGGTCTGGGGAGCAGTTGCGAAAAGCTCTACAGGCAGACCATGACGGAGTCCATCCCCCGAGGGTCCTCCTGTCTTCGCACCTTCTCGTGTCGCCAATGTGAGGTTTAGAGATGCAGCCAAAGAGGAAGGCGCTGTTGCGGATTGTGTCTGCGGTACACGAGGCACATGTTGCAATGGGAGCGAATGCCGAAGAACCTCGGGAAGAACGTCTGCTTCTGATGCGCTCAGGATCACAGGGAAACCATTATTATTGGGACTAGGCTTTGGAGAAGAGGATGAGGGGGAAGGCGAGGAGTCGATCTTTTGCCTGAGAGCGATGGCGGCTTGTTTCGAGTGTTGTGTGAAGAAAGCACCCTCCGTGGCCGCCAATCTACCCGCTAAGAAACTCATGTTTGAACCTTCCCCTCCTCTGCTCTCTTCTCTTCTCTTCTCTACTCTCTCCGCTCTGCTCTCCCTTCACAACTTTCTTCTGAGCAGAACTGTGTCCCCATTTCGTGCGGCGCAAGTGAAGACTCTTTGAAAAGAAGAAAGTGTAGAACTTTCCTTAGAACCGCTAGGGAATTAAGAGCGAAGGAAAAAAGAGGATGAAGAAGAGGTCTGAAAAATGTAACCGAATCAAAGAATTTTTTCTACTGCCCGCTGAAAATCCGACGTCGCAACTCGAAACCAAACCAGCTCCATCTTCTTCTTCCGATTCCGTCTGGTGTATCCACTTCCAGAGACGAATTGGATCTTGCTTCAAAAAGCGCCAACGGTTTCTTGTTGTAATCGTCTTCGGATCTCGAGATTCAGAGAAAGGATCCAACATATGTCTTTTGCTACACCAGATCAGTAGACTTGTGCCTCTCTGTGATCGTATGGCAATCACATAAAAATAGTTCTATGACATCTAGATGTTGACCTTAAAGGAGGTTACTTGCTCCTTGATGCTTCTTGGGTAAATCAAGAAGCAAGTAATCTCCTTGTCTCTCTTTGTATAAAGAGGGAGGACACAATTTGCTTGCTCAGGACTTCCACGATGCTCCTCAGCTCATAATGAATGAGACCTGAGTTGCTCCAGTTTCAGACTTGACATGTTAGTCTCCTTCTCGTCAACTCAGTGGTCCTTTGCACAATAGCAGATTGATGGATGTTTTGTAAAATTGGTGTTTAGGGACAATAGTAGAACCAAACCGCCAGGCACGAAACTAACTGTGTGAGTCTTTTGCTGTGAGTTGCAACTCCTCTTGACTCCTCTGGCTCGTCCTTCATGACACTTTCCTTTCACAATTTTCCATGGAAATGTGAAAAAAAAGAATCTTCAGCCTGCAATATGTGGTTTAAATTATATCTGGCAAGAATTAAATTAGTGGGGCCTGGTGGCCGAATGTTAAGCAGATAAATTAGCCAAAATCATGGCAGATAATTGCCACAATTAGCCACAAGTATCTACTTGATCATTAAGGGTCAGAGAAAGCCAAATATACACCCAAAAGCTGACCAAATTGGTCCACCCTGACGTTTAGGGGTTAAGAATTTTTGGGTCTGTTCTCTCCTTTTGATTTGTTCAAAGGGTTGAATCTGTTGTGAATATTCCCGTCTTCACTACTGGACTTGCTAGGTTGTGCAATGTTACTTGGAAAACAAGTAACTCTACCAAGTTCTTTTTTCTGCCAAATTTCCCCCCTTTATGCCCTGTCTGGTATATGCTCATGGTTCCACTATATATAGGAGAAGGTTTTGTAACCGGTACCTTCCACATTTGAGGTCTCCTCCAAAGGCTGGTAGGCTGAGGGGAGGGGTGAAAAATCCGGAAGGTACAGGTTACAAAACCTTCTCCTACTTGAAATCCAGCTCAATTTTTTTAGTGGAGGTAGGCCTGAGGGCTCAAAATGCAATCTGAATTTTCAGGGCGCCACGTGGCATCATTTTTGCTAGATGGGAATTTGAAAAAGTTTCTCAGAGTCCACAATTTTTTTATGAAAA
>Ga0116231_10013413_pt1 | contig 11533 bp, 18 predicted proteins | sample S1TSphgellanicum_2_FD_89695 | JGI IMG/M metagenome (GOLD analysis project Ga0116231, IMG submission 89695) | Host-associated microbial communities from peat moss isolated from Minnesota, USA - S1T2_Fd - Sphagnum magellanicum MG | ecosystem: Host-associated > Plants > Peat moss > Unclassified...
AAAAAAATAAAGTAGGAAAGGGGAATGTGGAATGAGGGGGAAAAAAAAAGGGGGGGGGGGGGGGGGTTTGGGGGGGGGGGGGGGGGGGGGGAGGGGTTTAGTGGGCCTACCATTTTGGGTTCCTAATCTCAACTATTTAGTATAAATAAAATTGGCTGGGTCCCGGCTTTCTATTAAGCCCACTTGAGTCTGCTCCCTCCTCCCACTTCCCTCTTCCTCCTCCCCCTCCTCCTCCTCCTCCTGCTGCTACTGCTGCTGTTTTTGCCCACTTTGGTTTTTGAAAGGCCCGGTCCCACATAAGTATACTGCATCCCCGTCCCCTCCCCAACCCTCCTCCAGCTATTTGTCTCTTCGTGTCTCTCTCTCTCTCTCTCGTCTCTCTTTCGCTCGCCCTCTTTCTCGCTCTCGTTGTGTTTGTGTTTCTTGTTGTTTGGTCGTTTGCAAAATATTTTGAGGTTTGTTGTTGTTGTTTGATTCTTTTGAATACTTTTGGGCTTTTTTTTCATAATTGCGAAAGAAAGCTAGCTAGCTCGCTCCCAAACAGGCAGGTTTTCTGGAGTGATTCTTTGGAAGAACTACTACTACTGGTGCTTTCATGTGGCCAGCGACAATTGAAGGAGAAGAAGAATTTTTCGTGCCCAATTGTGTGGTTGATCAGCTTCTTCCTTCTGCCTGATCTTGCTGCTGCCGCTGCAGTCTGGTTTATTTCACGCTCCTGGAGCTTGGGTGTTGTGTTTCTGATCATGATCTGCAGGACTAGTGAGGAGGCTTTTAGAAAGCGGTGCTTAGCAGCTTGCAGGTTTTGGTTTGGTTCGGTTTGGTCGTGATCCGTTAGATATATTTGGAGAGCTGGGAATTATTAAGCTTAGCCGGATTGATCCACTGCTGCAACCTAGATGCAGCAAGCTGTGATTTGTTTGGCGAATAGTAGCGATCCCACGAGATTAGCACAGAGCTAGTTGTTTTGCTGTTTCCTTGTTGATCGAAAGCAGCTAGAATTATTATTACCACCCTTTTTTTTCTCTCTCTCTGATCTCTCTCGACTGCTCATGCTAGCTTTTACGTCTATTGATCTTGTGCAAGCTGCCCAGTCTAGCCCTGATTGTCGACGAAGCTTGCTGCAGAGATTGAATCCGAGCTGCAACTAGCAGCAACTAACGCCAGCCGTGCAGCAGATAATAATTTAGCATATGGCAGCTGCAGCAGCGCCCGCGTGCATGGGAATCAGCAGCAGTGCAAAAGTGGTTTGGCATGAGGAGGATATAATAAAGGAGCTGCATGAGCAAACGGCAGACGGAAACCAGCAGTTGCTGGCGGCAGACGCGCCTGCTTGGCTGCCTCCCGGCTTCCGCTTCCATCCCACGGACGAGGAGCTGGTGAGCTACTACCTGGCCAAGAAAGTGTGCAACAGCAGCTTCGCAGTGCATGCCATAGCCGAAGTGGACCTCAACAAATGCGAGCCCTGGGAGCTCCCTGGTACCTACTGAGCATCCCAGCTCCTGCAGTAGACGTGCATGCTCTAGGCCAGAAGCAAGCGATTTTTTTTCTTTCTTTCTTTCTTTCTCACGGACGGACTGTGCACATGACAGGTTGCTCTAGAACCTAGTCCAGCTGAAGCAGGATCAGCAAGAGCTTTGTGTTTCCACAGATCTGTTGCTCATGAGATTGTCATCGATATTCAGCTTCTCCTCCTCCGTTATTTAGCTGTAGTACTGCAGGTCCAGGAGCTGCTTCCGCTTCGTGATCCGAGCTGCTGTTGAGCAGTGATCAGGCGCAGTACTAATATCTAAATTTGGTGGGACCGTGTTTGTTGTTGCAGAGAAAGCGAAGATGGGAGAGAAGGAGTGGTACTTCTTCAGCTTGCGCGACAGGAAGTACCCGACGGGGATGCGGACCAACAGAGCAACGGAAGCCGGGTACTGGAAAGCTACAGGGAAGGACAGGGACGTGGTAACAAGACGCAGCAGCAGCAGCAACAGCAACAGCGCCTGCAGGCCGCCTGCTGCACATGATCAGCAGCTGGTGGGCATGAAGAAGACTCTGGTGTTTTACACAGGCCGCGCTCCCAGAGGCGAGAAGACCAACTGGATCATGCATGAGTATCGACTGGTCGACGCCGCCGCAGCTGCAGCTGGTGGCGCTGTCAATTCCAGCACCCACGATCTCCATCCCCCAGCAGCTCGCATCAACCAGGTACAACAACAACAACAAAGTTCCAAATGTTTCCGGCCGCCTGTTGATCTCTTGTACTTCTTGTTCTTCCTGACGTTCTTGTTCTTCTTGGTCTTGATTGTTGGGTGTGTGTGTGTGTGTGTTGGTGGTACAGCTGCAGGATGAGTGGGTTGTTTGCAGGATTTTCCAGAAACACCATGCAGGCGCAGGGGGCAGTAGCTTGGGGGGGAAGAAGTCTAGCTTTCTCTACTCAGATTCACGGTTTCTGCAGGAAGCCGCACTTAGCTACCAAAGTCTTGATAATACTGCAACAAGATCCGGCTCACTTCCTAGTGCAGCACTCTGCTGCAGCTTGGATCATCGTCATCATCGTCATCGCTCCCCAAACCACCATGATTACCACCAGCAGCTGGCCGCTACTACTGTCAACACTCGGACCGACGACGGAAACTTTGCAGATTGTGAAACGTCGTGTGGCGGCGGCGCAGCAGCAACTGTAGGGAATGATGAAGACACAGCAGCTAGCAGTCATGGTAATATCATCTCAGCTGATTATTACTATCAGCAGCAGCAAGAAAGCAAAGCCACAATGGAGTCCATGATTCTGCATCAAGCTGCAGATCATCACACGGCCGGACTTGATCTCAGCACAAGCATGGCCTGCAAGCAGCTTTATCATCCCAACTACTATGATGAGCTAATTCAAGACTCCATCTCCTCTGGGGACAAGAATGTGATCAGTATCATCATGCAGCAGCAACCTGCAGGCAGCTTTGCTTCTCATCAAGGCCAGCTGCAGCAAGCTGCTGCTGCTGCATATGGACAACACCCAAATCATTTGATGTCAAGCAAGTCGCTTGCAGATCTTCATCAAGCACGCTTCATGAGCCGGGGTGCAAAGGCAGAACCATACAGTTGCTATGATCAAGCAGCAAATGATGAAGCTGCACAAAGAAACAACAACAACCCCATGTCAAGAGCATTGAGCTATGGCTCAAGGGGCTTGAGCATGGCAGAACATCCGGTTTTTAGTAGTGAACCTTTGCAAGGTTCAGGTTCTCCATGTGTCACACAAAGTCTCACGTGTGGGGTGCAGGCTGCAGGGGATCATCATCATCATCATCATCACCTGCTGCAACCTGCAGGCAACCTGTTTTGCTACAAGATTAACAACAAATTATATGGGTTTTCTGATTCTACTCTCGACCAACTTGCAGAGTGCATGTTGGCATAAAACCTAACCCACCTGCAGGGCCATGGCTGGTGGTGCTCTGAGCCTTGAAGTCAGGAGATTTGTGGAACTATCTGAAGGTGCAGGCTCTTCCCAACCTGAAGTGCATGCTTGTACAGCTACTGTGTACAACTAAGGGTTTCAAGTTCTGGAGCTTATAGATTGACCAGTGATGGTGGTGTCAGGGGCCTTTGGTTGCTCTGTGACGACAGTCAGAGGCATTGGTGATGCATGGTTGGGGCTTTTACCTGGGCTTTGGTTGCTCAGACTGTGAAGAAAGCCAGAGCCGGCATTGGAACCTGCATGGTTAGGGCTTTGGTTTCTCTATGAAGAAGAAAGCCAGAACTGGCATTGATTGATGATCAATGAGTTTGGGCTTTGGTTGCTCTGTGAAGAAGAAAGCCAGAGGCAGAGAGGGACAGTGAAGTTAAATTCTGTAATTTTTCAACAATGTAAAATCATGTTTAGAGAGACAACAGAAAAACTGCATCTGAGTCTGAGGTAAATTGCCACCACTTCAATATGTAAAATCATGAAGAAAGATTATGCCGGCCTGGCAAATAGGAGGCTCTAGCTACATAACTGCTTCACAATCAGAAAGGGGATTTCAGAATGCCTTCCAATCTGCCTTGTGCAGTAAGTAAATTGTTTGTAATATACCTATGCAGTGCATGTTTGGCATCAAGAAATGCAAGAGCCTGGGAAGGGTACAACAGATTAGTGATTGCAATTTTTGTGGTAAAAAAATGAATCTCAAATGCTGCTCAATTTTAGAGCGTGTCACATGATCTGGTTGCATATCATGAACTGGGCTTCCATAGAAACTGCAGAAATTTGTGGAACTGAAATGTACCAAATGGGTGGGTGTCAATCAGCAAGCCTGAACAAAAACTTGCCAAAAAAAAAAACAACCATCACATTTTAGAGCTTTAATATTAGACCACTGATAATTAGCAAACTGGTCTAATAATTAGCAAACTATTCCCACACTGTAGAGATCTGCTAAACTCAATTCTTGTTTATTCAAGTATATATTACAGGCCACATTCTCACGTTGTCACTACATATTGTGCAAGAATACTCAATCCCATGGTCATGGGTTTCATTTATCAAACATTGAAATTTCATATACATAATCAATCTATACTAGTTGCTGTTTTAAACAATGGAACTTCAGTAGCAGTGTTGCAGCACAAGAAACGGATCATCTATTCCTCTACAGCACATGTGTAACTAAGCACTCTGTGTGTTTTGGAAGTTCATTCTTTCTAAAGATTTTATGAACATCATCGAGTTTTTGCTTTCTATAATCTCTCTCTCTCTCTCTCTCTCTCTCTCTCTCAAACTCCATATATCTGCTTCACCCAACTTCCCTTCCTTGTGTACTTTGGCTTATCGCAATTAGAGTTTAGATTACATCTAAACAAAACCCACCCAAATAGTATGTGTAGATCTGCATCATTCAACAAGTAAGTAGCATGGACACCCAATGAACAAGGACACACTGAAAATTATTATTATTTCCTATTACATTATGGTGTCATTTGATCTTTATAGTTGTGAACACTGAGTGAAAATGAATGTGGATTGAAGTGATGTAAATCTCCCAACTCATTCAAACATCACAAAGAATGGTTTAACAAATTGAACAAAAGAGCTCTGAAATTTCTTGAAGTATGTGTTGCTTGGTAAATAATGTGTTGGAATCTTCTTCTTCTTCTTCTTGGTCAAAGGCATATGTATTGAATGAGAATTTTTTTCACAATTCTGCCATAAGAACACTCTAGAAACAATTGAAACTTGACATCAATATGTTTAGTTTGCCTATGGGAATTTCGGATTAATAACCAATAGTTTCAAATGGCTAACTAATTTGTCACTGTGCAAAGAGTAGTTCCAGTCGGCATTTTTTTAAATGAATTTTGTGATGTAGCCAAAGTGGCAGTTCCATCCATAGGAAGATTTAGTGAAAGTGGTGATTATCCATACAAACATGACCATAAAACAATAGAGCTAGTAAAGAGATTTCCGATCTTGGGCATCTGAAATGGCATAATCAGCATTAGCATAAACCGTAAGAGTGCAACCTTTGAAAGAGGAATTAAGTACATGTAGATAGTGTGTGAGCAATAGACTCCTTGCAATAAGCAATAATCCATTGAAAATTGCATTCTGATGAACAGGACAAGTATGTTGAGAGAATTTGGAGACTGTACTAACAAAAATGATATGTCGAGGTTGGTTCTATGGGTACATGAAACCATTCCATTTTCCTTGGCAAAGCAAATTTTGAGGGCAAAAGGAATACGAGGTTCACTATACCATGAACACCCATAAGGTTGACATGGTTATGGATCTCATGCTCACAACTTGTTGGAGGCTAACAACTTAATTTTGTCAACTATAACAATTTTTTTGCTCTTTTTTTGGTACATGTGCATGAGGTTGGGTTGATTTGAGCTAAAAAGAGCCATCTCATGGATATATATGCGTTTATATTTCTATATATACATGTTTGTAAGTCTCATAAACTAGCTAAGATCATGTTGAAAATGTATGTTATAGTTGTAAAACATTCTTTTTTTATATATTGATCTAACATTTGGATAAATTTGAAAATAATTCAACAAATATAAATATTTTTAAACATATGTTAAAGCCTATAACCAATGTTTTTTACCATAATGAAACAACATAAAAACATTATTTCAACATTATTTTCAACATTGCTCCAAAAAATTTCAATCAATCCCATGTTGTCACATTGACTTGCCAAGACTAATCTCAATTGACTCAAGAAACATTAAGTGCTCCTTTTAACCGGATTATCCCTTGACTATTGTTGTTTCTATCACATTTTTAATTTTAAAATCACTAGCCATGGTTAAATTTTCATAAATCACTCAAATAAATTTCTTTGGATATTTATCCAACGGCTCTTCTATCCATGAATATCCAACCTTGAAAAGAGTAGGAGAAAAATATGCCTATATATAAGTGTAAGATTCTACCTATTCTTAAGATGTAGGCATAAGAACCCTCTTCCTCCTTATACCCCTCATAATCTACTACCCAAGAACTTGTTTAAAAAAAAAAAGCTTTCAACCCAATTTTGGACTTAAGCACCCACTTCTTTTGAATCCTTAGACATTATTTTAAATCCAATCGTTTACATATACATATTACCTACATAAGATGTAGTTCATGGCCTAGATGAGAACATCAAAATTTCATCCCCAATCACACAACACCATGTAAATAACTTGTTGAGGTGATTACAAAGTCACTTGACTTCCATGGTTAGTGGTTTTTTCTTTGAGTCTCTCTCTCTTTTCATTTCACCTCACATAAGGACCTTTCTTAAAGCATGTTTTCACATTCCTACATGTTCCATAAGGTGTTTCGACTTTCCTTTGCCTTATATACTAAGGACTTCTCTTAAGGCATGTTTTGATGTTCCTACACACTCCACAAGGATGTTCCATAAAAATCATCTCAAGCCGTCATTCTATTGTTCCCAAATGTTCCCTATGGCATTTTGACAATTGTTGTCTTTGTTTGAAGAATGACATGGTGATTGTGAAACTTTAGTAAGCTAAAGGGAGTTTCTAGGGTTTTGGTAAGGGGTATGATTTGATTAAGGTACCTTTTTTTCTAGTTATTTTGACAAGTTGTGTTACAAACAGAAATGGTAGTTACGTACAACATAACTATTCCCTTGCACACAAATCATGAATAGTAGTAACAAGTATGACAATACTAATGTTAGTACAAACAAACTGTGACAAAAGTTTAACCAACCTTCCAAACTTCTTCCTCACAAGATAGGCAAACAAGCTTATCATGACTATAGTGCGACAACATTGTGTGTATCTTAGTCTTGGAATAAGATTGTCATGTTGACAACTTGTAGATAATTAGAGCTACATGTAATTAGTTCCTTTCAAAGCCAAAGTGGTGGGTCTCCTTTCCTAGCTAAACAATGTTTAAACTATTGGAGTTCCACATTGTTGTAAACCAACATTATGCAAAATGAAGACAAAGAGGGAACCGATAGTATGGGTCTAAAGGATCTCACCTAAAGGAAAGAGGCAAGGGGATTGAACCTTGGCTATGAAGCCCACCAACAGACCAAAACATATCACAATTGTCATAAGGGAATAAAAGAAGAAAAAAGCATGGCAATGTGGTTACTTGCAAGGTTTTTTGTTTTGAAATTTATGGTTTAGTACTTAAAACTATTAGATTTTTAATTAAATCTATTATTGTGGGTTGGGGTTGGAATAATGTTATTTAGTTATGTGGTTGGGTACCTTAGGTACAACACATTACCTAGTTGGGTGGGTTAGAATTAGCGTTGTTTGGCTTCGGTTTTTGGTTGGCTTGAAGTCTCAATTTAATTTCTTCTACTATGCTTAAGGTGTAAGGTTTTTAATTAGGGTTAAATGAGATGAGGGTTTAGGGTTTTGGCTAGGTAAAATGGTTTTGGTGTCATTAGGAATGGCAAATCTCACCTTTTCATCGACCCCAAAGTAGCAATGGGCATCATAGCTAAAGGCTGATGTCGAAACGATCCCTATGGACAATTGCAATACAACTTTAGTTTGTCATCCTATCATTCCCATCCCCTATATTATGTCTCAACTAGTTTCTTCACCCTCACATGGTATGTCAGCACATTTTACCCCTAGTTTGCTACATCAGCCACACATTACTTCTCAACCATTAATGTCCACGATGGGGCCCCCATCTTCACATCCCCATGTTTTGTGTCTCGCATGTGGTTGTCCTTTCATAACAAGGGCAAGATTAGCTCATCACTAATTAACATGTTATGCTCATAAACAATCATTAACTATGAGGGTTGTGATGCTTATAACATTACCAAATTCCCCCCCTATTATACTTTGACATGGGTCACATTCATTGATATCATTGATGTCTTCCATCTAAGTTTATTACACCCCCATTCATACCATCATATTTCATATGTTTTTCACATTGATGTTCAACATGCCTTGCATATTCTTGTAATTTTAATCCATATGAGTATTGACCCATTTGGCATTGTAACTTGGCATACATTTTTTTCTTTTCCCTTTTTAGTGTTTGTTTTTTCCTCCCCGAAGTGGCAAGAAAGGTCAATAAAAGACTTATGCCCACCTCTATCGATACATAGCAAACAATTAGTAAGCATTACAAGAACACATGATTAAAGCCCAAGCTTTAGCTTTTTGGAGATTTTTGCTAATATTTTTCCACCTCCATCGACACAATTGCATTGCATGAGGGCACTTGCACATGTAGGAAAATATGTTTAAGTAGTGTGTACATTAGCTCCAATAATTTCAACAATCCCATCCAATGAAACCATGGTAGCCTTTTGCCTTCTTCATCCATTAGTAAAGGTCAACCTCCCCCTTTTTGTAAATGATTTTCATCCAAAAATGGATGTTACTTTAAATTTATTTTTGTTTTGGCATGTTTATCACGTCTTTCATCTAACAATCCTTTAAGTATGGTGTATGAGGTTTTACAAGATTATTTTGTCCCAGATGATTTTTTGAATGATTTCCAATTTTTTTTAATGTATGTGGGCACATTGTTCATGGTCATGTTCCCCCATTTGTATCACATTTGCTTGCAACATCACAATTATTAATTTTACAAAAACAAATGGAAAATATTTGACTTATAATGATTGGAGAGGTAATCTATTGATTAGTTGTTTTCACACTTACCATTCAATTCAGGGATAAATTTGTGAAACATTTTAATCCTCATTAATTTGGTTTTCTGACATGGGGTGAATGTGAGATGATGGTCCACACAATTCATGTCATGTGGGATTTGCATCCAAGTTGGGTGGTATTACAAGTGGATGTTCGTAATGTCTTCAATTCTATATCACAGAAAACCATTTTTCAAGAATTATAGTTTTCCATAAGTACCTTGGATCAATTTTTCCCATTTGTCCAATAATTTTATGCATTCCCATCCCCATTATATTTTTCACAAGCTTCTTGACATGGGGATCTCACTATAATTTTGTCTCAATTTGATACACAATAAGAGATCCTTTGGGGGGAGCATTATTTGCATTAGCACATCTTTGTGTTGTCCACTTTACTACAACAACCCACCCTACTTGTGTTTTTCCCTCACTCGTTGATGATACGCATATTGTTGGTCTTATTTCAAATGTGGTAGCCACCTTTTTACAACTACATGTAGAATTTACAACATTAAGATTTTTCACTCAACCGATGAAATGTGTCATTTGATTTCCACAAGGATTAAACCCATCCATATCACTTCCTCCAAGTTTTTTTACACTCAACACAAGTTTTTATATTCTAAATGCACCATTTAGTTTATGTCATTTGTGGAGTCCTTTGCCATATAAACACTTCAAAAAGATCTTAACACCATACCTAACCTCCCCATGTTTGTAAATCCACAAGTAACTAGCATACACCAAGTTTGATTTGCATACCATGGTTACACTAAAAACATTATTGGGTGTGGGATCTTTTGGCATTATGGTGGGTCATTTGGTTCATTGCCAAGTCATTTTATTTAGTTTTATAAAGGAGCTCGGCCTTTCTTCAATGGTTCAACTTACTACCCCTACCTTCTTAAGACGTTGGGCTATGATCACTCCTACATTTGTCATTTGTTTTCGACAAGGTGATCACATTATTCTTCTTGATGCAATGGCACATATTAAGAACGAAACTTTTCCCTTCTAAGTGACACTACACGATACCCAAATTGCCCATTCTCAAGTCCCCCCCTTTGAAAGTCTTGTGGTATAATCAAATCCTCACTTAAAGGCCTTTATAATAGATTGCTTACATGAGGAATTTGCCACACTTGTAATAGATGCTCCTTTAGATGCCACATGAACATGTTTCTAATCTTGTGTAGGTCCAACTACAAATGTTTATTTATAAACCCATCCTATCACACCTACATTCCATTTATCCTTGGTTCACTTCCTTATGATGTTACGTACCCACCTTAGCTTGTCACATCTTATAATTGTACATCTTTCACATTGTCAATGTGAATATACCATTGATGATTTAGGTATCCACTTGCTTCTGTGCCCATGTGGAAATGAATGAACTACAACCCACAACATGACTCAAGATACCATCGTCACTATTGCTTTGGAGGGTGAAACACTTGTACAAAAAGGGTTTCCCCTATTACATTTGACACCAAATCAATATTCTTATCATGAAAGACAGCTTTTGGACCTTAACGAATGTTGTCATAACCGATCTGACTCACCCAGACATGGTATAATGCACATCATCCATGACAACACATGCAACAACAATTACTGCTTAAAACAAGACACGATTATACATTGAACACGCACTCAAAAACGACTTTATTCCCCTTGCCATAGAGATTTATGGTTATTTTCTTTATCATTTCGACTCTTTTTTGACTACTTGGGCTAAAGCCACTATAGCCCATCATCAAAGGTCTTCTTTAATTCTCGGGATGATTATTTCTTATTATCAACAGCATATGTCCATAACCCTCCAACGTGCGCAAGCCATTGTGATTCTTCAACATGGTACCATGCTTGAGAAACAATCCTGATCTCTTCCACAATCATCTCTTCCACAATCATAGCTAATACACTTCCATCACTAGCTGACTTGTGACAAATGACACCTTTTTAGTTTACCGTCTTATATTTTATTAGTGTATTAGTGGTGTCCTGATTGTTGTATTCTTTAGTGACTTATGTTCTGGGGCTTTTATTTGCCTTGTACTTCTTGTGGATGGGTTCCCATGCCTGCCCTTTTCTGATATCTGGGGTTTTTCTTCTTTTGTTTTTGTGAGGGATTTAGACATGGAGAAAGAGACCAGTGTTGGGCGGTTATTAGAAACAGGAACAGACCCCTAAACAGTTATCAGGGTGGTTCTTAGGATTCATAACCATGGGTGTCAAAAAAATCAGAGACCTAATCCTGGTAGGTATATAGACCACAATTCTCAAAAGAAAATTTGACAAAAACCAATAACCAGCAGCCCCCCCCCCCCCCCCTCAAAATTAAAAAAAAAAAAAAACCCGGTCTTTTACGTTTCTTTTATAAAAAATTCCCA
>Ga0116231_10013414_pt1 | contig 11532 bp, 9 predicted proteins | sample S1TSphgellanicum_2_FD_89695 | JGI IMG/M metagenome (GOLD analysis project Ga0116231, IMG submission 89695) | Host-associated microbial communities from peat moss isolated from Minnesota, USA - S1T2_Fd - Sphagnum magellanicum MG | ecosystem: Host-associated > Plants > Peat moss > Unclassified...
CTTGATGGGAACGCACGTTAAAAACAAAAAAAAAATCCAACCCCCCCCAACCCCCCCCCAAAAGAAAAAAAAAAAAAAAACACTTGGGCCCATCCATGAATTTTTGATTTACCATTGCTCAAATTTTGTTTGGTTTCCTATGTTAATAAATGTTAGTAACAATATGATGCTCCAACAAAAATGTGTTTTTGCCCACACCCCACATTATCAACTAGTTAGAGATACAATACCTAGCAATATTTTTGGCAAGGCCCCTAGTATGGTCATTAAGCCCTTAATGAAGGACAATATGTATAACAACCTTGGTCATTAACTTGTGGCCTCAACATTGGTTAGTTCATTCCCATTTCAAAATTTGAAGGAGGTGGGCACCAAATATTACCATGTAAATTGAATGGGGCTATTATGCAAATAATGCCATACACACACCCATATAAACATAATAGACTATCTAGTGGACATAATTTGGCATCTATACCAACAACTATACAACCAAGTTTTCTAAAGATGGTGCACACAACACCATCAAAGCTCAACAAATGGCATTGATTACGACCAATGGTTGGATACTAGACTAGAGAAAAACAAACCAAGCAACAAATGGGCTTTATCACAAAAGAGGATAGACCAATGACAAAATGTTACCCACTTGGATAGAATGGGTTTTTTTTTATATTGGTGAAATGTTGCGAAAAAACAAAATGAAAAAAAATTTGGTTTTCAGTAAGTAGCCAAAAACATAGAAAGATGATTAAATATTTGTGCTTACTATCTAGTCTATAGCCAGACTTGGTTACATCTTCCTAGAGAGGTTCGCCATTTTTTCTACATGTTCCTATGGATGATAGCCACTTTGGCTATGGGAAAAAGTCCTTAAGAGAAACACGAGACATAATGTGCGCCTCTTTGACCAATTTTAGTTCCTAAACACTAGTACCATCGTGTAAACCATCTCATAGTAATAATTCTAAGCATTTCCAACACCATGATCCAACATGGTTTTGTAGATTTTGTACTAGGTACTTGAAAAGTTGTTGTGATGTTGCTTGTGTAGAAGGAGTCACTTTGCAAACCCTCATTGCCACAATCCACCTAAAGCTTGTTCTCCATTTTTGGCACTTTGTTCAACCAATAATCTATAAAGCACAAAAATCATAACTTAAAACATTGGATATGCCCTCATTAAATGGGTCAACCAATCTCCAATGGAAGCTCTTGCATCAGGGTTTGAAGTACCAACTTTCATCAAAATGATGATGAGAATCAATCAACACACAATGTCATCCCAAAAAATTGATATTGAGAATGGTTAATTCTATTTGCATAGTCCATAAAAGGAAGATGGCATTTTCTAAGGGAGCTATTTGCAAAACAAGTAATTGGAAAACAACCCAATTTTGTTGTAGCATAATCAATACTAACCATATAAGTTGCTACAATTGCATGCACTATCAAATTGTTGGGCGAGGACAAAAAGTATACATATCCAGGTCCACAACAAGCATAGGTGTTTCAAGAATCCTCTCTTACTATCAAGTTTAGAACTGAATACCCAATTTGGCACAAAAGGGCATTTTTTTCATTTACAAAGTCTACTTGGTTCACCCATCTTTGATAATAGTAGTGAGCTCCTTTCATAGAGCTCCTGAAAACTCGTTTCGGATATTAAAAAACTAAACCTAATTTCATCATACATTTGTATGCAATAATTGAAGAGAAAGACCTTACTTGAATGCAATTCACCTCGAAGGGCTTGGTAATGGCATGGCTACTAGGAGTGTAAAAGGACCATTTGCAACTCACAAGAATACAATTGGCATTGAGCAAAAAGCTTGCCCTCTTAAAAGTTGGGTGCTTGGAGGTTTTTTGATGAAAACAAATGTAGAAACTTATTTCATCCAAGTTCATCTAGAGAGGCTACAATACCACTACTTCATCCATGTTTATCTAAAGGGGCAAGATGGATGTTGTGGTGGACGGCTAAGTTCCAACCTTTTTTTTGGCTAGCCTTATATAGCTAGAGTGCTAGAAGTAGTGATTGGTTGAAAAAGGTCAATTTTGTAAATCTTAATTAATTTTAAACAAGAAAAATCACTCCCATTGAAAGATTTTTGACAATACCATAAGTGCTACAAGGGGTCCCACTATCCAAGAGGGTTAAACCATGGTCATAAACAAAATAAAACAAACAAAACAAACATGTATTATAATAGATATATCCCATGTTAATTCATGATTTTCCATATTAACCCATGATAATCCATGCTTCCCTTGTTAATCCTTTCGTTAATCCATGTTTTCCATGACCTTAGTGTGGCTTGTGCTGTTAGTGCAATTGTGATTGCTAGTGACCAAGACTATGTAAACGTTCAAAGTGTGAATAGGACCCTAATCATAGAGCCCAATTGTGAGAAAATCATTCAAAATTAATTTCTTGTGACAAACAAAATTCAAAATTCAATATCTCCCACATCTTATGTGTAAAAATTTACCAAATTGCATCCATTAAATCTCATTCATCAAGAGCTGTCCAATAGAACCAAGAATGAGCCCTAATTACCTTGCAATGTTCTTGTCTTGATTTCATTGAATTTTCAATCACAAAATGACTTGATATTCAATAACTCTTACATCATAGGTTCAAAAACATTATGGAATTACCTCGGTGCACCCCTACTCATCAACAACACTCCAATGATACCAAGAACATGGTGATTAAGTGCCATGGTTTGGGAGACCTTAAGGTGACAAACAAAACAAACAACCTTTGCTTAATAGATAGATAATCCAAACAAATACAACTTAATTTATTGCATTCCAAAATATGAATATGAATGTGGATGAAACTCAACTGAGTTAATATTCGGTTTCACCTTGGGTAACCAATTCTGTAGGAAGTAGGTCTCATATATAGGTAGATAGGTAGGAAAATAGGTAACTACTAGGTAAGTAGATGGTTTATACATATATAGGTAAGGGCTGTTTTTCCTTCGTACCTACTAACAACCTGCTTGTGGGTTGTTAGTTAGTAGGTAGGTGGGAAAGAGAACCAACTGAGCTAACCACCATGGTTAGCTAGGGAACTGGAACCCAACAGAAAACTGTCTCCTGATCACTTATCATCCATCCTTCATGGTGCACTGGTGGGGTGCTGGTTCACTGTTGCCCCATATTCCAAGCTTACACAAGTGCAACAAAGGATTGCTTTCTAATGATCAGAAAATGTTAAGACAGAGTGAGCTCAATTGAGAATTGTGTTGTGACAAAATTGTAGACAAATTTGCAACATCATAATACAATTGTTTAGAAGGATTTTCATATATAACAAAAGAAAGAAAACAAAGATTATGTCGTAGTAAATACTGATTTTGAGCTTGAAATAAATCATAACAAATGACTTCTTCCAAAACTAAAGAGAACCCAATCGGAGTTCTTAAGAGTTTCAATCATGTTGACAAAGACCAAAAACACATTTTAAGAAAAAGAAGTCAAGAGTCCCTTTCACAAAGAGTCACACAAAATCACAGAACTGAAAAAGCTTCAGAGGTACTAACACCAATTGCACTCTGATTGTAAAAAAATACTTCATACAAAAAAAAAGGTTTTTCTATGTTGCCCATGCAATCCAAACGTGCCAGAAATTTTTCACTCCATGATGCCGAGTGTAGTGTGGTGCAAAGTTTTGTACATGATTTGTAACATGATTGTCGTACTTTGAGCTGTCATTGCAATAGCTCTGAATGTGGTTACTGATCTTCTAGTGTAACCACAAAAGATTTTAAGAAGCGCAAGAAACAGAGGAAGGAATGGCAACTTTTCATTCATGGAAGGAACTCTGCCTTTCAGCATTTGAATCCCACCTTGTGCTCCAGAACTATTCCACATTTGAACTCCATCCCTCATTTGAGTTCCACAGCTCATTACACCAGGAGCTATGTGTCATATAGTTCAAGCTCCCTTGTTGTTATATACTCCAGAATCAGGACAATTTGAGGTTTCCATAACAAATCCAACTTGGAACTGCTGTGCTGTCATTCGTCATCAGCATCACTGCCAACTTGGTCCCTGTATGTCATTTTTGCTCTATTCAACAAAAACCCAATGCAGGCAATGAGCAAAAGGGTTTTAAACCCAGGGAAGAAGAAAACCCAAAATCTTTGGCCTAAATCACCAGATCAGCCACTTCTCTGCTTATCATCTCCGGTGAATGAGAGCTTTGCAGCTTTTCACCATACTCAACAGGAATGAGGGGTACATACCATTACAAATTTGAACATCAGAAGGTGACGATACAAGACATTTACTTTCAATCCATAATCAATGGGAAGGCAAATCTTGCTGGTGTGTCGCATTCTGATTCATCCCTGAGATGAGCATTATTTTCTGATAACCTACCTTCTTCTTGAACGTAGATGAAGTAATCTTACTTTTTATCCATGAAGAGCCCTTTCTGTCTGTGAAGAGGGCTGATTATGAGAAATAGCTGTCAGCTCAATTTGCCTTCCCCGTTGATTATGTTCTGTAACCAACTTGAGGCCACTGGCTACCAGATATAGTCTTGGCACTCCCACTCCTCAAATATATCTGGTAGCAGGTGTCCTCTTGCCAGTTACCTAGTCCTTGTCGGGTTGAACCATATGTACAGGAGACTAGAACAGGAGCTGATGAACATGAGACAACCAAGTATGCACTTCTTTGATGGCACAACTTACCACTCAAGAATGAACTTGCCTTCCTTGTATTTCTGACTCTTCTCAAACGCTGATTCCTGTAAGTAGCAGACATACATGTTAATGAATTTTATCTGCACCCACAAAGATGATCTCAACCTATTCCCACTCCGAGAACCCCTGGATTGGAACTGCAACAGAAATGAGGAAACTACAATATATGCTTGCACAAACTGGGAAGAGAAGAACTTGCTAGAGGGAGAGAGAAAATACATATTTCCAGCCGACAATCCACTGGCAGCAGTTGCAGAAAATGTCAGCAACAGTATGCTTGCCTGTTGTCATCATTTGATCCTCTTGAGGCCCAACTGAGACATTCACCCTGCACAAAAGGGTTTTAACATAAGATCCCACTGTCCATTGATCAATTGTGAATGCTCAGTTTTAATGTGCCTTCAAAAAACCTGGCTCTGAAAAAAGTTATCAATTACAGTGTTGAACATAAATTTTCCATCACTATATGATCTTCCACTCTGCTTAAAAATTGCAGATGTTACACCATTGGGCTTTCTACCTCTTGCAAACTTACCTGGAGTAGCAACACCGAGTCTGAAGTAATATTGGGAAAGCCATACTAAGGAGACATGGAAGTGCTTACACTTTGTCAAAAAGGTATGCCTTTCCATAGAGGCAGTGAAATGACTGATACAGAGCAATGCAGAGATTTAGTACTAGAGAAAAAATTTGGGCTGTTGACAATGCTGAAAATGGCAATTTTCAGAAGTGAGTCTGACACAATCTGGGCATTGAGTTCAGAAAATCATAAAAGATTGACAACAACAAAACCCATTGTTTACATTCTGGAATGTGGGTGCAATTAGTACCTGGGAGATGAGATCTTCACAGTTGGCCAGATGGCTTTGACAATGGCAACAGCTATAGATGCAACCATCTAGCTGTATCCAATACAGTTGGCCCATCTTTCAACTTCAATATTCAAGTTTTGTTTTTCCTAGAATTCTGATCTTGACATTTGTATACTGTCGGGATCTTCAGATGTAGTGCCTGCAAATTTGATCTAATGTGATTTTGCTTAACCCACTGTTGCAAGAAATGGCATCCTGGAAACCCATTGCACCATCTGATGGGAGGAAGCAAAAGGTCATGTATTCAAGGACCTGTTAAGCAACAACTATAAAAGAAAGTACTCATCCTAACTGTGATAAAAATTGGCTAGACAAACATGGGTGTGACAGATTCATAAGATGTGTGAAAGAGAAATCAAGAGAGGGGATAGAACTGGAGCAACAGAATATTACCTATTGATACAGAAACTGCAGGCATGAGAAATCGAAGGTTGAAGAAAAGAACCTGATAACAACTTTATGTTCCACCATTGCAAATTTGCAACTCTGTGAAAGTGTGCACCCCTTCATGGCTCCCTCTTCTTTTGCTTCACACCCTCTTCTCAATTTCCTGCACAGAAAATGGAATTTATGAGAAACACCCATTAGTTAAAAACCAAAGCAAGACCCGCACTCTCTTCTCAATTTCCTGCAGAGAAATGGAACTTATGAGAAACACCCACCAAGCAAACTGAAGCAAAGATTCTCACACCCTCTTCTCAATTTCTGCACAATAATGGAATCTGTGATAAACACCTATCATGTAAACCAAAGCAAGACTCACACCCTCTTCTCAAATTCTTTCACAGAGATGGAATTATGAGCAACACCCATGAGGCAAATCATTCCTTTTGTACATGTTATACTGTATGTAAGCGATTTCATACTTGCAACTTTTTTCTGTCCACTTTTGTCATTCATTTGTGTACCCCCATGTTACATCTTTCTATTAAGAAGGTTGTTTGTTTGTTTGCCAACTTAAGATCTCCAAAACCATGGAGCTCCCCCACTGCTCCCCACTTATGCTCTTGGTATCATTGGAAAGCTTTTGATGAGTATTGGTGCACCAAGATGATTTCTTAGTGTTTAGACTGGTCTTATAATGTTTAGACTTATGATGTAAGAGTTATTGAAAATTGAACAAAATTGTCATTGAAAATTTAATAAAATCAAAACTAAAAATTATACGAAAATGGGGGTGAGCTTCTGATATTGTTGGAAAGCCCTCATGAGTAGGATTTCTGGAGTTAATTACATCATTTTTAGACCTAAAGTGAGGGAGATAATGAATTTTGACTTATATTCATCATTGAAAATTCAATTGAAATTTTGAAATATTTTTCTTAGAATTGGGCTCTGCGGTGAGGGTCCTGTTCACACTTTTGGTATAGTGAGCAATTGAGCAAACTTGACTGAGGGTGCAATTCTCACTAACCTCAAAATGGCATTTCAACTCTACAACTGACTTGTGCACATGAGATGTGTTTCACATTAATGGTGAAATGGAAGTTACAGTACTCCTGATTCCTATTCCACACATATGTGAGCTAAGCTTCAAACTTGAATCCTTATACTTGTTACAAACACAGCAGGACACGGAGTGAGCTGAAGGTGCAAACTATGTACAATGTTTGATCCATTAGAGTTACCCTTAAAGTCATGTCCAGTCCAGTCATTATTTTGTACCTTGTTGATTTTGTCACCCTTTCTTTGTTGTTTGTTATCCATAGAGTCCAAAAAAAATTTGGACCAAATGACAAAACTCAACATGAGATTGCTGTGGTTGATATAACTTAACATGAGATTACTGTGATTGACATTTAATGTGATTGTGGAGAGTGTATTGGTAGCAAGAGGAGGGTTGTTTGCCTCAGAATTTGCCTCAAGCATCACAGTCAAGATCAAACTCCATTTAGCACTTTCACACTTGTGAAAATGCTAAAAGAAGTTTGGTCCTAATTGCAACACCCAATGCAAATCAATTAACAAATTTAATGCTCATCTAACATTTTGACCCCTATAAGAGAACTTCTAATGAGGAGTTTCATTCTCTATCTTAAGCACTTATGTAGAACTCTATTGCTCAACCTGGGACCAATTCTCTTGAACATGCAGACTACATAGTTCATCCATTGCCCAAGGGACCAATTTTCCTCAAGATTCTAACTATGTACACATTTGATCCATTGCCCAAGTCTTTGCACCAACTGTCCTGAAGGTGCAAGCTACTAATGTCCATTTGATCCATTGCCTAAGGGAACATTTCTTCCCAAGGTGCAAACTATGTGCATTGCCACTTTTGATCCATTGCCCCTCGAGAGACCAATTCTACAATGTAATTAGGGTTGGGAATATGCCACCTTACATGTCACATCATGATATTGATGCTGGAATTTTGATGGGTGTTTCCCAGTACTGGGCAATTGCATAAATTTTGAAAGAAACAGTCATTCTTATAGTCTGGTTCTTTGATAAGTAGCATATGAAAGAACTGTGGTGGCTCGATCTCTTATGTGGTTGCTGCAATATAATTTGGGTGCTGCTTGGACCGGCCATGATGTAAAATTTCTTTGTACAAGAGGTAAAATTTAGATCATGGAAGATCTAGACTGAGGTTTTTGGACAATGGCTTGCCTTCTCTTGTGCTGTAGAACCTGCTCACACAACGTAAATTTCAGATTCTTGTCAATAGAAGATTAGATCATGTGCACAACAGATTTACGAGTCGAGCTCTATTAGATATACAACCAAATCCCTAATTGCTCAATTGATCTCATGAGAGGACTTGAGGTTCATCTGGACCTGAGTGTGTGGAACTTGAATGGAAATTTTTTTCTAAGAATCTTTCATCCGAGGGACCCTAATCTTTGAGCAATAAGAAGTATATTGAACAGACTGCACTGGAAGAATATTGATTGATCTCATGTGTAATGTGATGAACTGATGAGACAACTCACAAAGAGAAGCATAGCAGGGCTGCTTGAGTGATGGATCGTCTTCTAGAGATGGTGGCAATTGGCCATACACCATCTCACAACTCATATCCTCGAAATCTGTAAGCAGGTGCAGGAGGGAGTGCTCATCAAATTTGGTAGAAAATTTAGGAGTGACAGAAGTTAAAATTCTCTGGAACAACAATATATCACCAGGCTAAACCCTAAACCCTAAACCAACCAAACACTGGCTGAGAGACCAGCTGAACAAATGTTTCATCACAACTATTACATAAATTCTTGAGCTGCTTCTGGAGCTCAGATTGAAAACAGCTGATCATATTGCAGTTGAACATGGGTAGTCACTGATGGCAGAGATTCACAATCTTGGGTCCACAAGCAGACATAGAGCTACAATGATGATCAATGGGCTTGTATCCCATGTAGAACTTCATCAGGAGGCAGGAGCTGCAGCAGCAGCTGATCAATACTCATGGGTGCATGAAGAAGATCTGGTCTAGAACTTACTTGGGGTCATGGTGATCGGCATACCGAACTCATTGGTGATGAAATCCTGGGTGGGAAGCTTGCACAAGTTCACACACATGCCTACGCAACTGCTGCTCTCCAAGAACCTGCATGTGATCATCGATCAGCAACCCTAAACCCTAAACCTTGTGGTTGAATCCTAAACCCTAAATCCTCCTTACAATGTTTTCAAGAAGTCTTTCAGATCATCATCGTCTGCATAATATATTACTGCATGTTTCGTGAGATCTTGACATAATTCCACAAGGGAGCTCTTGTCCAGACGATTCCCATGTGGAAAATTGTCTAACTTTACCTCCAAAGAATAGACTACAGACGTAAGTAACAGGGAGTTGTGCAACACTGGGGCTGGGTTTGCAACATTCCCTTGAAGGAACCCCTCACCTGCACTTTTTGATGAGCACTCCACTCCTCTGCAAGCTCCCATTCACCTCCACCTCCTTCACCTGCACAAACGTAAGCTGGAGAGAAATTCATGGCTGCTAGCTACAGGTGTGATTCTCTATCTAGATCTAAATGGAGTTGCAGGTTCAAGAGCAGCTAATGAGTTAGGAAATGAAAATTATCGTTCTTATTAGAGTAGTGCACATGAGGATCATCTACAAGAGATCATCAACCAGCAGCTGCACAAACCTCGCACGGGCCCACCAGCCACTGACATGAGAAGACGGATGCAGCTGCAAAAATCTCTGCAGTCCTCTTCGTTTTTGGAATAAATTTTCGGGCCTGAAAATCATCACGTATACATGCAGCATGTGTAATTTATGAGATTCTGACAGTACTGGTAGTGACAGTAGAAATTACGTAGATGATCGGGGGCATGCAGGCAGCAGGATGCATGATGCAAAGAGACTAGAAGAGATGATGATGATGATGATGATGATTCAGAGTATGTCGTGGGTTTTGCAAAGAAGACGTTTTTATACAGCTTTGAGTAAGAAAGATGGCACTGCTGAATGAAGCACTTGGGTTGTGGTTGCTCTCTGTAGCAAGGGACTTCTGCTTTGCATCACCTTCCTGGCTATATCAACGAACCCTTCGTATCCCTTCATTTCTGTAGACATGCCTGATCATCATGGAGCTCCAGCAGCAGATCAAAACAAGGCAATTAGAACTTCTACCAGTTCATGAATTTAACATAAATTTCTCAGCAGCTGGTTTCTAGAAGAACTTGGGATCAGACTTGGATCGTCAGACTTCTTCTGGCTCAGTGAAGATCTGTCTTGGAGTGAAGAGCGCGACATGACTACTCACCGGTAAATCGTTGCATGCGGCCAACGAAAAGGGCGATGAGGAGATTGTCCAACCATGAGTCCTTGTATTGCGACTTGTGGCCCATGGCTGCCACTTTCCCTGACGGTTCAGCTAACTTGCAACGCGGGCCCGGGGGTTTGATCAGAAACTGCTGCTGCTGCTGCTGCTGCACCAGCGGCTGCAGCTGGTTGAGTCTCGACAGTTTCCGCTGCAGCCTGTGATTAGAACGTCCTGCAGCAGCAGCAGCAACTACACATGTTCTGCTGCTGGTACTATTGCCCACATAATTATCACGATCTAGTACTACGTCTCTACCTGCAGGCCGATGCAGCGATGCTGCGCCAACAGTTTGCACCACTCCCAATTGCTGCACTAGCTGCATCTTCCTAACTTTCATGCACCAATTCTCACCCCAGCTGCAGCTCCGACCTGATCAGTTAACCCCCGCCCCGGTGTTGATACAAATTTTTCTTTAAAAAAGTTCCACGCCCAACAGCTTCGATTCAAGCTCCGTCTTGATCAACTATCAGCTTATTAGCACCGGCCCAAAATCAAATACTTTCTTACACCCTTGAATTGCTCCTGGCAGAGCAGCTAGCGACAGAATTTTACCGTCTCTGAACAGGGAATCCCTAGACCCACAAATCAGCTGGAAGTTGAACAAAAGACACAACAAAAACAAAAAACAAAAAGGTAAGAGCTTTTGTTGTCAATCTGGCATAAAAACAAAAAGAAGGAAGCAGCAGGCAGGGCACAATCTGAACCGAATATAATTCTTGCGTGATGAAACAAATTGAAAGAGAGCAAATCTCCGACAATTTTGTCAATTAGGTGGCGATCATCTACACAAGAGGAAATGAGCCAAATTCGACTAGAGGTCAGCCAGCAAAGAACAAGTGTTTTTAAGCATGCCGCTTTGTTCTGGCGACCTCCAGAAACTGATTGTCTGAATATGGCGACTTGTGACTTTTTTTTTCTCCTTAAAATATGGCGAGTTTTGCATACTTTTTCCAAAAGAAAACCCCGTTTTATACACTTCGCACCAGATTTTTTTCTAAGAAAATTCTGTTCTCGCTACGCTGTGAAAATTCGCCGTTTTGAGGGAGGAAAAAAAAAAAAAAAAAAAAAACCCCGTTTAACCAAAGCCCAGGGACCCCTGAGAACCCCAAACCTCACCCCCGCCGCCACAGCACACCCCGCCACCACCCCCCAACACACCCC
>Ga0116231_10013416_pt1 | contig 11531 bp, 4 predicted proteins | sample S1TSphgellanicum_2_FD_89695 | JGI IMG/M metagenome (GOLD analysis project Ga0116231, IMG submission 89695) | Host-associated microbial communities from peat moss isolated from Minnesota, USA - S1T2_Fd - Sphagnum magellanicum MG | ecosystem: Host-associated > Plants > Peat moss > Unclassified...
AGGGTGTCCCGAATGCTAAACTAACCTCGTGGGGTTGGTTTTTGGATGCAGAATCACACAAGCTAAGCTAGTCCCTCTTCCTAGTCTAATCCCGGGGCTCCCAACTCGACCTTCTACCCCTTTTTAGAGTTGGAAGCCGGGAGCGTGCTACCAAGTTCAACTTTCCGTAACTTGACTTTGTGAAACCCTCAAGTGTGTTTCACCCCGTGACTTGGGAGCGCATCAGGGGCACATGTTTTTGCATTAGTTGCAAATTTCTTGAGAAAAGATTAGATGCCAAAACACATTATAGTTGGGTTATTTGAAACATTTGAAACATTAGGGCAAACATTGACAAAATTTTTGGAAGACCATTTAAAACAATACGGTTTGACCAAAAATATTCTTGCTTATGTCAAAAATAAAGGTGCAAATTTGAATACCATGACAGTTGCTTTGAAGTTAGTAGTAAGTTGTGAAGCTTGGGTGTGAGGGTAAAAGCACATTAATGTATAACACTTTTAGGCACATGTGGAAGTCCATAATTGCTTAAATTAACACCTAGGTATCTTGAATCACACAAGTTGTTTTACAAGTTATCATTAAAAATTTGTTATAAAAAAAATTAAACCCTAGTTTACCTTATGGAAAACCTAAATTTGAAAGATGAGTTTCTAAATTATTATTTTTGTTAAATAAAGGACTTTATAAAATATATATATAATTAAAGGTACATAGAAAAAATTGATGATTAAAATCCTTCCAAAAAGTCTTCCTTGGTATCAATGTTGTCACATCATATCACCATTGAGTCCTTTTACTCATTAAAAAAAATCATATGAAGGTGCATGGAGTCCATACTCATAGATTATGGATTGTTACAAGTTTTTGGGTACTTTTTTGAAAGTCCATTATGTTATGGTTATTCAAAAACTATCCATGAAATTCATACAATGTGATTATAATATATATAACATTATAGTGTTGAGACCCTTTTCATTTTAGTCGAGTATATTCAATCACATGGCCAATTACAAATTTAAAAATCTTGCGTAAATTGCCTTGTGACAACCTTTTATGGATAGTGTAGTGTGCTTTCACTCGTGATGGAAAGGTTGTTAGGGGACTTGTTTTATACATGCGTTCTTGAAGGCTTGTCAATATGCAATTTTTGAAAAAAAAGTTTTTAAAGGCTTGAAACATGTGTACATCAAATTTGCTTAGGTAGATTTACATAAATGTATTACATGGCTTGAAAAGTTAGGGAAAGGAAGACAAAAATGAATGAAGGTTTCTTATTGCAAGCCTCAAGTTCAAAAAATTAAACACATTAATAATAATAAAAAGGTAAAGTGCAAATTATTTTGTTCTAGTTTTTAAAGAATAAAAAATTGTACTCGAAACACAACACCAAAATGTGTCTTTCATGACTTGAACATTTAATATTAATGTCCTAATCTAGTCATATAGTCATGTCTTAACACATATATTTTTATTCAAATTTGTGATTACATTGTAATTGTATTATGACTACATGACTATATTAAAACTATTTTTTATGACTACATTGCAATTACATGACTAACCTGCATACATCAATAACCTACCTATGTCAGTAGTTTAATTACATGTTAGCTACCTACTAATTATTTACTAGCTCCCTATAAATTAGCTAGTATGTATGGGCTAATACTACCTATCATCTACCTACCTACTATGCAATATATACATACGTACCTATTACATATATGTAGTGCATACCTACCTAATTACCTATTATGTACATATTACTAAGTACCTGCTTACTACCTACATATTACATACCTACTAAGTAGGTAGTATGTACCTACCTACTACTTATTACTAGATATTTACCTACTACTTCTTACTAAGTACTTACCCACCCACCTAATAAGTAATATGTACGTACATATGTGTGTACCTACCTACTTATTTACCTACCTACTAAATAGGTATTATGTACCTATTTACCTACCTACATATTCAATAGGTACATTAATAAAAAAAGTTGTCCTTTATAACCAAGGAAATAATGACTAGTTGTCCTAAATGACTCTATCAATGACCATAGTCATATATTACAACTTCATTATCTACGTGAAATAAATATGAATAATATATTAGTTATTTATATGATTGATGTATGAAAATTTACAAAATAAACATACTTCATCCATTTTCCATCAACCATATTTCATTCGTTATGGTTTTCGCATGTGTGCTCAAAAATAAAACATCGATGTGGATTATTGAGCTCTAATGTTTTCGAGTAATGAAATGTATAGATTTAGTTTATGACTGAATTTTGACTACTTCAAATGACATGAAAATTGTCATGATGTTGTGGCATTTTGTATAACTATATAATCATTAATATTAAATGATGTAGTACCGTAGGTGGTCATACAATTATTTTAAAATGATTCAAAAATGAATATTAATAATTTAATGAAACTACAAATGAACATAATAAAATACATGTAAGGAACTTATTTTGATTAATATTATACATATAGGTAATATATAATTTTTTTTATTAAATTATATATATATGATATATAATCCAAATTAAATATTCAATGTGACTAAATTAAATATTATACATTGAGATAAAAGTTAATGGTAAAATTATGATATATTTTAAATATTTTTTATATTTCAATCTAAAAATAAAATAGAAGTATAAAATGTGGGAAATATATAAGTTATTTGTACATTAAACTTTTATCATAAATTTGAATGAAATTTTATGTAATATATCTATGAAAATAAATAAATGTATTTTACATGTGTAAAAGTGAATATAAATTATAATTTCAGAAAATTAGTTCGTATATTGATATAAAATTATATTATTCAAATTTAATTTAATTATACCTCATATTTAATATGATTAATATAATTATATATATAGGAATATAATTTATTTATCGTCCATTAATAAATATTTTATGTGGATAAATAATATGATTCATACATGTAAATTAAAAGTTATTAAAAAATTATGATATATTCAAAAAAAATGGTAATATAAATTCCTAAACCAAATGAAGGTTTAAGATATGAAAAAAATATTTTATTTATCCATGTGTTAGCCATAAAGGTTTTTTCATGTACAAATCATGTGTTTGAATTTAATCTTTCCAAAGTATGGTCATTCAAATGTTATTTAATAAAAAAATTCAAATAATTTTCCTTTGAACTAAATTTACATTTAAAAAAAATTACTTATTTGTATACATTATTGAAGGAAATTTATGAATAATTTTTCAATTTTTTCATTTGGACAAATTATCAATAAGATATGACTTATTATATTTGAAAATTTGTGCAATGTTTAAATGAAGTATGGTTTAAATAAAATGAATGTTAAATTATCTACACAATAATGGGGTAGCTTGGTGGTAAAAGAGTTGTAGTATGTATGTGTGCCTATTATTAAGCACATACTTACCTATTTATTTATTTATTAGGTACCTACCTACTACCTACTTACTACTACCTCTAAATACTACATACCTATTACCTACTAAGCTAAGTACTTACTAGGTTATTAGGTAGGTTCTCAGTTGTTAGGTAAGTACCTAGCTACCTAACTTATAAAGTAGGTTAAAAAAAATGTTTATAACAATATGGTGACAATTTTTGTTATGTAAAAATCAGGTGGTGCAATTATTAAGTGAGGATTAAAGATTTCTTCCCTCCATGTGGAAGTGAAGGGTTCAAGTCCTCACACTTGCAATTTAATGAATTAGCTTAATTAACTTAGCTTGTTAGTTAAATTAACCTACATTCCTAACATATAGGTTAGGTTTTTAGCCTTTATACCATGTGTCTACATGACATGAGTGGAGAATATATATTTTTTATATTTAATGAATTATATCTAACGGCCATAATTTATAGATCTCATCAAGCATTGATGACCTCCATGATTTTATAATTGCAAAAGTCATAGTCGCAAATTGTCTTACAAGTGAGCCACACTAGTGATTATGTGTGCTGAATGATGTGTCTTATTTGATTACATAGTCATGTAATCATAGATGTCTTCCATGATTAACAACCTAGTCATAAATCAAGTTGCAAAATGTAGTGAAAATGTTGCCTTTTGATTAAGAATGTGAATTGTGCAAGTTTACAAGCGAAGTGACCATGTTTTAGGAAACTTGTCAATTCTAAGAAACCATTGTCCTTTGTTATAATGGGTAGATTGGTCCTAGGATCATTGATCATGTTCCCCTTCCACTAACATGACATAATATATCATAGATTATAATAGACTTTTTTTTTGGTTATGATTGTTTGCATCTTAAACTAATGCAAGGGTCATTGGTTGTTGAATGATGCTTTGAACACAACCATATCCTTGAATTTGAAGCTAAAGGAAAAAACGAACCATTTCTGTTTATTGATGTTTTGATGATTTTGGCTTCAAAATACAATTGGGAACTTTGGCACAGAACATTAAGAAGGAAGTCATTGGGGTCATTGAGTCTTTCTTTTTCTTTTTAAGAAGATATAACGAAGGAAAAATTCACAATATGTTAGCCTTGATGTTAAATCCTAGATTAAATAATTTGACATTGAAATATTCTTTTATTGGTTGTGAGCTTGGGGTGGCTATAGTTGAAAAGTATCATAGGAAATCTTTGTTTCTTATCTTCTTGATGTCTTATCATCATTTGCATTCATTGTTTAAGGCTCCACTAATGAACTTGCAAAGGAGTTTGTTATTAAAGTAAATGCAGCCATGTTTTCAATTGTTGATTTCTTAACAATACATTTCCGAAACAAATTTTTCCCTTGTTGGAATTGTCACCAATTTGAGGAGATGTCGTTTATAATCAAATAACTTAAAGAAATTAATCTTGGTGAGTAAAAATTAGCCAAATGATGTAGAGGCAAGTTGCAAGACTTCTAATATTTTTGTAAATTGATAGATTTTGAATTAGATTTAGGGTAATAATTAAATGAATTTGAAGGTTCATTTAAACAAAATTTAATTATTTTGTTTTGTATCTATTTGACATGTGATCACATTTTGTTTTTAAATACTAAATTCTTTTCATAAAACTTGCTAATTTGCTTTTGGCCTATGAGAATTGGATTTTAATTTTAAATCTTAAAATGAAGTTAAAGATCTAGCTTAATATTACTAACAAATCTAGATAGATTAAAAACAAATTAGGCATGAAGAAAATTTTTAAAAAAATTGAACAAGGTATGAAATTTTATTTTTTTCATGTTACAATAAGAAGAACAAGAAACATTCTTCTTATATGTTTCATTTTCCTTTTGTTGTGCTTCTTCCATGCATCAAACATGTATTATAACAACACCTACAATAAGGAGAAAAAATATTACACTTGTGCTACATTTTTTCTTTTCTTTTGTGAAGCAAACTTGCATTATCGTTTGATTTTTTACACAACAAGCTTGCATTGTAGCAATCATGTGTAACAAGGAAAAAAAAATAGTTCAAGCATTGTAGCAATTGCATGCAATAAAAATAATTTTTTTAATGAAAAGAACTTGCATTGTAGGAAGAAAAAAAAAGTTCATGTTGTAGTTTCTTCTTTTATGTAGCAAGCTTGCAGTGCATCAAGTGCACATAATAATAAAAAAAAACTGTGTTGGTGTTTTATTTTAGCGAAGCAAACTTGAGATCCAAAACATTGTAATGGGGCTTTTGGTGACAATGATACAAAATGTGTTGTTACTAGAGCGAGGAGCCCCAAAGGATAAGATTGAAAAGAAAATTGATGATTGCAAGATAATGGGGCTTTTGGTGACAATGATACAAAATGTGTTGTTATTAGAGCGAGGAGCCTCAAAGGATAAGATTGAAAAGAAAATTGATGACTGCAAGATAAAGGGGGTGAGCCCATTGATAAAATTTTAGTCAAATTGCAACTGATGATGCCAATAGGATAATATGATGGAGATGCACTTACATTCTATGCATGCTTGCTACAATGCAAGCTCTTTTTATCTTTTTACGCACATTTTATAAAATGGAAACCTGCTATGTGAAAGATGAAGAAGAAGCATGGACCTGTTTTTTCATCTTGCTACAACACAAAGTTTTCTTTTCTTGTTGCATGTGTCCTTGATTGACTACTTCAGTTGTTTTGTTGTTTTGATTCATTTCCTTTTGCTTTGTGGTGTGTAATTGCAACAGGGCACAATGTTTTTAGTTTGACCTAAGTCCGACTCCCAAGCAACTTTTGATTTTGTTCGAAAAATTTGTTGATCTCTAGTGGAGATGCTCTAAAAAAAACTTATGGGGTCAACCACAATTGGAAGACAACGTTACTAAGGTGGGTCACATGGGATAGCTTGTTGTAAGAGCATCTTTGATGGTTGCTCAATATGCAACCTTGCAAAAAATTGTTGGGGTTACTTACTTTTTTCCAATCTCACCCCTAAAACCCAAATTGCAAATAGGTGGGAGGTTACTAATAGTGACCCACCTAGACCAATCAAACTATCTAGCCAATCAAAAATAGGGAGGAGTCAATAAATACGATTTGATTATATTTATGAGATTGTTCTAAAATTTCTCCAAGACTCACAAAGATGTGCATTTTTCCAGGGTCACAATAGTGTTCTCATGCATCCATTGAATTTGATTTTGTACCTCATCCAAGATTTCTAGTTTAATGGAGCCCCCATGGAAATGCTTTAAAGTTTCACTTTCCTAGGGACCTTTACACTTCTCTTAATATTAATCATAATGTACCAAGTTGGTTGTGAGTTATTTTGATTTTACATTATATAACAAAAATCTAACATGTTGTACATGTTCCTGTAATATTCCATGCATAGCCTACTTATTTTAACCAGTGTTTGGTGGTTATTAATTTTTTTTCATAACCACTTATTTCGGTTCTCAAATTTTTTGAATTTATGAATTAAAATGGTTCTCACATTTGACATAAGTAATACATTAGGCATACATGCCTCTTCCTATATTTATTGTCAGGTAAGGTCCCATGGTTGAAGGTGTTCCCAAACTAAGATCACATCTAGGGCCACACATTTTGGTGATGTCTTCCACCCCATAGCCTTACCCAAGGTGAAGCTTGGCGCAACCATTATCATAACCGGGAAGAGAAATTTCTGAAATGTATTTGGACTTGGCACTTTATGAAAATCTCTACTAGAAAGAAGAATATTATGCTTAGAGATTGTGAGGCATAGGAGGGGCAAGATTCTTACCTTACTCCTCAAGATTGGGAGTTAAAAACCTTCACCCTCCTACACCTTGTGATCACCAAAACCTTTTCGTCACCTTTTTTTTCTTGTTTTTGTGATGGTTAACCCTATTGCAAGAAATACCCTAAACCCTAAAACCCCAAACCCTGCAGGGCTGGACTCCAATAGTCTCTTGGCCTAGGCTACTTACTTTTGGAACCCACCCCCAGGTTTTATCTTACATGTAATAACCTATTAAAAAAAATTTAGTGTATTTGCAAGGCGCCTTAAATGCTCAATATTCCTCTTGATATGGGGAGGTCATTTTACATTTTTGGGAGGGCACCCTACACATTTCATAAGGGCCCATTGTTTCTTTTGGGTGCAATGAAAGGCTTCTACAAATATCTAACATGGCATTATGAATAGTAATACGTTCACATGAGGTGTTACCAGAATTTGGTGCTGCCCTTGGGTTGCCTTGGGGTGGGTGCTTTATTCTGGTAACACCCTTGTCCACATGCTTTACCTATCACTAAACAAATTCTCTCAAGTATTTTATATTTGAATTTCTAATGAAAGAATGTTTTTGAAAAACTATATGAGTGATGAAATATACTGGTTTTTTTGTTAATTTGAATTGAAAAGGGAGAGTTCAATTCTTTAAAATAAGTGACATAGGATGAGGTCATAACCAAGTTCAATTTGGCATACTGGGAATGCCTTTCACCCGTCAGTTTTACCCATCTCAACACCACAAGGTGAACATTATCATAAACCTTAACATACATAGATCATGAGGCATAGGATGGGGAGAGATATTACACCCCCTCTACCTTAGGAGTGAGAAGGCCTATAAGTGTAGGGTAACGCGCTGGGAGCAAGGAGTTCTTGAAATGCCTCTCGGAGGCTCACGCCTCAAGGGAAGTTATTTTAGGAACTCCTTGCTCCTACGGTGTTACTAAACGTACTGTGATAGACGCAACCCATTTTCAGGATGAAGAAAAGTAATTGAGTAGATGAAATCTCTTGATGAAAAAGTGGAAGAACCCGCCAAACAGGATGAAGAAGAGGGAGATCCCATGACCTGGGAGGGAAATTACTCTTTGTAAAGGCCTCCATTATTAGTGTACTTGTTTTGGGCCAGCGCATTCTGGATAGGAAAGGTTAGAGCTAAAAGCCCTTCCTCGTTTGGAGGTGCCTAGACACAAAGGTGGTAGCCTAAATGATGGGCACCATAGAAAAACAAGGAAGGGTTGAGGCCCTGTCCTTCTCCATCATAAAAGCTTGCCCTAATTTTCATAAGGCAGGAGCTTCCACCTAGAAGATTTCTTCCACTTCTAAAGATCCTTGTGGAGTTCTTGTACTTGACAATGGTCATTTAAAAAGGTTATAGAAATTAAAGCAAGTTTTTACATAGGTGTAAAGATTTGTCTCACTTTTATAAGGCTTCCACCTCTTAAGGAGTAGTGTAATATAACCCCTTCTTTTTCTTAGGATATTCTTGAATATAAGGTGCTTTCCTAATACATGAAAAGAAATTCTTCAGTTGCTTTGCTGATAAGAAAAAGGTCCGTTTTAGACCTTTCTTGGAATTGAGGTTCTTGTGATGAAGGGCAAGCCTAGTAGGCCACCTGCATGTTGCTGAAATGCCTAAAGATACATCTTTCACTTACATAAAGAAATATGATTTTTTTCCCTCACGTTTTCATTTGATGAGCTTCTTTTAAGGTAAGTAGGTAACTTGGCACTTTGATTCTAGTGCCCTTGGATGTGAAGGATCATTTTCCTTTCATTTTGGCTTCAACAATTATGCTATTAGAGGAAAGAAACCTAAATAAAAAAGGATAGAAATCAAAAGAAGTGCCTTCCAGAACTTTGGAAGGCACTATTACAAGTCTAGAGTGTTCAGACTACCTCCATCTTACATCTTCGCAATAGAAAGTTTGTGGTTTAAACTTGACATTGAATTGTTGATTTAAAAAGCCAATTTCATTGTGTGCATGGTGGAGGGAGGACTACATTTCATGATGTCATTTGAAATGTTTTTATGTTCATTGCAAGAGATGCAAGATTTCATGTCTTATGAAAACAAATTCATATTTTTTTGTTGTCTTTTTTTAAGTTTTCTCATTGACGAGTTGACAATGTTTTGTCAGTTGATAACATTCGCATATTGATCAATATTGTCAAAGCTCACCTTAATTGAACAAACTTGGTATCATGAGGTGTTCTTTCTTGTGGGGTGGCAACAATCATGGCGATTTAAATGAAGGATTTTATTATGACCATCGTTTAGTGAACGTGTTCTTTTCTCTTGCCATAGAGGTTAATGGGTGTTTTTATGAACAATTTGACAATTTTTTTATCAATGTGTTAACATGGCATGGATAATAAAAAGCATTAGAGTCCCTCTTTTATCAATGTTGCATTCCTTGTACAGATAGAGAGTTGATGACTTAAAAAAAACACAAGCCCCCTCCATTTTGAGATGGGCCCTTATTGCGACGAAGCGTTATTCTAGGCTTGGAAAATATTGGGCTTATGCCCCCTTACTTTAGTTGATATGCTTCATGTGACTAATGGAAGTTTCGGTGGTTCTCTTTTCTTTGTGTGGCATGCCTCTTTGGGTTGTTTGCTTGCCTAGGTTTTGATCCTTCCCCTTTGTTTATTTTTCTCTCCTTTTCTTGGGTGCTTTAATTTTATAAAGTTTGACGAGGTTTCATGATTATTACAAGTTCATATTTTAAAGTACAGATGAAGAGTGTGAAGTAAGCAATACATGTTTAAAATATTATTATTTCTTAATCTTCAAAGTTGGATGAATGTGTTTAATATTCATCATGTTTAAAATATTATGCTTTTCTGACGCATGTTAATGATTACGCTCAACATTCATCCATTGTAGTCATATTTTTCTAGAACTTAGGTTAGGGTTAAATGGTGGCTATTTTAGGTTAGAAATTAAGATATATGTGATAGTGATTTTGATTAAATCTTCATCACTTCCTATCAAGTTATTGAGTTCAAAGTTTGTCTGAAGATCAACTTGTAGCTTTTGAATGCACATAGAGTTTGAAATTAGTTTGTTACAACTTATAACTCATAGGTCATGATTGTAACTTTGAGACATCTAACTCATGTTAGCCAATACAATTGCAGCCTTTCAGAAAACATTGGTGTCTCATACATTGTTTTCTAACAATTTCGAAAACTGCAGTGGCTCCTCTTTTGCACGTATTTTTGAAAGCGCTCTAGAAGCAGGTCAGGAGAGGAATTTCGCCCCTTCATCTTTTCTCTGCTAATCCCAGTACTTCTTACTATACTTTCTTGCAGCTCTTAGCTAGCCTTTAAGATTGAGCCACGCTTAACAGAATTGTGTAGCTTGCCATTGCGAGATCAGGTTACCGGAGGAGGATCGAATACAACTTCCTGCGTGGGAGCTTGTTTCGTACATCGACTACGATCCGCAGAGTTGCTCAGCATGTCGGTAGGAAGTATTTCCATCATCTGTTACAGAGCACTGAAGATTGTGTGACCTGCTATTATGAAACCAGATCATCGGAAGGGTTTGGAATACTGCTTGCTGCGAGCTTGGTGCTTACATATGTGATCTGCAGAGCTTCTCATCATGCAGGTAGGGATTGCTTCCATCAGCTCTTGATACAGGATTGAATTCGTTGTACACGATCGGTGTTATGAGCTCGCTTTTAGAAAAATTCCTGGAGTTTCGATCTTCTTGTATTAACAAGTCATGTTCATGAATGCAGACCCCTGTTCATCAGCTATGGCCGCCTCCTGGAGACATGCGGAGGACAGAAATGGACATTCTGTTTTTCGACGGCTACTCTCGAGATCCCAGCAAATGGAAGAGCGCGTGGACGCAGTGCAGTCACTCTGATGTATGTTGTCCAGAGAAGTGGCTACCCGCTGACTTGGGATTTGACGTCCGGCTGCTGTTCGTGTCGTATCATGGTCAACCCAGTGTTGCTGATGTTGTAGATGACCTCTTCAAAACTCTTGTCATCAGCACGTCGGGATTGTAGATCAGGCATTCCGCTTGATTGGATTCCCGTTGGGCTAATGGATGACTGGAAACCGCCTGGTAAGTCAAGTACGTCAAGCCGCAATGATGAAATGGACGGCAAATTTAGATCACAGGTCATGTAGCCTTTGACCGGGACGTTGTTATGTGTCTGTGCAGGGATGAGTGGGATCTATGCAAGAATCATCAGTCTCTTGCGCTGATTGGCCTTGGCTATGGAGCACTAGTGCTAAATGACTTGTTTCTCAAGGCCATGAAAGAGGTGGTGACCAGCTCCACTGGGGCA
>Ga0116231_10013417_pt1 | contig 11529 bp, 6 predicted proteins | sample S1TSphgellanicum_2_FD_89695 | JGI IMG/M metagenome (GOLD analysis project Ga0116231, IMG submission 89695) | Host-associated microbial communities from peat moss isolated from Minnesota, USA - S1T2_Fd - Sphagnum magellanicum MG | ecosystem: Host-associated > Plants > Peat moss > Unclassified...
ATTGTGACTAATGGGACATATCAACCTATTAATGGATGAAAATAAATGTAAAATTGATGTAACCAATAGGATGAAATTTCTAATAGTTGCATCATAGTTGTGAAAATGACCAAAATAGTTGAATGTTGTTCTTGTAGTTGCAAATATTCTCAAATCTAGTCGCCAACGACTATAAGTCGCATGTAGTCATAAATTGACTGGTTACATTTTGGCTGATTTCTACTAGTGCACTTATTCCATATTTTACACAATTCTTTAATTGCAAAAAATAAATTTCAAACTTGTATTTCAAAAAACTAAAAAAAAACTAATTGAAATAGTTTAAAAGCTGAGAATTAATGCACAATAGTTTATATATAATTTTTTAATCATTTAATTAAAAAATTCAATGTACAATAGTTTTTTGATGGTTTTTATTGTTATTTTATATTTATTTTCATCCAACATTGAAAAAGTAACAAATATGTACACTTTATTGTGCTTACATTTCAAAATCAAACACCACATGGAACTTTGCAAAGGCATTGAATGACATCATTAATCATTGTAAAAATGGAGTCCAATACATTAATAAGAACAAAGAAAAAGAATTTTTTATTCTTAACAAAGATGTAAATTCTTTTTGCTTTTTCTTATATGTTTCACAAGATCTAAACATTGGGAATGGTTAGAAAAATAATGCATTTTGGGAACAAATCACTAAGCACTATAGTCAAAATCATTTAGTTGGATTAACTAAAAGACCTACAAGGTCGTTATAATAAATGGGGCATTATCAAACATGATTTTATTAAATTCATTGGTAATCATAACATTGTTGAAGTTTTGTAAGAATTTGAAACATTAGTTGAAAACACAATACAAAAAGTTCTTCAAAATCTTCACAAATTCAAGCACCCACAACATTAATTTCTTTTCTTTTTGCATTGCTAATTGATGTTGCACAAAGTTCATCATTAAGGTGAAATGTTGAATAACATGCACAAACCTACTTTAGCAAAATGCTAACATTCCACACCATCAATGGAGACAACTAACACAAAATAAATGGAAATATTTAAGTTAAAGTTTCTCGATAAGTTTGCCCACTAATCCAACAACTTGATCAACAAAAAAATTAGATCAAATTGGCAAAATGAAAGAAAGTGCCTTTTGTGTTCAAAGTTTAACAAAGTGAACATGGCTACTACCATGTTGATTTTTTTATTTTTTTTTGAAAACCAAAGAATGATAATTTTGTTCACAATTCTTGCTAGATAATTGACCTTTGAAGAAGCTCATAAATACTTCAAGCTTACAAAACTTACAAAAGCTTGAAATGAGGTTGACTGTTGTCAACTACATGGTCTTTACATCTCCAATAAAAACAACTAAACAACATCATAATGATGTTTTTGATTTATTGCTTAAAGATAATCAACTAACTACAAGCATGAAAAATACTTTTAAATGTGTGAAAATAAATGCAAAATATAAATGAATGAAAGCTCATGTTTTTATTCAACGTGATTAATACAACAACATTTGTACCTTTCATATCTTATATTTGATCTTTTCCTTTTATACATTGTTCAAATGTTAACTTGTGTTCCATATGAATGGTCTATTAATCAAAACAATCTTTTAGATTTAAATTAAGTCTCAACAAGATTATTGGACCTTGTCCCTTTCAATATTTACTGTACACCTTGGTTGAACCCCATGGTAGATGTGTGCATCAAGCTTGACCTTAGATTGTAACAATAACATTCAATTTTTAAAATCATTTTCATAGTCATCCTCTTTCAATTCAACTTGTAGTCAAACTTGAACCTCACCCCACCAATGTTTCATCATTCCACACATTTATAATTCCACAAACAATGAACAAACAAACAAACAATTGTAACTTCATAAACAATAAGCAAATGAACATGTACAACTTCACAAAAATAAAATAAAATGATGATGATGATTGTGCTAAACTTTCAAAAACTTGCATTGTGTGACATGATCGAAATGAAAAAACAAGAAAATGATCAAAAGTGTGGAAAGGTGCAATATGATTGAGTGCAAAAGGTGTGAGAGAAACAACAATGGTGACCAAGAGTGGTGATTGAAAGTTATGTGATGGGATGTGAATCAAAACGGGATTACAATCCAACAACTTTTCACATCAAATTAACCAATGGATTTCGGCTAAAATGTTGCAAAGTGGGTAAATGATGAAAATGCTCTTACATGTTTAATGTCATATGTTAACAAGAATTAGAATAAGATTTATACACTTACACAATTTGTATATCCTCAACCATATATTCACAAAAAAATAGATTAAACCTCATCTGATTTTAAGTTTTCCAAATTTGTACCCTCTCTATTTTATTTTTCATAATGAACAAGAAAGTATGATAGGGTAGATCAGTTGATGACCAAACACTTAAAGACTTAGGGTAGGCTAGATCCAAGGGGATAGCTCCAATGTTTTTAATGTTAAAAAAAAAACTTGAACACCTCCCCTTGGTGCATTTGACACACTAACAATTGTTGAAAACATATTAGAAATGAGAAAGTTATGGCCTCCCAAGATAAAAGGGGTGAAGAATTCAAAAAAACAAACCATCAAACACTATAAAGGTCAGTTTTGGAACACCCAAAAATTCCTTGTATGTTGCTCTATTGTTATTAGAGGTCTAAGATGATTCGTAAAACTTTAGGTGGCGCTCCTATAACACTTTAAATTGTTCAAAATGAATAAGAAATAAGAATGTTATGAGGTTTGAAAGTAAGAGGGGTCCAAAGAGAAGAAAAAAGAAAAAAGAAAAGTTTTGTAAGTTGGAATTTTTTATTTTTTTTGGTTAGTTTTTTATTACTCCTTTTCCTTTGCAGTTTAAAAAATTGATTTCTAGAGCTTGAAGCAGGGCTCCCATGACATTTTAAATCACTCAAAATGAAGCACATATGATGAAAATATAAATAAATGTTTGGTCATAGGTAGGTGATCAATGATGGGCCAGTCTACCCCTATTGGTGGACACACCAAGGTGGAAAAATGTGCGTTGACCCATGACCTTAATAGTATCCACATTGTTGAGCCATAACTAATCCCACACAAGTATTAAATATCTATAAACAACCCTTTTGGGTTTGGCATGGGATCTATCTCAATTTTTTATTACCTATAGTTTCAGTTACCTATAGACAAGGTACCTACAAATCAATGATTCATAACCCATGCATTATTTATCATAGATTTCTCTAGCCATTCAATAGGGTTTCAACTAGTTTTACTTGACTAGAACTGGTCCAATACCGCTAGGTTTCTGAATTGTAAATCTATTCCATGGCTAATTGAATGTTTTATATCCATTCCTTTTGGCTTACTTTGTTGTGAAATTAGAAAAAACTTAGGACTTCTATCATTAGTCCAAGAAATAAAGGAAAGCAATTGAGAAACAGTCAAGGATATTTCAAACTGGAGAAAATGAGCTACACAATAAAATCATGAAATTGTCATGATTCACAACAACCATTTGAACAACCCTAAGAAGTCCAATGTGAATATCCATTGACACTAAAGTACAAGTGCAACAATTTGGCCACAGTGACCCAGCACCCACCAGCACACCATCTACCGGATGTTATTACTCAGTTGTGGATAAATCTCAACTGAGTTAATATTCGGTTTGGGTAAAGCTTCTGCAGAATTTCGGTTGGGCAGTTTACCAGAAACCTGAGACCCTAATTTTGGGAACTCCAGGGAATTGGTGTAGTTTGGGATGCCATCTTTTCTCTGTTACATTTCTGGGTAAGTTGTGAGAAAAATTCTCTGGGTTTGGGTTGTGACAACTGGATCTGTGTAAGACCACAATGGCGTAATGAGAGAATCTGGAGAGTGCTGATCCAATAATCTCTACAAAAATATTTCTATGTAGAAGTTAGTTTGGTTGAAGTATGGGACACCTAGTGAAACAGTATGGATGTACTTCAATAATTGTAATGGAGTGAAGAGGTATAAGGATAGAATCTTTGGTACTGAAGTAGGAATCTGGCTGCTGTTTACAAACTAGTGCATAAGTTTCTTGAGGTTCCTATCTGCCTTCTTTTTTGTCACACAACCTCTAAATAAATGTGAAGAGACAAGATTGAATGTATAGCTATGCAGGTGAGAGGGAGATGCTCTACCTTCAAGGCAGCCCTGTAGGTGGGTCAGAATTTTTATTCTTACATAGGGATTTACTAGGATATCTAAGACACCAATACCTGACTCTCAATCATGAAAAAACCTACAAAAAAATTTCTAGTGTATTTGGAGGTAACCTTCCAGAGCACAATCTTTCACCCACAAGAGGCAGGCAATTTGAAGATCATGTGGGCCTTCCAGAAAAACTGAAATGCTTGCCTTGGGTTTGGTTCTTTTTTCGCCCATAACCCCACTTTGTATCATGAGATTTTTTAAAATAAAAATCTGTTGGGTTTTTTTGCTGGGTAACACTTAAAGAATGAGGCATTCATGAGGGCTGCTTATTTGCCTAGCTCCTTGGCCATTATGCTACACTTAAGAGAAGTTGTTGGTGCTGTCTGAAACAGAGTCATGTTGAAGGAAGCAGAGGATTTGTTGCACGTCCATCAAATCCTTCACAAAGAAGTTGGAATAAGTTTTCAATGGCTACCAAAACTCTATGCACTCAACATTCATAAACTGATCACCAGAACAGGACAGCCAAGATCATTATTAGAATTGTTTCCATCTACCCTTGGAACTTGGAATCCACCTGAAGATGTCCCATTATTTCTTTAAGGATTCCAACCAACAATCATGTTCATCTGGTATTGAACTTAATGGATTGAAAATGTGGTTCACCTACAGCACCCACCAGCGCACCATGAAGGATGAATAGTAAGTGGTCAGGAAACAGTTTTCTGTTGGGTTCGAGTTCACCATGGTGGTTAGCTCAGTTACCTTTTTTTTTTAACCTACATACTAACAACCCACAAGCAGGTTGTTAGTAGGTAGGTAGTAAAAACAGCCCTTAGTTATGTATATACTATTAACCATGTACTTACCTAGAAGTTGCGTATTTTCCTACTTATCTGCCTATATATAAGACCTATTTCCTACAGAACTAAGATGAAACCAAATATTAACTCAGTTGAGGTTCATCCATGACTGAGTCATAATGGACATCCAGTGGATGGTGCATTGGTGGGTACTGGTTCACTGTGGCCCTTCACCCACTGTTTTCACCTCTTCTCGCTTGCCCAGCGCCACTTTCTCTTGCCTCCTTGGGCATGTACCAGGTTGGAACTCTGGTACATAGACTGGTGCTCGTCCTGGTATCAAAGAATCGACTGGACTCGTATGACATGAGGCAATGCTAGGCTAGTTCACATCCCTACTTGTTTGGCAGGGACGCAAGGTAACATCGGACTGGTAAAAGTACCTAGCTGGGAGGGACTTGACATAGTACAAATTTGATACCAAGGTTATATCAGTCTCAATACCATGTATACACCTTCACATACTAATTAAAAATTAGCTTTGTACCCTTATACCAAGAGCAGACTGGTATAATTGTTTTAAAAGAGATCCTGTAGGTATAGGAAAAAGTTTTAAAATCCAATACTAGTAACATGATGGTATGATTTTTTTTCCCAAAAAGATTCAATTGCACTAAGATGATGGTATGAGTTTTTTTAGAGTTTCAATTCCATTGCCAGCTAGTATGTAGCTAGTATGTTCAAAAGTTGATATTGCCCACCACTAGTCCAAACCAGTATTGGCCGGTTATTGAGTTTTAACACAGTTCTCATGTTGGTTCTCAAGCCAGCTATTATCAGTCAATTATTGATTTTTGATAACCTGATAATAACCTAATTGTTTGGTATTGAATTTTCAAAATGTAATAACCTACCAAGATGACCTAGTTATCACCTAGGTAGCTTATCCATCCTAAAACACTAAGCACTTTTATGAAAGAAAACAAAAACAGAATAACTTTATTTTTTATTTTTTTCCTAGAAACCCTATAACTGGCTGATAACTAGCATGATAACTAGCAATTAACAACTAAATATTAAATAACCTACTGTTATGCATAATTGATAGTACTTAACCAAAAATTATTGATAAACTGACCAACACCCAACTTTTTTTTCATTTGATATTTATAACCTAATCAACACCTCAAAAAAATTAAATAACCTACCCAATAATTATGAAAAAATTCAATAACCTGTCAACACTAGCCCATACCAATGTTGGTCAGGGCTGGGTTTTCAACCCGCTTTTGAGGCTGGGTCCAGGTTAGGGTTTGTGTACTTAGGCCGATGGGTCTTGGTGGGGGGAGACTTGCCACAAGACCCAAGCTAGTAGATCTAGGTGTGAAAAAACATGACCTTGGGCCCAACTTGGGTTTTCCCAAGGTAAGTTGGATCCATCAGAAGACCCAGCCCATTGGGCCTTAGGTATGTTTGCTCAAGGCCAAATCTTAGGTGTAGGTATGACGTAGAGTCCTTAGTATAAGGATTTGGGGCTAGGATTTAGGGACTTGGCTCCATGCTCCCATTGCTTTAAAAAAAAAACAAGTTTCTCACTTTGTACTTATTCCTTGTGACATTGTTCTTTTTCTCACCTCCCATTCCCTCCATGTGATTTTTTTCCTCCACTTCTGCCACCCTCCCTTTGATAAATTGTTCTTTTTCCCCCTCACTTTCCACTCACTCCCTATGACTTTGTGTTTTTTTAATCACTTCCACTCTTTGAGTAGGTTTTACTATGAAGAGTCCTCCCCCATGACTTTGTTTTATTTTCCCTTCGCTGCTCATTCCCTCCTTGTGATTTTTTTTTCTAACTTCACACTCCATGTGTGTTTCAGCATGAAAATTAAAGACCTACTCATTTTACTAATTCGGAGGACAATGAGACCATAAAGGGTGAAAGCAATGTGTTTTCTTTGAAAATAATCAAGACTTTGAAAAAACTTCCCAAAAATGCTTGTACCAGCCATCTAAATATTTGAACCTAGCGCTGCCTTGAAATCAAAAGCACTGGACCTCATCAAGCTTAGAACTTCCAACCCAAGGAACTAATGGTTTCAAAAATTGGACTCAGCTAAAGAACTAATGAGTTTTAGTTTTTCCAAATATTTCTTGGAATTGGTGGGTCATTTGTTTTATAAAAAGGAAAAGAAACCTAAACCCAACATTTCCTCTAAAAAACCCCAAATCCCGCCAAGACTAGTCCAAAACTTAGAGCCTTTAGCATCATTCCTAGAGCCACTAAACTTCCTAGTGTGTGCTTTACACCCTCACTCACAATTGCCATCCAATTATCACTTGTCCTTTCTCTTATTATATATAAAATGTTTTAGAAACAAAGGGTTGTATAGCCTAGTTGACCATTATTTTCCCTTACATGCTACCACACATCTCCTGAAGAGGCAAGGTAACTAACTAATCATTCTTTGTGTACCTTGCAAATAGAGACAACCATTAGGTTACTAAGATTTTATTTTTGTTAACTTAAGAGTTAATTTGAAAATAAACCTTTTCAATGAGGATCACTTTAGATTATGGACTAACAACAAGACCTCAAAAGGCCAACAAAAGTTTAAATTGTTCTTGCTTTTGGTTTACACATCCAATTCTTAGTTGGTTAAAAACTATTTGCCCTCTAATAACACCTTGGAACATTTCTCAATCTCTAATTTACAATCTCACACTTGATTCCATTCTATCACTTTCAAAATTTTGAATTCACATGAAATGAAATTGGTCATATTAAGCGGAGACAAGGAAATAAGAAAATAAAGACATTCATTTCTAAAGATAAAGGTTGAAGAATGTGATGGTTGACCCATTCGCCATATTTTAATTTACTTTACCTTACACATAGCCATAAGTTTATAAATGTTTAAATAAACAAAGTTCATATTTATGTTTGAAGACCAATTCAAGCCCAATGCCAAAAATTGCAGGTGAATTCAATCCTCACACACTATACATGTTTTCAAGGTTTTGAAACTTTTCATATATATAAAACAATGCCATTTTCCTTCAACCTTTAGATATAGCAATATGGTATATCATTCAATTATGTTTGGAGCTCTTTACAGTTTTCAATTTATTTGATTAATTTTCACTTTATTTAAATGATAACATTTGACCAATTGGAAAGGGTCCCAAGTTTGGTGAACATGTTTTGCATATCTTTCTACACATAAATACCCCTAATTTTGGTTTCTTTTAAGAAAAAAATTCAAACCATGGAGAAAAGCATCTAAACAACTTTGTGTATTATTATCATAAAATCAAAGGCCTACTTGCAGGAATGTAATTAAATAGAAAACACAATAAGTTGGCATTGACCAATTGTGGGTACCAAATGTTGCAAATTCTTTTTCTAAGGTTAATCATCCAACTCCCAAAATTAATGCTTTGCAACTTTGAAAATATTTTGTGTGAACTTTACACATCATCACCATATCAACTGATTGTGTGTGTGTCATGACTTGACTACCAAGTAAACTAATGACATATCAAGTCCATATGACAAATATTTAATCAATCTCCAAGTTTATAGAACCTTCATTTTGCTACAATCAATTAAATGATCCAATTGTCAAACCTTTTTGATTTAAAATATATCTATAACAAAAAAAACTTGAATAAATCAATTTCTTAAATAATTAAAATATTAATATATATTAAAAAAGTCTCATAAAACTAAGGTGGGAATCAAGTTAGTGTTCCTAGGTTCTTTTATTTGGAGTGTTAAATTTGAGGGTTAAAGTTTAGGTTCTTGGTACCTACACTTGACCCAACACTTTTTTGGCAGAACCAACACAACTATCAAATTTTGGACCTAGCCTTTAACTAGAACTAAAGTTGGAACCCAAATCTTGAAAATAAACTCCTAAAAACAAGTTCAAGTTCTTAAAGTAAGAACTTTGTAGGTAGGTGATTGGTTTCATGTTGTAAAATTTAGTTCCTTCACAAATTTTAGTTTTAAAGTTGTAAAACTTGATACCTAATTTACAATTTTCAATTTTAACTTGTAAAACTTTGTATTTATAAAAATTTAGCCTTAGTGAGAATGTAATGTGTGCATGAAACTAAACCATCTTTTAAAATTGAGCCCAAAGGTTATTGAATTTGAAATTTTTATCAAAATTAAAATTTGTAGGTTTAAAAATTTGAAGATCTAGGCTCAAATGCACACCAAAAAAATTTACCAAAACTTTCAAAGTGTCAAAATTGGGATTGAAGATTCTTCCAAAAAGAAAGAACTACACAACATTCAATTAAACGCATCAATTTGGCCAATCGAGCCTACAAGACTTTTAAGATTATGGCCATGAACCAAAGCAACAAGAGATATTTTGCAAAGTCACACATGTCTTGATGCTAGGTAACAAACACAAAATTGCCAAGTAAATTAAAACAATAAGCAACATTGCCACAACCATTTCTAGTGCACCAAGATGATTAAATGCAATACACATGGCCATAGTTAAGCAACAAGTTAACATAAAAAATGTAAACTTAATTATTCCAACTTTTATTTCACAATGAAAGCATTCATCATCTATATTTTGAAATCCAAGATCACTTGAATGCTTGAAAATATCTCTTATTTCTTGTGTAAGATGAAATTATTAATTACCAATGTCATGCCCTGCCAAAATGTATGAACAAAACTCATTCAAACATTTTCACCTCTTTTGCCTAGGGCATATGTTTATAACCCATTTATCCACATCTTTTATGTTTTTTATTACATACTGAATGTGGATGAAGGTTGTTCCAATCAATGTTGAACAAGTATGATCCTTCGGAAGGATCACTTGGTATAGGTATCAAAAATATTAGGAGAAAACATGAATAGCTGGATTGCTTCCTAGTATATATAAAGTCTGTCCAAAATCAAAACCCCATAATCGTATACATGCTCATCATTTTCAATCTCTTTTAATTCAACTATTGTATCACAATTACACACAATATGTTATGAACAGAAGACCATTGAAATGGGGGTTTATTCCTTGTTAAATGGAGAAGCACTTTCCATTGAATAGTTATAATTAGGTTGAAAATCTATAGGTAGGGGATGTTAAGAAGTTTGGGAACACTTCATATGTAGGGAACTTTCTAGATAAAGTTGAAAAACACATTTTTTTCCCATAAAAAAATGACAAATATCAATGTACAATTCACAGTTTAATTCACAACATTTAAAACTCTTGTATTTGGTTGATAATTAACAGCTAGAGTTGTGAAGCAATTGTCAACACAACTAGCTAAAAAATTTAATGGAAAGCTATCCTTGAAATAGATTTGGGCAAACCCATCCTTGGGTGATACAATTATGAATGTCACACTGCAATTTTGGAACCCCTTCAATTTCAAAACAACATAACATTAACTGAAAAAAAAGTTTTTTATTTTAAATTTTATATCAAAAAATTACCCAAGTCATGTAGAATTTGAAATTTCAATTGGATTTATAAAATAATAAAATTGACATTCCAAATAAGTGGTCAAGGAATTTTTAAAAAAAAAATAACACTTGGGGTTCCTTTGTTTAGGAATGCAAAAGGAACATGCTTTTTCATTTTTTTCATTTTAAAGAAGGCTTAAAATAAACTTTTTAAATTTGTTTAATGGATAATGAATTGAAGCAACCATAATTGTTTGAACAATTTTCAAAGGTTAAGACTAGGAGGTCTTAAGGGGCCATTGCATTTATGTTTACAAATTTGTAGTAATTCTCATTTTTTGTTTCAATTAAGAATTTGGGCCATACCTTAGTGACTATAGTGGATAAATCAAATTTTATTCTATTTAAAATGGTGTAATTTGACACTTAATGATAAGAGGTCACAATTTTTAAAATTAACTTTTTTAATCAAATTAAATTGGGTCCAATGTTCCTTGAATTTTGGTGAAGTGATTATTAATGGTAGCACCCAGAGATGGGTTTGCCCATTTGTGATTACAATAGTTTAATGGAAGTATGTTTGTAGTTCATTGCAAATTAATAAATGATGATAGTCAATTTTCAATTTTGATATTAGCTTAACAAATCCAAATTACTCTATTATTGCTTTAAAATCAATCAAAAAATGTACCCTTAAAAAAATTTCAAAGAAAATGTACCTAATGATGGAAGATTGAGACATCACCATAAAATTATAATTACACATAATAGTCATTATATTTCTCACACCCCTATCCATTCCATCTTATATATTAATTCACTATGTCTATTTGTGACGTGATGTTCTGTTGCATAAGACGTTCTGTTGCAGAACCGGCGGCAGTTGGGAAAAGCAACTGCTCCCTTTTACAATATTCTTCTACCATGCCTTGATGGGTCTTGCTGCTTCTTCCTCCTTTGCAATTTTTCTGTAATGGGTCTTGCTACTACTTTTCCTTCTGCAATTTTTCCTAGCTACAGAACAATTACCAATCATGAGTTTCAATTCTGTAGAAATCACATTGGAAGGCATAGATCACAGCAGCCTCAACATAACAATAAAAGATGAC
>Ga0116231_10013419_pt1 | contig 11528 bp, 6 predicted proteins | sample S1TSphgellanicum_2_FD_89695 | JGI IMG/M metagenome (GOLD analysis project Ga0116231, IMG submission 89695) | Host-associated microbial communities from peat moss isolated from Minnesota, USA - S1T2_Fd - Sphagnum magellanicum MG | ecosystem: Host-associated > Plants > Peat moss > Unclassified...
ATTCTCACAGTTATTCCCTTACAATTATTGGCTTATCATATTGCAGCTCGGCGGGGCTTGGATGTGGATCAGCCAAGGAATTTAGCTAAGTCGGTGACGGTGGAATAGTTAAATGCAGAATCTTAGGGCTATTGTAAAAGGACAATAAAGTCCTTTACCGTAAAATAAAGTCCCTTACTATAAAATAAAGTCGTTTACTATAAAATAAAGTTCTATACTATTGGTATAGAGCTTTTTTGCTATATCACTGTATTGATGGGCTACAAAAGCTATTTGACATTTATAAATAGGATTTAATGTGTCTAAGCGAAGTCGTAGCAGTTATCCAGACATTATAGAAAAAAGGTTAAAGGAAGGTCGAGGTCAAGGTAAAGGAGGAAACTACAACCCTTGGTTGCATATACAAGATGTTGCATCGCAAGGGCTAGTTACTCGAATTAAAGGCCGGAAGACAGGTCGAGTTCATCATCTGTTGAGTAAATTTGAAACCGAGTATTTTTACGCTCTTGAGTGGTCCGATGTTGTTACAGATATTCGTGAACAGTATCCTCTTTTGCCTCTAAAAGAAACTTTAGAGATCGTTTCCTTGGGGACTGATACCCTGGCTACGATTAGGGCAGGTTTTTCAAAATGGGCAACCAATTTGGAATGAAGCGACTGGTAACGCATTTAAGCTAGTTATTCCTAATCAATTATCTGCTGAACTATCTAGAGCAGCTGATATTCCTACAGTAGCTAATTATCTACTTGAAGGCAAAAGTAACTTAGCTGAGTACTGCGTCAAATTTCAGGCCCAAGGAGGCATTACACTCGTCCTCCCCGTGTTGGAGTGTATTCGGGCTTTTCTTGTTCCTAATAAAACATTAGCGTTTGGACTACTGGAACCTAACTACTTTGAGCGAGTAATTACCCGCGATAAAATTATTGGCAACAAGCTGTTTTTAGATTTTTCAGAGGATATAGCTAAAAGAGTCTTAAGTAGACCATTGGCATTTTTTATTGCTCGCTTGTTGTATGATTCATCGTTCCGCTTTGCATGGGATCTGGTGAATCGTCATCGGCTCAACCAAGCTTCGCAGATACCCTGGAATAGCTCTATTCCATTAATTACCAACGTGCCAAGCTTCACTTCCAATTGGCACGTTCGAGGTCTGCTAACGGGTCAAATTTTATGGGTACAGCAAATTTTGGAAGTCGCACCTGCACAACAGTTGCCTTTCTCTGAAGTCGAATTTACGCATCCTCGGATTAAAAGGCGAGAGTATCTCAAAAAGCCAGCTACTAAGCAGCAGCGGAGAAGGAAAACTGTTACTGAGAAACTAATTGAAATTGAAGCCACTCCACCAGATGCTTCCAAGCCAGTCATCAACCTTCCTCGTTTGAGAAGCACGATTGTTGAAAGTCAGAAGATTAAAATTACTCAAACAGGTCCAACGTCCATCACAGTAACTAAGGCAACTGCTAAAGATATCACTGGTAATCAGAACTCGGAGCTGCTGTTAAAAAGCCAAACCGCTAATGTTTCTGATTCAGGAAGCAGAGGGCAGAATTCACCTGCTGAATTTATCCTGCTCTCACCAATGGATATCTTTGTGACCACAGATGATGGATTGGATGAGTTTGCTAAAGCGATTCGCTTTCTTGATGAGATGCACTGGGATGTCTCAGTCATTTGGGAAGTACGAGAGTTGTCCAAGGAAACTCCATTTGCTAGCGTTGCAGACCGCGTTAGGAAGTTTGCTCTGGTGAAACTCGAAAGCTCAGAACCACCTCCCTGTTGGATACTAGAATTTGGTAGACCTGATAATTTCTTGATTTCTACATTGCTTTTCTCTCTACCTAAACAAAATGTTGAGGTGCAATTTGAGGATATTCTAGATAGGCTTTTGACTCAAGCTTTACTCCACCAAGGCGGGTGGCGAGGTAGTGTAATTAAAAAACTCCAAGAGGAAGTAAGTGGTTTCGCCTTCGCTCTAACTAAACATAGCAGTACTTCTACTGAGGATTGGGCAAAAAGACTTTACAAAAAGGCAAAAGAAATAGTTACTACCATTACAACGAAGGACTACTCATAAAAATCTAGGTACTGGGAGTTGACAGTATTGAGGAAGAGAGAAATTTATTTTTTAAAAACGGAACTTGTATAGCGAGATGTACCTAAAATCAAGTTATTAGGACTTACGCATTGACAACGAGACCCAAATATGGGGTATGGATTTCAGGCGTTTAAACTTGATTTTTGGGTACTTTTTAGGCGATGCCGAGACAGCGGCTACGCCAACGCTATTATCCCCCGGATGATTATTCAAAGCCTGAAACAAGGTATTTTCGTTAATGCACAAGGTGATTCGTTTGTACAGTGCGTAAGTCCTAGTTATTACCTATGAATAAAATAGTTTAGAATTTACAAAAACCTCGATTAAATCGATTATGTGCTGCTTGTTACACTGAGCTACTTACTGAATTTGTGCGAAATATACCCAGTAAAGTTGTAAGAATATGCACTTTAACCATTTCCACTAGTTAGGTTTTTAGATAGATTAGATCCTGCTATAAACTTCTCGCTATAAGAATACCTAAATATATTTATTTGTACTCAAAAGCATAAGTGGGGTGAATCCCTTGATAAAACTAAGTAATTTTAAAGCGGGAAATGAGCAAATCACACTATTAAATTGCTTGTAACCCTTATTCCTGCGTTACTCATCGAATCTTTATCTAAAAAATGGGGCAAAAATTCTGTTTTGAAGTACTGGACCAATGTTAATTAAAGTGTTATTTTCAGATAGTCCTCATAATACACCTCTACTAATCATGGAATAACGCTGTGAATAGTCAATTACCAAAACACCAACTCACCAAAAGTAAAATATTATACACTAATTCTAGTGTTACTTACTTACCTATTGACACTCAGCGGGTTAACCATGTTGTCCCAACTGACTTTCTAAACAAAATCATTCATGGCGACTGTCAGACCGTACTAGCACAATTACCATCACAGTGTATTGATTTAATCATAACTTCTCCACCATATGCAGAGAAGCGCAAAACATCCTATGGTGGAATTAAAGCAGACGAATATGTCGGATGGTTTATACCAATTACTCAAGAGTTAAAAAGGGTGCTAAAACCTACAGGGTCTTTTGTTCTGAATATTAAAGAACCTGCTATTGATGGAGAAAGACACACCTTTGTAATTGAATTAATTCTAGAATTACGCAGACAAGGTTGGTTTTGGGTTGAGGAGTATTGTTGGCATAAGAAAAATTGCTTTCCTGGGAAATGGCCTAATCGCTTCCGCGATTCTTGGGAGCGTTGTTTACACTTTACCTTAAATAAAAAATTTGCTATGTACCAAGAAGCAGTGATGGTACCAAGCGGTAAGTGGCAAGATAAGAGGTTAAAAAATCTTGGTAAGAGTGATGCTCAACGGAATAAGAGCACAACTGCAAGTGGACTCAGTAGAAAAGTGGCAAACTGGTTAACACGAGATATGGCCTATCCAACTAACGTACTGCACTTGGCAACAGAGTGTACCAATCGTGGACATAGTGCGGCCTTCCCTATAGATTTAGCAAGTTGGTTCATTAAATTGTTTACACAGCCTAATGATGTGGTACTGGACCCCTTTATTGGAAGTGGTACAACTGCTATAGCTTGTCAGGATTTAAACCGTAATTTTATTGGAGTAGAAATAGACAAAAAATATTGCGAACTTTCTTATCAAGCTTTAGAATTGGGAATTAATCAAAATATTCAAGAAAATTTGGATAAACAAAACATTTGCTAATTGTTTAATAACTACCAAAGTCTATATTACTGCTGGCTGAATATATGTAGAAGCTATACTAGAAAAGGGGTTTGAGAATTTTGTAGCCAGAAAGGTGCAAGAAACAAACGTTGAGAAATCGAAGAAGCGACTTAAAACCCTTGCACCAAAGTTTGTTTTTGTCGGTGAAATTCGGAAAATGTGCGGACGAAACTACCGTTTTGTATGCTGTGTGGCATCTAGATTCAATTTCCGTACTTTTTCAGCAGACCCTATATTAAGATAAATCTAATAACCTTATTCGATAGACTAAGTTATTCGACTTATTAAAGTTACTAAATTCGATATTAGTTGGAGTTTCACGTTAAGTAAATTTGAAGAATCAAAACATTGAAGGTGTTGTTAAACCTCATGCTAGAAACCCTTATTTACCTGTATTTAAAAATGCCAGTCTTATAGCAAATGTTATGATTTGAATCATAAAAGCCTAAAGTCATAGGTCTGGCGTTTTGACAAAAAGACTCGGCGTACAGTTTAAGTAATCTTGACTCTCGGAGAGTATCTAAATCAGAGGCTAAATGATCTACAACTTCCTGAGATATGAGTAGAATTAATTTTGCCCTAGCTCTTGAAGCCATTACATTAAAACGATTGAGACTCATCAGGAATTCATCTTCGTCTGCTATGAAATCAGGATCTCCCAAAGCAAAGCTAGCTATTATTACATCTCTTTGTTGCCCTTGGAAACGTTCTACTGTGTCAACCGCATCACGGATTGCTGTTGAAGAAACCCCAGTATTTGAGAAAATTTGCTGTAATTTGCTAACAATTAATCCTTGTTGTGCTCGGTGTGGTGTAACAACACCAATAGCTTTTTTCCAAAATCTATCTGAGGTATATGGTTCTTGAGTTACTGGTATAGTCTGACCTGTAACATAATCGTGCTCGTTTAAAAGCCTTTCTCCCATACGATTATTCAATAGAGTAATTAATGCAACCACTGCATCTGCCTCAAACTGATTCCACTGGCTACTACGTCCATCCTGGTATATGAAGCAGCTAGCAGGATAGTTAGGATCAAGCAATGCAGACCATTCTGATGTCCAGTAAAGAGTATCTGACCAGTTAAAAGGTTGTGTGGTTGGGAGAGGTTCTAGCAAATTTAGTTGGAGTCGCGGTGAATAACTAACTAAATCCTGATTATAGCCAGCATTCCGAGCGAATTCTACCAATGTAGTATTTGAGCGATAGTTTTTATTGAGCATGATATGTGGCACTTGTTGAAATTCATGGCAGAAAGTATAAACAGATCCAACCATGTTTTCTAAACCTTTGGGTGCTTCAGCTTGATGAATAGGTGGCAACTGTAAAGGGTCTCCAGCTAAAATAACACTTCCATTTTTTGCTAAAGCGCAAATTGCTAGGATTGAATGTGCCACATCCATTTGCGATGCTTCATCAATTAAGATTAAGTCGAATAGTTCACCTTGGGGAGAGTTTTCATTTATTACGAGTAGTAGGTTGTGTACTTGTTCTGGTGTTGCCCCAACAACAGTAATGTCTATTTCTTGTACAAGTCTTTGGACAAGTTGCCCTATTGCAGATGATGGATCATATCTATTTAGTTCAGTATCGATTTGTGAGGCTCTAATGTCTGTTGGCGCTGTTTGTAAGTAAGACCGTAAACGGTAGAATTCAAAAATATTTTCAGGTAATAAAGTGTGTGTATCTTCATAAATATCTAACAAAATATTATCTATGGCTGTGTACGTAGATGCACAAACAAGAATACGAATTTTTTTGCTATTGCTATTGTAGGCTTCAAGTGCAGCACCTACAATGATTGCTCTGGCTGTGTGACTTTTACCTGTTCCTGGTGGCCCCCAAACGAGTTGTAACCTGCGGGATAGTGCTTCTTCCCAGGCTAGCCACTGATTGGTATTCAAATTCAAACCGTGTTGTTGTAAGGATGCTCTTACAGAAGGTAGTGATCTAGAAATGCGGGTACGGTGCATATTGCCAGCATTCCATAGCAATTCTGCTGCGGGAGTAATTGATGTAACTCTTGCTCCGGTACCTGTTAATTGTCCAGTAGCACGTCTAACTAAGTCATTATCTCTCGCTATCCTTGGGTTTCCTATAGCTCTAAGAGAAGCTAATAGTTTTTTTGTGAAAAAATCATGATGTACGGGGTCTAAAATCACATTAGAAGTAAGATTTGCTAAATTTTGTCTTTCTAATTCATCTAAACTTAGCCGATTTGACCAAGACTGATTTTGGTCAATCACCATAAGGCAATTTTCTCGGTCAATTGCCACAACGGTAACAGATGTTACGTCTTCCATTGTGATTGTCCACACTTGTCCTAACTCTTGTTCTATATCTGTTCCTTGAATCATTGACACCAGGCTACGGTCTAAAAATCCCTGTTCATTTTCAGGTGCCAGAGCAAAATTAAAATCTCCATCACGTAATTTAATATGCCTTGAGTTAGGTTGTATTTCATAAATGCGTCGGACTGGTCGTGCTTGGAGACCTAACTGATTAAGAGCCTGTTGTTCATCTACGCCCTCTAATTGCCGTGTTAAACGGGCGCTATGAAATCTTGCTTCTCTCTCATGAGGCGGCATTACTCTTACTTGATGTACCTCAAGTTCAGACATGACTGAATTTAATTTTGCAAAAGCATACCAAAGCTGACTGTCTCTGCTTAAACGATTCTCACGGTTCGGGGGTTCTATTGCTCTAATCTTAGGTGCAGTTCTATCAAGTCCAGAAAGATCTTGTTCTAACTTGTCAGTAATAAGTTTCAAGGCATATAAGCGTTTTCTAACAGTTTCTCCAAGGATATTCATTTGGTCTTTCCAGTAAGGTTGCCTGGACCGTGACCAAATATTATGAGCGCGTTCTGAAGGAATTAGGTCACTAAGAATATCCTCAAACATAGGATGGACACTAATTGGTAAATTGCTGTTGCTGTAATTGTAGGAACGAGCTACCTCCAAAAGACTATAATGATGAGGAACTGGCGCAGCTAAGACAGAACGAACAATTTCTTTAACAACAGTTATTGGAGAATTTCTTGTTGATAACCTAGCATTAGGAAGTAATTCTTCAGGTGGGAATAACCATGCCAAATAATTAATTGTCTGATTACCCAAAATAGCTTGCAAATGACGACCAATTATTCGTGTTAAATGTTTGTACTGTGTGGAGTCCCAAATATAAAACTGTACAGTACTATCGTTGTTAATATTTTGTTTATCTATTAAGATATTATGTATTTGCGCTAGGAAATTTAATAATTCCCTTTGTTCTACTTGTAAATCTTTCTGATCTACCGCAAAAAAGTACTCAAGATCTTCATTTCTACGCTGTGCTGAGTTATTGCTATTAAACGGGCGAGGTTCTAACCAGAAAGCTTTTAATCCAAATGCAAAGGTAATTGCACTCCCAAGATCAAAATCTACAGATAAGAAGATATGTAAATCTGCCCATTTTGGCATGATTGCTGAGGTACCACTTGCTGGTGGAATTTGTGCTTCTCCAGTTTGTAGTGCATTTGCACGACCACTAATAACAGTCCGCGTCGAGCGCAGAGTTTGGTGAGTGTCAAAAGAATTGTCGTCAGCAGATAAAGTTGCTAACGTCGTAACATCTAAAACACCTCTTTCCTGTAATGCTAAACGGGCACCACGTGAAATAAAAGCTACTCTACTAAGATGATGGTTTTGTTTAGCTGTAGGCATACAATGCAGAGGATGCCAAGTTGCTCCTTGAGCATTTTCCCAAGAATAGCCAAGATTATCGCAACCTTTACAGCGGCTATCCACGTGCCAATCTAGATTTTGCCACGAATTTTCAGCTAAAACTTCTTGCAATTCGACTTGTAGTAAACGTCTAAGACGGGTGGCGAATACTTCAAAAGGTACAAATTCAATGTCAAGTTCCATTGCTCTACGTAACTCCTGATGTGTTGGAACAATTCCCTGGGAGTTAAACTTGTTGTAAGTTATAACTAAGTGTGAACTTTCGTAGGAGCCTGACCAGATTGCGCCATAAGGAACTGCTGCAAATTGATGGTCCAAATGGTTTTCAATAAGCCATCCAGCTAAAACCATTGTGTAGTAAGTTACTTCTGCAAAATAACTTGGTGATGGTTCAGATGTAACTTTAATATCAATTATACGTAATTGAAACCGTGTATCTCCGTCTGGTAATTGTCCTTTCTCCCCATCTGGTGTGACGTAATAATTTTGATAACCAGGTGGTAGGACTTCGATGATGTCTGGCCTTACTACTGAGTAACGCAAATTAAATTGCGTGTCATACCTTGTAATAGCTAATGCCGTCTTAAAAGTTTGTGTAACTTCATATTCTGCCTCTATTAGAAGGCTATCCGCAGTAACGTTAGTAAGTAAATTCTGTAGTAAACTTGATCTGTATCTGGTTTGCCCAGATTCATGCTGGTAGCTATTACCTAAAACCGTAATTGATCCAAAAGCTCTAGTCAAATAGCTAAATACCTCGGCCTCCCATTCTATGCCAGCTTGCCGAAGTTGCTCAAGTCCTGGTCGTGGTACTTGAGGAGGTGGCATACCTTGTGTAATCCGTTCTGCCGAGTAAGTAGAATTATCTGGAGATAAATTTAACTTAAACTGACGCCTACATTCAGTACGTATATATTTCGATAGAGCTTCCTTGTTAAAAATTGGCATTTTGGTAACGAGATCCTTAAGTATATCTCTTTGGAAAGAATAAAAGTATGTTACGTATAAACAAATAGTTTAAGGTAAAAGACCTAAAACTGAAGTAACTGTAACATAACTATCTGGCATAATAGAATCGATTTACGATTCCACCTGCAGGTAATTTGGCTCATCTCTCCTAAATTCAAGGAGAGCGAGAGATAGGCAAATTATTCCCTTCCCATTAAAAGGTGTCCTAGTTATAGCGCCTCTTTCTGTTCGCTGTTAGAATTTTCTTGTGGTCTTCTTACGGTGGGAAGAGAATAGTATTCGTTTCAACCAAAAATTCCAGTAAATCTAGTCAAGATTGGGCAGGAAGCCTCCATCGCGACAAACCCACATCAAAACCTAATGAAATAAACCCCCTGTGCTATAAATCTCCGCTAGGAGAAGTATCAACTAGTTCTCCATCCTCCCAAGCTTCGCCGTAATAATAGAAGGTATAACTTGATGATCCGCTGGCTTTTCTTTATTATCTGTCCACTGCTCAACTGTAGGTCTATACCACCAGTAATCTAAAATACCTGAATCGACAAATCCCTCTAGTTCTCTGTCAGGCCAGATATGAAGGCGATCCAAGCAGCCTATATTAGTGGATGCCAGTTCTATATTAGACCATTGTTCAATGAAGTCTTGTGACCATGCCTTTTGATTCATCACGCACTGAATAAAATCGAGTCCAGCCGCTAACATTCTCTTTCCATTTGTTCCCCTGGCATTAATTGGTTCCCAAAAAATTACCTCTGGCTCAATTTCCATAATTGTTTTCAGTAATTGAGTGAAATTTTCTAATGATGTTTTTGGAGGAGTAGGGGCAGCTGCAATATAGAGTCTGCATCCTGCCTTATGTCCTTCTAAAAGAGCTTTGAATCGTAAAGATGGTGGAGGTGAAGCTGGTTCAATTTGGCGACTCAGTGTATCATCTATGTAGGGCAGGCTTACGCCTACAGTAACATTAGGATGGACAAGGATATCTAAATCCTTTGTCCATCCTAGTCCACGGGTTAAGATTCTGACTTTTTTGTTGTGCTTCAACAGAGTCTCAACTGCTGCGCGTGTTACTTTTGCTGTCTGGGAATTTTGGTAAGGGTCTGTGCCAGAGCAAAGAAGTACTACTCCTCTGCCAGCAGGTGTCTCATGCCAAGTTCTTTTACGATTTAGTATACTTTCAAGTTTCTCCGGTACATCTTTACGGATAAAAAGGTACTTTCCCCAATCCATTTGAGGGTCATTTACTCCTTTATCCTTGAGTTCCGATTGTCTTGTCCTAATCACTGGGGTGGAAGGTACATAACAAAAAGTACAACCGTGAACACAGCCTGATGCTACATTGATTACATAATCACATAGTCCCTTTTTGTGGAGGGCACTTTGCTGAAGTGGATTAGTAATATCTTCAAATTCTTGAATGATAGTCATATCCTTTTATGCTTTTAGTTTGTTTGAAAAATGTTAGTTGAGGAGTATTAAACTTATGTCCAGTCGGAAAAAATATGCCTGGAGTGCTGATGGAAAAGATTTGCCTGATATACCTACTTACGCCAAAGCTAAACATTTAGTTTTGCAAGAATATGTGAAGAATTGGATAAAAGTAATAGGTGGACATTGTAAATATGGTCCAGGGAAGTTCACATTAGTAGACGGCTTTTGTGGTGGAGGTATGTATAGAGATGGCAATGAATTTTGGGAGGGATCTAGCATAAGGATGATTAGGATGTTTGAGGAAGGACTCGCAACTATTCAGGACAGAAAAGAATACTACAAGCCAGATGTAAAATTCATCTTTATTGATAATAACATAGAACATACAGAATGTCTAAAGTTACAGCTTAAAAATGCTGGGTTAGAACATTATTTAACATCAGGTAAATGTCAAATAATAACCAACAAATTCTCTGATGAATTAGATAACTGTCTTCAAGAAGCAAAGAAAGGCTACTCTTTCTTCTTCTTAGACCCTTTTGGGTTAATTGAACCGGCGACAGTTAGAGAGATACTTTCTCTAGGTAGGTCAGAAGTTCTGTTAGTTCATATGCTTTCCGGTCTAGTAAGATTAATAACTAGAAGAGAAGAAGCACAATATCAAAAGTTTTTCCATGACCTTGATGCAGATGATTACTACCGAGAAATAGCTGACCAGAAAGATTTCCTTCAAAGACAGGCCTATCTAAGGAATCAGGGATTGTTATTGTATAGGCAGGAGGGAAATGCAGCTTATGCTTGGACTTTCGCTATTATGAAAAATGTTAAGACAGTTGAGTATTATCTAATTCATCTTTCTAGTAATAAAACAGCGTTAGAAGTGATGAAAGAAACTCTTTTTCATTACAATAATCTAGAGTATCAATATCACTATGGGGTTTATGGATTCGGATTTCGAGAAATGGAGTATTTTGCTAATAATCTATCCATATATAATATTAATGAAATAAATATAGAGATCTGTTTAAATGATTTAACTGAACAGTTAATGGAAATTATTTATTCTTATGAAGAAGGTATACGTTTTGATAAGCTTTACCTAGAAACTATGCAGACTAATGCAGCACTCAAGCATTTTTATATGCAAGTATTATTTCAACAAAGAATTGAAAAAGATATTAAAGTCTTTAGAGAAGGTAGACTGACAGATGCTAATAATTTAAGGGAAACCGATTTAATTGTAAAGGCAGGAGATAAACCCATTTGGATTCCAGGCTTAGAAGTTATAAAAAGTAACCACTTAAATGGTAAAAAGGCAGGTAGGGAAAAAACCCGATCCAAAAAAGGAACTAATAACATATCAATACAACAAGATCTACTTTTTTAATTTTTGGATTCACTGATGCTTTTAATAAAAATTTTACTTACTAGAATAAGCTAAACACTAGAACCACAGTCACTTGCATCATATTCAACACCTGATGCTTGACTTAACCTAGTATGTTACTTGTGTTTGAGCACAATAGTATACAACTTTATTTTTATGGATAATGTCTCTAACTACCTAAATCTAATACTGTAGTAAA
>Ga0116231_10013420_pt1 | contig 11528 bp, 9 predicted proteins | sample S1TSphgellanicum_2_FD_89695 | JGI IMG/M metagenome (GOLD analysis project Ga0116231, IMG submission 89695) | Host-associated microbial communities from peat moss isolated from Minnesota, USA - S1T2_Fd - Sphagnum magellanicum MG | ecosystem: Host-associated > Plants > Peat moss > Unclassified...
AATTCAATTTGCCCAACATGTTGAAAAAATGAAACCACCTACAACTCTAATTCAATTTGCCCAACATGTTGAAAAAATGAAACCACCTACAACTCTAATTCAATTTGCCCAACATGTTGAAAATTTGGCATCTCTTGCAGCTCTAGCTCAATGTGTTTCCTTGTGAATCATCTTTGCTCTTGATTTAATCCTTTTTTATTTCCTTTCTTTGGGAATTCATATAATAGAATAATAAAATTTAGTAATATTTAGACTAAATGTAGGCCCGATTTACTAATGCATTTTGTCAAATTAAACCTTAAACCTTAAATTGGGCCAACGTCATTTGGTGTACAATGATGAAGGTCTATGCAAGGTTATAAACTTCATTCTTTCAATGTTGGCTTAATTTGTCTATGTAGTTTTTCAAAAGTAAAAATAGTGTATTAACTTTCTTTTGAGGTGAAATGGCTTTGACATAAAACACATTTGATCCTTAATAATTCCTTGTCTTATTTATTTGTGCCTTTTCACATGAATTGATTATGCAATGCATGGATGCCTATTTTGTTAAATGTGTAAGGTAGTATATTTTAAAGGTCTATTTTCACACAACAAGGTGGGTTATTAAGCATACGTATTTTGTGCGTTTATCATGAAGGTGATGAAAGTCTATGCGAATTGTATTTGATTTTCATTCCTTCATCGTTGGCCTAATTTACAAAGGCATTTTGTTAGTTAAACCATAAACCCTAAATTATTATTTTTCATGCTTGGTGAATTATTTTTTCACAAATATGATTTTCATTTTGTTTTGTGAAATGGTTTTAATAGGTGTGATGTTGAGCTCGCATTATTGGTCATTGTTGCATCATTTGCAACATTTTTTGTAATGAACCAAGTTTAATGTAAGAACATAACAACTCCAAAAAACAAAAAAACACATTGAAACAATTAAGCATGCCTAAAAATCATGACAAGATGGATTATTTGGTCGATGAATATGATAATGTTTTGGGTCTTCAAATGGCGAGTCAAACTCCCTTTTCATATTTATGGTTCAATTATTCATTTGCAATTTCATTTCACATAAAATTTAATTAATGGAATGTGATGAGGATGGTTTTCATTTTAACTATTGGTTCAATAGATTTATGAAGTTTTTTTGTGTGTGTAGGTGTGAGGCCATTGGTGGTTTCTTTGCTTCTTGCTAAAGTTAGAAACATTATCCAAACAAAATCGCATTTGGGGTTTGATATTCCAAATAGTGTTCAAGTTGTTGTGCAAGTACAAAAGGTTTTAAATTTCAAGGGGTTAGACAAATCATTTGATCGGGATGAAGAATTGAGTTTTAATTCTGAATTGTTTGGATATGTCCTTGTCATGGATGGCAAAGATATTGTGGCAATTGCCATAAAATCATTCCAAAAGACATGGCATTATCTTGTGCTAAAAAGGCTTCATCATTATTTTGCAATGGTGGAGCATTCAAAGTGTAAGGATTTTATCCTATGGCAATGTTTGGTTGGAGATATGCATAAGAATATGGAAGGTAACTTTATAGTTGTTTTTCATTCACATGTGATGGTGTAATTTGATGACATCATTCATTAACATTTGGTTTTTTGTTTTGTTTAATAATAGGTACACTCACCCTATGAGGCAAAAAAATAAAAGAATGATGTTACCAACCACTCATGGGCAACTCCAAATGAATTAGAGCTATATGCCGATAATTTGGTTAACGTTTTACATTCATTCATTTTGGGATTATTTCCAAAATTTGTAGGGGACATCAAACATCTCCATGAATCTATGCAAGGTTTGGGAAAATTGGAGATACGCCTTTTATAATGATGAGGATAATAGAAAATTACAATTTAGCCTTCCACATGTTGATGATAGGGATTCCATGTTTAGTTACATCATATGGTTTTTTAATATTGAGTGTTTTAAACCATATTTCATTTCCAAGTTCCAATGATAATGAATTTTCATTGAAGATGGTTTAGGTAGTGTCACAACTCCACTTTGAGGGAAGTGTGAGGTCGCCATTCACACTCCCAAAAATGGGACTTGGGAGTCCCCCGAGATTCCCGAAAACCTAGAGCGCGATTGCAGGGGTCAAAACATTTTGCATTGTAGTGTTTTTTATATCGTTGGAAAGGTCTTGAAGTGAAGATGTCCAAAATGACCTCGCATGAGCCATTTGGACATCTGTAGCACAAGTTATGGTCGAAAGAAAGGCTTTGGAGTCAAATTAGCAATTTGACTCCCGACAACTAAAAGTTGGGATCGACCCAATCCCGGTGCATGCAGGTGGAGTGCAACACACCGTTGGAAATCTCTCAAGAAAAGCTATAACTTTGGTTTAGACCTCATCCCGATCTGAGTTTGGGGCGAGATGTTATGAACGCCCAAAGTATCGGGAGTCCAAACCGAGACAGTTTCGGGACTCCCGGGAAAAACAGCCATTTGGATGCAAGTGTGGCAGAGAGATGCAGAGAATACTATATGGGGGAAGGTGGTGGCTTCCCCCGAGTTCGGGCTGTGGTGAGTCAAGTGAGTTCAAGGTTGCCCGTGGCGTGTCCCAACACCAAAAGGGTGCAAAATGAATTCTAACCAACTTGTTGGTTGGATTTGGATGCAGGACCGAATAACTAAATAGCTTGTCCCTTTTTCTAGTTTAATCCAGGAGCTTTCAGCATGCCCCTCTCACCCCCCTTTAGTGCTGGAAGTTGGGAACGTGCCCCAAGTCCCCCACATTTTCGCAACTCGAGTGATTTAGCCCCAACTTGGGGCTCACTAGGGATTTGGGAGCGCGTCAGGTAGGACGATAAGAAGCTCTCATAATATTTTGTCCTATTATGTTCCTTCCCATAATATTTTTAAATGAATTATTCTGATTCAAAATCTATTATATAACTACTTATAATTAATGACATATTATATAACGACCTTTTCTATGGTTGCAACCTATTGGATGTATTGTTTTTTTAATTTTTTGTTACATGCATCTTTTGAAGTCTCTATATATTTTTTCTATTGGAAGCTTGCTATGTTTTTCTTTTGACAACACTCATGGCCTTTCTTTTCATTTTTACTTGTATAGTGTAAGAAAAGAAAACACATTTTATTTTGAAAGTTTTGAAGAACATTTTTTTGTTTTTTTTAAATTATAATTTTGTTTCATAATCATAATTCTAAATACACATAAGGGTCTAACCACGCTATTAGGAGCCAGACGAGCCCCCTTGACCACTATTTTATTTTTAAAATATTAATTTTTTTTAATACATCTTTAAAAACATTAAAAAAATTTAAAGTTTTTTAATACTATTATGTTAAGGTTTATATTTTTAAAATCCCAAAATATGTCATTAATTTTTTTTCAAATTGTTCGTTTAATGTCAAAATTACTTTTAAACTATTTTAAAGCAATGATTATAAGGGGTTAAAAATCCTAATACATATTTTTCACTCATTAGATTGATTCCAAATTTTTATGATATGTACATAATGTATTCACAATAACATTTTACTAAAAAAAAAATTATTATTTCTATTATTTTTACAATCCAAAGTTCAAAAACTTAAATAATGGTTACAACTGCTTTTGGTACATGTTAATATGATTGCACATGTAGATGTTTATCATAAGATTCATCACTAATAGTGTATAGAAGTGCGGAACCCAAATTAGTGTAATGTTAATAATGGATTGAAATGTAATACAATTGTTTATGTTATGGGTTCGCATGACCCATTTGGGTATTTAGAATATAAGTTATGGCCAAAAGAAGGGCCGGGAGTCAAATTGCCAATTTGACTCCTGACCACTAAAAGTCGGGAATCACTTTAATTTCCTTGTGTTTGGGTGGCATGACACATATCATTCGAAAGTTATCAACAAGGGCTACAACTTTGCTATAGACTTCATTTTATTCGGAGGTCTGCACACAAAGTTATGGGCCTCCAAAGTCGTGGGAGTCCCAATTTCAAGAATTTCGAGACTTCAACTTGGGAGTCCCGGGACAAAATGACATTTGGGTGACGGCCCTGTGGCTAGGCATAGAGAATACTAAAAGGGGGAAGGTGGTGGCTTCCCCCAAGTCTAAGCTATGGTGAATCTTGTGAATTTGTGTTTGCCCATGGCTTGTCTGTCCACCAAAAATGTTCCAACTGTGCACTAACCAACTTGTTGTTTGGTTTGTACAAGTCCGTGTGAGTAATTAACTTGCTTATCACTTTTCCTAATCCTCATCTCGAAGCTCCAACACACCCCTTTACCCCCAAAGTGTTGCGAATTAGGCAGCGTGCCCCAACTCTTTATCCTTTCGTTGTTTTCACCCTTTGGATTCATAGTTGAGTCCATCAAGGAGTTTGGAGGTGCGTCACATGGTATCAGAGATCTGGTAAAGTTCGATCCACCTATTAGGGAGTTCTAATGACAAAGAAAAAAACCCATAAATTAGTGTAGGATACCATGGTGGAAGAACCCACCCAAGACCTAGATGTTCCATCTGAGGCCATTAGGGAGGAGGAATAAAAGGATTCTAAAGAATAAGAAGACAGTGAGAACCGTGGTGATCATGAAAATGAAGAGGAACAACCAACAACAATCCTTTTCATTCTAAAAAAATTGGAGGTTTTATTTAAAATGAATAGGCCTACTTTCATTAAATTGGTTACGGCCCTCAAAGGAAGATCATTGAAAGGTGTAGGATTCAATCCCATTAAGCCTAGGAATTTTAACAAGGTCTGAGATCAAAAGGTGGTAAATGCTTAATTTGTGGAAATGGAGGACTACTTTCATGTTGCCAAAATTGGGCGACATTCAACCGTGGAACTTGCCCAGTCTTATTTAAAGGGCTTTGCTTCCACATGGTGGATGATAATGAGGCAAAAGGAAGGGAAAACCCATGGCTACACATGGGAATTTTTCAAGGAATGCATAGAATTGGAATTCATTCCAAAAAATTTCGATTACATTTCAAGATGCAAATTCCATGACCTTGTGAATGTAACAAATGACAACTTGCACCAATATGTGAAGGTGTATTCTGAACTCATGTTTGAGATCCAGCATATGCACGAATTAGATTATGTGTGCCATTTTGTGATGGGGCTCCCGACTTGGGCCAAGCATAAGCTTGAGGAAAATTGGCCCACCTCATTATCCGAAGCCATCATGAAAGTGGAAGGCTTTTCGAATGTGGGATGGGGTGAAAAGTTTGAGTTCAAAAAGGATAACAAATTCCTTCACAAGAAGGCACGCCATGAAAGGGAATGGAATCGAAAGCAAGACACTTCAAAAGGGGAAAAGCCTAAATAATTTCAAGGCTCGAGTCTCAAACTCAAAGGAACTTTCATCAAGAAGGGGGCTCCTTTAAAGGGAGCCAATCCAAGGGAGATGTTAATGGGAAGCCCAAAGGAATGTGTTGCAATTGCAATGAAGTGGGACATTACTTCAACCATTGCCCCAAACCCAAACCGGGGAATGGGGGCTTTAAGGTAATTGCCCTTACCGTTAACCTAACCCAAAGTGAACATAATCGCCTTATTTTCCTAAATGGGAAGGTTTCTAAGCGGGAGGTGTTATGTCTTTTGGACACAAGGGCTTCCCACAACTTCATAACTCGAGAAGTGCCAAAAGAATGGAGCTCTAATTGGAGGAGCTCAAGGCACCCATTGAGGTGTATTTTGTGGATGGAATTCCCCATCCCACCACATTGCAAACAATAGATGTGCCTTTTTAATTAGGGAATTGGAGAGGAAATGTGGATTTGTTGGTTTCCACCTTAGGGGGAATGGAATGCATTTGGGAATGGAATTCATCACCCATTATAATGTGCTCATAGAAGGGCACAATAAGCTAGTTAGAATCCCATCCAAAAATGGGATTGTTCGGGTGAAGGCACATGAAATGCCTAGTGTGAGTGGATTGACCATCCACTTGATGTTAGGAAAAACTTTGGAAAAGGAATGCATGGGAGGTTATGGCATGTTGTGTGTGATGCGTGTGTTGGACGAGTTTGAGGCAAAGGAAGTTACCAACTTGGTGAGTCTTCCCAAGTGCGTTAAATGAGTCTTGGATGAATTCTTGAATGTGATGCCCAAAGAGTGCCTTCGAGAAGACGAGTTGACCATGCAATCGAGGTGATGCTAAGAATGGCACCTCTTGCCAAGACCCCATATCGAATGAGTCATGAAGAGTTAAAAGAACTTAAAGTTCAACTTGAGGAACTCCTCGCAAAGGGATACATCAAACTTAGCAAGTCACCATATGGGGCACTCGTCCTCTTTGTTCACAAGAAGGATGGGACTTTGAAGATGTGTGTGGATTATAAAGCCTTCAACAAGGTTTAGTGATGAATCAATACCCATTACTTCAAATTAGTGATTTATTTGATCAACTATCGGAAACTAAAATGTTTAGTAGGATTGACCTACATTCGGGGTATTACCAAATTCAAATTGTAGAAGGGGACGAAGAAAAGACCATTTGTCGCACAAGGTATGGCTCATACAAGTTTTTGGTGATGCCTTTTGGATTCACCAATGCACCCACCACATTTTGCACACTCATGAATGACATTTTTCGAGAATGACTTGATGACTTTGTGGTCATATACATAGATAACATTTTGGTCTATAGCAACTTTATGGAGGAGCATGTGGAGCATCTCCGAAAGGTTTTCCAAAGGTTGAGGGAAAACAAATTATACGTTAAATTCGAGAAATGCGAATTCGGGGGTGACGAAAGTGGATTTCATTGGACATAGGATCATCTAAAAAAACTTAAAGATGGATGACCACAAGGTGAAGGCAATTTTGGATTGGGAACCACCTAGGTTGGTTTCGGCTTTAAGATCATTTTTAGGATTGGCTTCCTATTATCACAAGTTCATTAAGAACTTTGTGAAAATAGCCATGCCTTTGACAAACCTTTTGAAGAAGTCATCCGGAACTTATGAATGGGACAAAACATGCAATGAAGCCTTTGAAACCTTGAAAGGCATTTTGGTGAAAACGCCCGTGTTGAAGTTGCCTAACTTTGACAAAATTTTTGAGATCCACTTCAATGCCTTTAACTTTGCGATTAGAGGAGTCCTAGTGCAAGATGGAAGGCTGGTGGCATTTGAAAGCAAAAAGTTGAATGAGACGGAATGAAGGTGGCCAACACATGAAAAGGAAATGTGAGTCATGATACATTGTCTCAAAACTTGGGGCCATTACATAGGCTCCAAAGATGTGGTGGTGTGGACCAACAATGTCACCTTGAAATACTTTGCCATTCAACCAAAGTTGTTGTCAAAATTATTAAGATGGCAAGACACATTTGCCTTGTTCAATGTGGACATTCGATATAAGCTCTAAAAGGAAAATGTGGTGCCTGATGCGCTAAGTCAAAAACACCAACTTAAAAGTGGTGTACATGGGGGAAACAAAACTTCAAAAGGAAATTTGATTAGCGAGCCATCATGATGGGTTGGCCAAGGAAATAAAACAAAACATTCAAAAAGGAATTAAGTCACATTTCCACTTGCGAAATGGATTATTGTGGTATAAGAAAAATCGGCTTTATGTTCTGGGAAGGAGGTTTAAAGATGTGCTTTTGAAGGAGTGCCATGATGGGCCACTTGCGGGCCATGGTGGTGCAAAACGCACCATAACATTTCTCAAGAAGTCTTATTATTGGTTTAATTTGAAAGACGATGCAAAGGAATACATGAAGATTTGCTTGACTTGCCAATAAAATCGATCACTTAATAAGAAACAAGCAGGATTGTTGCAATTGTTACCAATTCTTAAAGGGTCGTGGGAAATTATGCTTGATTGTTGTGATTGAGGCGTAAGGTTTGGAAAGGAGTCATGTTAAATAACTTAGGTCAATATTAGATTTGGCTTGAGTTCTTCATGAGGGGAAGGCTGGAATAATTGCCTCCCGAATGAAGGTTTCGTTAATTAGGCTAGTTTAGGTCTTTTGACGAAACAAAGGTTAAGGGTTTTTTCATGAGATCCCTTTGGACTTGCCAAGAAAATGTTGGAAATTTGGGGACACCTAAGTTAGCTTGAGGTAAGGTCTTGTTGTAAAAGTCGATAATTGATGGCCAAGGATCCAAATGAAAGTAATTTCATTGAGGAAATAACTTATAAGTGTCAATGAAGGCATTGACCTCTTCTTTTAGTGGGGGGGAGTGTTGCAACCCTAGCCTTGGGCTCACGACCAAGGCAAGGGCTTGTAAAGGTGCGGGCCAAGAACGAAGTTCGGGAGTCACATTTCATGTTATCGGGAGTGTAGGAAAGTGCGAGGGAATGAACCCCCGCACTCCCAAATGACCTCCCACTTTGGGAATTGGAATCCCGATAGATCAAAAAGTTTCATGGGGGTTTGCAAGCTAGAGTGTCATCCACTACACAAAATTGATCCACTATAATTTGCAAGCTTAATGCATCAACTATAGTGTATATACTATAATGGATCAATTTTGTGTTTGCAAGTTAACATTGATCCACTACATAAAATTGATCCACTATAATTTGTAAGCTTAATGCATCAACTATAGTGTATATACTATAATGGATCAATTTTGTGTTTGCAAGTTAACATTGATCCACTACACAAAATTGGTCCACTTTAATTTATAAATACCCTTACTTTAGTTGTAGCATATGACCTAATAAAGCCTAATGACAAGTGGGTGCTGTTTTTTTTTCTTGAATTTTATGGACAATATGTTCAACTTATGGATATGTATATATATTGCTAGCAAATATAGTGAACTTTTTGGTGAAGAACATTATAATTGCATTTTGTTTGGGGACCAACAACTTGTGACCAATTTTTCAAGTGTTTTTGTGATCCTTGTTTCTAATCATGTTAGCCTTGGAAGATTGATTGAAGTACATAGCTCAAGGACTTAAGGTTAGGATTCGCCATCAACTTTGACATATGCTTGATTTAATTTTTGTTTTTTGTTTTTGTTATTGGTGGTTAACCTTTTGCATAGAGATTTATTAATTATTTTTGTTGTTACAAGTTGTTGGGAAGTTAATTATACTAGTTGGTGCCTTGTGCTTTGAGAATATTTGTTCCAAATGTCACCTCTTGTCTATAACGAACAAGGATTTGGTGGTTATTATTGTTACAATTATTAGTACAAAATTTCAATTGAGATTCAAGCTTTGATTTCTTGCAAAATTAAGCAAGATGGTAATGTTGAGTATGATTGTGTTCATTGTGGTTCTTGGGTCAAATCATTACTTAATCATGATTTGTTCAAACCCAATAGCTTTATAAGGAAGTTCAATATTTTTTTATGTGACTTTTTCAAGGCTAAAAACTTGAAGGTAGATTTGTCCTAAGTTCTATTGTAGAAATAGTTGGTTTTTCATCTTTAAAAAATCCACACCTAGATTTTTTTTTTTAATGTTTAGTTTTAGGCTTCTAAAATTGTGTTGAAATTCAAGGTTGCTTCTAGGCCTTTTTTTTTCAACTTGTAGATATCATGTATGCACATCATATACCAGAGGATAATTTCTTGAAGTTCAAGCTTTTAGGACATGTTTTAAATAGAAGTTTAAAATATAATTTCAAACTTTGCTTTGGTTTTGAGCATCATCTTGGTATTTAAAAAAACATACATAATTTTTCTTATACATATTTTGTATGTGCATGCTATAATGTGGGAGACATTTTGGTAATGAGAACTTGTAGATTTGATATCTTGAAATTTTGACTTCTATAATAACGTATTTAAAAGTTGTTTTTGGGAAAGTTGAACTTGGTATGTTGGTATGTTTTGGGAAAGTTGAACTCACTAGAACATATTGTTTGGGTATTTGAACTTGGACTTTGAACTTGAATAATGGGATTTCTTCTTGACCAAGGTTTAAGAATATATCTATTGGGATATGATTTTGAAACTATTTTTCACCTTTAACTTGAAGTCGTTATTTGTAAAGTTGAACTTATAACTTGTACTTGGTATTTGGGCAATTGTAATTTTAAGTGAACTTGAATTCTAAAGTTGAAGTTGGAAGTTGGATATAATGTTAGGATTTGATTTTGAAAGTATGTCTCACATGTAACTTGAAACTTGAAGTGGTTATTTAGAAAGTTCAAGTTGCAACTTTCCATTTTAGTATTTGGGCAATTGTACATGTAGTTAAATTGAACTTTGAAAATAGTTTCATGAAAGCAATTTATGTGTTGATCTACAAAAATGTTAACAAAAAATTATTATGACTATTAAATAATAAAGTAAAAAAGTGGTAAATAAATATTGAAATTTGAAATGATCTATATTAATAGTAGTTTGTTTTAATATTGTAGGGTTTTAATTAAATATGTAAACGCCAATTTAATTCTAACTAATATAAAAAATTAATTAAAATTTTAAAAAAAATTTACAAGTATTACAAAATTAAAAATAGGTTAAAGTTGTATATTAAGATGAACTTGGAAGTTGTATTAAAATAATTCCTAATTAGCCCATTCAAAAGTCCATAAGTATAATCCTAGAATTCAATTTTTTTTAAAAAACCCTTAGCTTCCTTAGTATGATATACTATTAATTTCAAGACCCTAACACACACCCATCAATCAATGGACTATATCATAATCCACAAAAGAATGGTAGTCAGAGGTATATTCCATGAGTTTTGAATTCATAAGTCTATGGCTTTTGTGATTTTTTTAAAAAATTAAAATGATTTTGTGCATTATGTAAATATTCAAGTTAATATTTTAAAACCAAGTTCATTTTAGTAAATTTCAAGATCTATAAAATAACATGGGCATTGCAATGGTAACCACAAGGCAGAATTGGCTTATGTGACCCCCAAATTCGTCCACCCATTTGTGCATGCACCTAGAAATGCCAAAAACAAATCTTGAATGGATCTTCCATAAAATTGCATTATCATTCATTTAAGAATACATGCAAGTATAAATTTTAACACATTATAAATTGAATGACATTTAAAACATGTTGAATTAAAAAAACACAAAGATAAGACTATAAAATTGATATGTAATTTTTATTATTCATTCATGGTGTTAATCAACATTTTGATTATACCATTATGGTGTGTTCCAAAGACAAAAAAACAAAAAAAAAAAAATTCAAATGTTGGTTAACCTTGTTGTTCAATTTTTTATCACAAATTCAAAGCCATGTGCACACACCCCAACAATCAAGTTAGAAAATTAGATTATGATATGTAATTTTTTTTTTTTTTTTTTTTTTTTTCTTACCTTGAACAATTTGTTGTGAATTATATTTTATTGTAAATAGCTGCCGGATAAAGAAAGCCTCTTGAAAATGAAGTAACACTTCTGGTTGATTTAGGATTGCCCGGTTTACCCGGAAAACCAGGTATTTGGTCATCAATTTTGATCTTACTAATGTTTTTTCTAAATGCTCTGTTGTTCTCTAGGACCGGACGGTGCCGTCGGCGATCCAGGCAAGAAAGGACTTTCCGCTTACTAGTTTTATATTTTAAAAATTTCTTAGTGTGAATTTGCACTTTTATAGGTCCAG
>Ga0116231_10013422_pt1 | contig 11526 bp, 12 predicted proteins | sample S1TSphgellanicum_2_FD_89695 | JGI IMG/M metagenome (GOLD analysis project Ga0116231, IMG submission 89695) | Host-associated microbial communities from peat moss isolated from Minnesota, USA - S1T2_Fd - Sphagnum magellanicum MG | ecosystem: Host-associated > Plants > Peat moss > Unclassified...
CGTTCGTGATGAAGGTGATGGTCTGTCACTTTGTGAGCGACTCTCATGAGGTTATGACTGCACTCATTGTCGTGTTACCTTTAATTGTTGTTGTGGAGATTTCTCTGCAACTTCATGGATCTTATTATATTCATCTCAAATCTATGATAGTGCTGCAACGTTATGTTTCAAACATTGTTGTGAAAACATACAACACATTTTCAACATGAACTTAGTTCAGCACTTCAAAACATGTTATGCTTGGAGAGGGTCATTTTATTGTAACTGCACCCCAGCTTTTTTTTATTGGTGAGATTTGAAATTGAAGTGATTTTGGAGGTTTTCAATTGCCAGAAGTGAGTAAAAAACACTAGTAAAAATTGCCAGATTTCTATACTCAGTTTTCAGTGTGTAGCCAGAAGGATGATTGAAGCTTGGTACTTCATGTTTGGTTATAGCCAGATTTGGCGAGATCTTCCTAGGGATGATTGCTGCTTTTTCTACATCTTCCTATGGATAATAGCCACTTCAGTAGAAACAAATGTTCCTAAAAAAAAAACTACTGCACCCTAGATGCAATACAGAGATTCCAAATTTGCCTGTAAATGCTGCTGCTTCTACACAGTGTGAAACATTGTCTGAAATTTGCGTTTTGAAGTGGATGATCACCAAACTTGTTTGTGATTGCACAGTATGGAAGAGGAAAAAACTCATGGAGGACTCAAACTTGATAGTAGAAAACTGTGTGGCATTCTGAACTTGGGGGAGCAGCTGTAGTAGTGCCACTGGCATCAGGGATTACTTAGTAGTGATGAAGCTCTTCTAGCTGTGTTGTTTCTGTCAATTCTTCTGTGTTCTCTCCAGATTCCTAGGAAAACCCATTGAACAAATCATTGTTTGGAAACAAGGACCAGTTGGGACTGTACACACCTCAGGCAGTTCACTTGACAATGAGGTCATGATAAGGTTTTTGGGTTTTGAGATATCTACCTGTTTTTGAGCTAGAGAAGCTTGTTCCAGGGGTTGGAATGTTATGTTCCAGAAGGTGCTCTAACATGAAACTGTATTCTTATGACAGTGGCAAGGAAAAAAAAACCGGGGTCTTCTCCACACAAGGATGTGGACAAATTTGTGGGCACAAGTCACAAAAGCTTACCAAAAGATTATCGGATGGCAGTTCCTGGACTGCCTAAGAATTTATTGTCGAGTCCGCCAGGCGTTACCTATATGCTCAGTGATGATTCCAGTGGGACTTCTCCAAGCCAGTCTCAAACTTTATCTGGTCTTGGTTCCACACCAGGCTCTTCAAAGGTTCCTCGCAAGTCTAAGCTAATGTTGAGATCAGCCAGGTGAAAGGTCTTAAACCAGCAAATAATTAAAAAAAGTTTTCTGAGCATGATATGGTGAGTACCAAATTAATGTTTTCTAGGGAGTTTCAGTTGACCTTTTTTGCAGCTAGAATTCTCACTGATGGATTTTGGAAAACACTTCAGGGGACAGTGTTTGGCTGCGTTGCAAAAGCAGTCAAGTTCAAATAAGGCAATGGAGATGAGACATGTTGAGGAGAATACTACATTGAAAGGATCAGACGAGACATCTGATATATGGAACTGGGAGATCTGTCACAAGAAGCCAACTGCAAAATCATCACAGGGCAGGTACGTCATATATGTGTGTTTGAACTTCTTCAAGCATGTCAATGCTCAGACAACAAAGAGTCGAAATTGTCTAATTTCATAATCTTTTTTTCTCTCTTCTGTTCCTGTGATGCTACCAGCCCTTGTAAAAGATGGCTGCCCATAAATTCTTTTCTGATTTGAGGTAGTTTACTGCTATATTATTTGTTGGCCTAAAGCAGTTTTGTAGTTGAAGACTTCTGATTGATGTAGAATGCACATGTGTATAAACCGTGTTTTCTTGCAGAGTATATTATCAGTGTGCTGTAAAGGGCTGTCCGGCAAAGAAAATGGTGAAGCCTTCCAATAATGGTCACCCTTCATTTATGAAGCCAGTTTATTTTGGGTCCCATACCTGTGCAACCACATCAGTTGGAAACCCAGAGAGAGATAACATCAGTCCAGAATGTGCAGAGGTCACATCAATGGAGACAAGCAACCCCCCCCAACCTTTTAGGTTTAAAGCACAGGCATCTGAAGAGGACAAAAACCCCAAACGCTGCAATTCAAAGGTGAGAGAGGTTCCTCATATCAGTCGTTCATAACTTATATGGATAAATTTGTTTTTCTTCTTGTTCCAGGCCTCACATTTTCATCTGCAATAATCTGGCCATCAAAAGCAATCTCAATAGAGGCAAAAAGTGATGTCTGGAATGATGGAAGGAACAACCCTCCCAACAAATTTGAACAAACTGGATTTTTTTTGCACGTTCTGTATAGATCACTGTTTGTTATCATATTATTTGCAGATCTCTGGGAGCTAGCTTCTAGTTTGGATTGACTTTTGTGTTGTCAATACACCTTCTGACAACATTGGGGCATCCCATAATTTAGGTGTATGGCATCTCCAGCTCACGGAAGAAATCAGACCCAAGAAGATTTGATTGCAGTGAACTTGAGGGGCTGTCGGACTCGGATAACCCTTCTGAGATTGCTGGCAAAGCAGAGCTGGACACCGATATGATCAGTGATGAGGCACCTGGAATTGGTACTCAAGAATGGAGCGAATATCCGGAGCATGACACAACTTCCTCGTATGAAAATATTTCAAGATCACAGTTTACAGAAGAGTGGTCATTTTCACAAGATATGTTGGTCAGAGATGACTACATCCAGACAAATAGGAAATTTGAGGACTTTAAGGTGTCATCAACATTAGGTGACAGGAGTCAAAGTCAGGTTGATGGCTTCCCCTTCAATGAGTTTCTCCTTGTGGATCAGGCTGCCCAAGAAGCTGAGGATGAAGATCAGCCGAAATTGGCTGTAGACAAAGTGGGCAACCAAGGCATTGTGGCTGATTCCACAAAGCAAGGCCTTAGTTCCAGTGTGAATGTCAGTTTCGGAAACAATAATTCAGCTCTAGAACCAACAAGGACAGATGGAGACAATTGGGATTTGGGCCGAGATATTGCTCAAAAGCTGAAACACCTTCAGAATCTTCAAGTGTCAGGGGATGTAGTAGTTGCTGCAGGGCAAGTGGTTGGCCAGTCTTCTGAGTTATATTTTCTTGATGCAAAGAGTATGTCTCGGATTGTGGGTGTGGGCCTGCCATATTCAAAAACTCTCATTCAGAATGAATCAGCAGCAGGGATTGAAGTTTTTGAGTGCAGTGAACGGGAATGGATGCAGGCATGGACAAAAGCGTTAGATGCTGAAAGTTCCTTTACAATATTGACAACAAGGCTTTTGGACTGTGAAAGTGAGAAGCGTTTTGGACCTGTGTCAATGTCAGGGACTGAGATGGCAGAAAACTTTGGAGTTGGCATGATAGATGTGAACGTGACAGTTCAGTATTCGAAGGAGGTGGCAGTTGGAGAACAGGATAGCCCTTTTCGAACAAAACCCTTGCTTTCAGAAGTTGTGAAATATCTTCTGTCAATGACAAGGGTTGTTACAAAAGATGTAGAGGAGGGATCATCCCAAATGGGGAGCCCAGAGAAAGAAGTCTTGACAAACGAATCCAGGGATGTCAGGATGAAAGAATTGCAGTCACTACTATGTGTAACTATTCATCCATCTCATGAGGGAACGATTTCTCTGGAGGAATTTGGTGCACTTCTGCCTTCATCAACTTTGTCAGGGGCACCCAAGATTATTTCATCATTGACAATGGACTTTGCTGCCAAGTTTGACAGTTTAAACAGAATTGCAGTTGAGGTTAGTGTGGACTGTGCACTTGAGGATCCAAGACAAATGAGAACTGGAATGCACTTGGAGCCACATGGTTGGTACCATGACAATATCAATGTCTCATTGAAGTGTGTTGAATTGGACAAAGCCTTTCTAATGGATCCCTATGGGTTGATAGAAATTGGCGATGATGTAGACCCATTTGGTGACACTCCAAACTGCAGCAGGATGTTGGTCGATGAAGCTATGATGGGGAAAAAGATGTCAGCAGGATTCTTTTCCCGAGACTTGTCATCCATGGGTGATGCTCGGCTAGCATATGAATTTTCCAAATTCTCTGACAATGATGACTGCAATGGTGGGGTTGGAGTTCCTTTGAGAGCCATTACCAGGGGAACCTGGGAACTGGCAACAGAAGCAGAGAAGGTGCCATACTTGTTTAAGATGGAAAGGCAATTGTTCAGAAGAACATCACTTGAAGACCCGAATGACTCAGCAAATGGAATGACATCACAAGAACTTTACCAGGACTATGAAGTTCTTTTCTATGTGAATCATGCCATGACACATCTTCAGCAAGTTGGCAACTTGAACAAGATTATGGTGGGAACTATCAATGATTTGATGAGGTGATCTTGGTAGGGTTTAAACCCTAAACCCCTAATCCATGTCACAGGAATTTAACTTACCCGAGTGTGTTGAATGTATGTATATATATATACTTAGTAAGCTCCAGATGTTCATGCAGAGATTAGTGGGGACAAAGGTACCTACAAAAGTTAAGATCTGCCTAAGCTTAATCTTAGCACAATGATGTAGTTGTGACTAACAGACAGCTTTTTTAAGGAGTATGCGGTTGATCTCTTGAGAAACCATTATTGTAAAACCTTCCTAACAAAACAAATTTGAATGCTAGTCACATTGGATTGAGTTTTGTTGAAAGCGTAAATTTTGGCAGAAAATTTAATATTTCATAGTAATTACTTGACATCATTGACATGAAGAGAAATAGGACTTGGTTCTAGTTGTGATTAAAAGAATTTACATTTTGGTTCTGACTTTACAACTGGTGTTTACAACTGATATTGGCCACAAATGAAGTTGATCATGTCAATTGCAATGTGACCACATGAATGCATTTAGATTTTAATGTAAGATCGTGGATCCTCATGTAGTTGGCCCAAGTGGGTATATATCTTCAAGGCTTTTAGGATAATTATGTTGAAGAAAACCCCTTCAAGGCTTTATGAGACATGACTTCCCAAAAATCTTTTTGGCCCGAATATGAAATCAAATGTCATTGGCCCAAGCCTTTGAGGTTTGAGGTTTGAAAGGCCGAAAAAAAAGGGTCTGATATTATGAAGAAGCATAGATTGCTTGAAATGGCTGAAGTGTTATTGGTCAAAGTTTGAAGCAAGTGTGAATTCAAGCGACCCCTTGTGGGCCCAAATGTAAACTCAAGCATCATTGACCCCAAGTCTAAGGCTTGGGATAATGTGAAAGGGCCAATGACTTGTGTAAAGTACTTTGGATGAATTACAGAGCTGTAAACAGTAGATTGCAATTGAATTCAGATTTCAAAGTTCAGACTTCAGACTTCATACCTGTGTATACATATGCAGGTGGTACTGTGACTTTACTGCTGCTGGAGATCTTAGAGCATCTCCTGCTCAGTATGTGACCAGTATGTGACTCCAGACAGTAAAATTTATTGCGAAAAAGCCAAAATGTGCCAGTTTAGCTCAGGAAATTGGTTTTCCTGCACCAAATTCGTGCCGCTTTCTGTGGCTGGTGAAAGGCGCAACACAGTTGTGCAGCTCCAAAAAAGAGTGTAATAAATTTGACCTAACTGCAGCTCAGTATTTCTGATTGGTCTAGGTGGTTTGCTATTAGTAGTCCCCACATATATGCAGTTTCAATTACAGTTGTATTGGTGGGATTGCCATAAAAAAAACAGCTAAACTTAGCAATTTAATTTTATTATCCAGAGTGACATACTGAGCACCGGTGGAGATGCTCTAAGAGCATCTCCAATGGTGGCTTGGTATGTGATTCTGCACAGTAAAATTGGATGAAAAAAATCCAATGTATGTTGGTTTCGCCCAGGAAAATAGTTTTGGCTCCTCATTACTGCACACATTGCAGTGGTTGGTGAAAGGCACAGCCGCGCAGCAGTGTGCACTTGCAGAAAAGAGTGTAATAAATATGATTTAACTGCTGCGGCTCAGTGTTTCTGATTGGCCCATCATAATGATTGGTCCAGGTGGTTTGCTATTAGTAGTCCCCCCACCTATTTGCTGTCCTAGTTTCAATTATATGGATGGGGTTGCAAAAAAGTATGTAACTAAACTTGGATGTAAAAAATAATTTGGCAGGGTCACATACTGAGCACCGCTGGAGATGCTCTAAGTGAATAAAGAATCATCCATAAGTAAAGTATGCAACAGGTAGGTAGGTAGGTTAAGTAGTACGTAGGTAAGGCAATTGGTGGCTACTACATAGGTAGATACATGAGAATGGTTACTACATAGCTAACTGCAGTGATTAGCTATGGGGCAGGAATACATTGAAAAAAAGTGTTTTCTGTCTGCACACCATCCATCCACAAGGTGCACTGGTAGTTGGCACTAGTTCACTCTGGCCTTTGTATAAAGAACTCCACTATATCAGGTTCACCAAGAGTGTCTTTTGAAGAAAAATATTAATCAAAAATACTAATTCATTTTTGGGTTGAAGGGCAATTTCCAATCAAGGAAGAGGAAATTTGATTCACAATTTATAATAAAATGTAAAGATTTGATTATGGCTAATGAGCAAAAAGAGCTTAACACAAAGGTCAATTAGTTTATGCAGAAGTGAATATAATTTTTTAAAAAAAACCAATGTCTAAAACTATCTGCTTATTTGAAGCCTAGATACCTACCTACCCCTACATATCTACCTCCCTACCTCCTCCTCCTCCTCCTCCTCCTCCTCCTCCTCCACAGATCTACATCTCTTGGCAAAATTGACCTCCAAAAGCAGTTACCTTTTTCCTAACTCTTTCCACACATTATTTCTCATTTTGCCAAATGACCCAGGAATAAAGAGCCATGAAAACTTGGTAATTGCTGTTCACAATTTCCAATGAATATATCCTTTGGGCCGAAAGAATTCACACATAATCTGCCCAAATGAAGCCAAGCAAGATCCTAAACAGCTAGATTACAAGAACAGGATTTCACTTCCCGAAATGGTGAAGTAATTGCATTGTGAACCTATTGTGAAGCCTGCTGTTGTTGCTATGGAATTAACCCTTGGAACTTTGCATGGTGCCAACCAAACACATTTAGTGTGAGGTCAGTCTACCAAACACCAGAAGGCTATTCTTTGGCTTATAACCATCACATATGTAAAATCCAGGATGTCTTAAGACTATGTTTAATCTACTATGATTCACACGGTAATTACACAGAGGGCAAAATAGTCAGAGCAACTTCCTTTAATGAAGGCATGGAGGGCTGTTGGTGCAGCAGCACATGCTCATCCTTCACCTTGCGCAATACTTGCCATGGGCCTGGATATGCCCTGCCCACAAAACCCCAAAGCACAAGTTTACAACAGTCACGATGATCACCAACCAAAAAGTGTAACAGAAAAAGGACCTACAACCATATTACACTGGAAATCCCTACAGGTTGTCATGGAACCCAGATCCAAGGACTTAGCTACTGTGTCAATATTCAACATCACAACTCCAAGGAAATCTGAAGGAATTATCCCAATACCTGAAAAGGGTCCCTCCTGCATTCCCCTTGAAATTGTGGATGTAGTACACTGTCTCAAACTTTGGAAGGAACTCCTTTGCCAATGCCCCGAGCTTTGGGTAGAAAAAGGAAGGATAGTCTGTTGTACATGAATTAAGTCCCAACATGAAATACCACAATCAACAAAGGACCCCACCAAAACCAAAATAATGATAATACACTGCCCTTGACCGAGGTGATAACCATGCCTAACATTGTGGAACATGAGAACATGCAGTGTTAACAAACAGACAAATGGAACCAAGCAAGAAACCAAGCACTAACTCCAAAGAACAAAATGAAAAGCTGCAAGCAAGTATACACCCGCTTCGTATTCGATCAAGCTCCCCATTGAACACAATGATTGGACGCTTGGCATTTTCTGCTGCGTCTCTGTGGAGCTCCTCCACTGCTATCATCTCTGAAGCCCCACAGATAATTGGCATAATCAATATGATTTTCTTTTCTGATACAAAGGAATAATCAGTGGCACTGCTCAATTAGAGCTCTCTTTCTGCTTGCCATCACAACTTGTTATCAGTGTTCCCCTTAGCCTGATTCAGAAAATTAAGGCATTGCCAAAGATCTCATTCCCCATGGGCAGGGAAAAGACAGAAACAAGCAATAAGCCAATAGAAATGTGGAAATGGAGAAGGGAAACAGTACCATTGACATTGAAGTAGGGATAGGCCACTAGAAAAACTTTGTCACTTGCTTGTGCACGGTCAGCCATCCGCACCTTCTTGCTGAATCCAAAATCTTCAAGCCCTGAAGGCTTGGTCAGAAAGTCCAGCTTGAATGACGTTCCTTGAAACAGGCTACTTTTTGCTGACTCCACCTCACGCACATCTGGAAAGAACTGCAAGAAATTCATTTCCAGATTCAAGTCTGTGAGTCTCTCCTGTTGGTTTAACCAGGCCATAAAGTATGACACAGAAAAATTTACAAACAAGCAACATTGGTTTGTGGGGCCTGTAGTCCCAGGTGGAGAGTTCTGGAAGCCTTACTATTCGAGTACTTGGTGCCTGGTCCCCAAAGATTTTACAAAATTCCCTAATCAGCACCATACTTGTTGTCATCTCTATTCCTCCTTCTTCGTCACCTGCATTTACGAACACAGTCAATGTAAATTTACCCATACATTCGATGCTCTCAATGAAATTATTATCCAGTTCTTGTGGCGCGGTTCAACTAGAGACTGATCATTCCTGTAATCACACTCGAGCTTGGTTGAGTCATGATCAAAGGTGTCAAAGGTGTCCAGATTCCAGAACCCTGCAGACTGAGCAGCAAATACTAGTGTTTCTTTTCGTAAGCTTAGCACTGACTGCTTACCAATTTTGTAAGATAGCAAGCAGTTCATTCACCTGGGACACTGTCAAGACCACCTGTTGGAAACTCTACTTCCTGTCCCCATAACACAACTACATAGTCAGCTCTTTCTCCTTCCCTTCCACCAGTTGCATAAGTCAATAGTGTGAGCACTGGGTTTTCTTCAATGGCAGCATTTTTCAACCACCGGATCTTCATCAATCCTCGTTGTTCAAGTTGCTTCATAATTCCAAATGTGCAAACACGATGGGAATTTTGATGGGAAATGTGATGGGATTGTGACGTACCAGCAATAGTTTACCGTCTTTCAAGGCAGCTTGCGTAGCTTTCTTTGCCTGAAATGGTTCACCACTTCATACCATCAACAGATGAAGGCTTGCATTGCCCGGTGAGAGAACCGTCAACGACAAGGACTCTATGTTCCGAAAATTCAAAACTAAAAAACATTACTGCCATTGGAGGATGGAAATTGCTGTAGGTGCCCACCTGTTCGACAAGATCTGAATAGTCTCGGGGGAATAAAACATTCGCGTTCTTGACAAACCGCGGCGGCTTCTGCTGCTCGGAGCTTGCCTGACATCGAGCGCCAAGACATCTAGCTCTTTGCTGTCGCGCATCAAAATTTGCGAAACATGTAGCCTGTTCCTGCTGCTGCATGCCGAACAAAAAACTTCCTCGTCACACGCATTGCATGTGTAAAAGCGTTTGCAAATCCTTCACGACCTTTTACCAGCGACAAAACCACACCTAAAAGCGAGCGTTTGCAAATTCTTCGCGACTTTTACCAGCGACAAAACACACCTAAGTTATAAAAGCATTAGCAGATTCTTCACGACCTCTTCCAGCAACAAAACGCACACCTAAAAGTGTCTGTCTGCATAATACATACCTTTCCCGCGCCGAGACGAAACAAAAGTTGGTTCCATGGAAAGAGAATCGATCCAGGAACACGATGGCGATGATACGAGGACGGAGGAGCCGCAGGAAGCACCATCATGGCACACATTTGTATCGAATTCGCCTCTTGCTTGCACGCAAAAACGCAACTGAAGGAAACGAACCCTCTCCTCGTCCTCCTCCTCCTCGGGCAGCACTCCCGAAGCTCGGACCCCCGGAAACATCTTTTACATAACATTTTGCATCTTTCCAAAAGCCACGACAACGATCTCATTCACAGTCATTGGACGGCAGAGATGTGTCCCTTAAGGATAAGTGTCGAGTGTAACGCAATCACCTCTTTTAGGCCTGTCAAACTGAGGTCCTAAGGTCAAACGAGATGCCTAAATTAAAGGCCCGTCCATTTGAGGACTTGGGGTCAGACGAGACGAGGTCGCGAACCTAAGGACCCATCGTTTTGAGGACCTGGGTTCAGACTCTTAAGTTAGAGGAGAGCAAAGAACAACACAATCTGCACAATAGAGAACACCATTGCAATGAAAAATGATGCTCAAATCAACAGGATTTCCGAGAGACTCATGGAGAGATTGTATCAATACTTGGCCAAATTGTTGAGAGAAAAGAAGATACAGTTCATGGAGACATAGATTGTCCACATGATGGCTTGCAATTGGAGCATCCTGGAGACAAAGATTAGAGGCATGATGATTTGTAATTGGAGCATCCACAAACACCCAAGTGACCAAGAGGATCATCAGCAGATCTGTGAAGTTTGAAATCATGGTGTTTACATTCAGAGCCAGCATTCGACTCATTGCCAATCATGACAATGAGGTTACAAAACAACTTGTTAAGGAGGTGGTGGAGGAGTCAGGGGGAAAGTGGGTGGACGTTGTGAAGAAAATGGGCAAACAGATGGATAACTTTGTCAACCAAGGTGAGGCCAGGGAATGCGCCACACGCTCCTGCAATACACGTATCATACGATTTGACGAAACAGAAGGTGAAACAACACAACAACTGCTAGATCAAATCAATAGTCAGGTTCTACAAGGACAGATGAAGCTAGCCATCAAGGCTGTGGCAGCAGTGCGCCAGCCCATCAGCAGGAGAGCTGAGACCAAACCTAGGACTGCGCACAAACGAGCTGTACTTGTTACTTTTGCTACAGCTGAGGATAGAAAAGTTGTCTTTCAGAACCATGTAATTCTGAAAGGTACCCACTGGGGCTTGGAGGAGGATTTGACCAAACAGCAACAAGAGCTAAAGAGGGCATCATGGCATCTATTTGAAAAGGCCAAAGCGGACAAGATGAAAGCTTACTGGCGTGGCGCAGACCTTTACATCAATGACACCAAAGTCACAGCTCAGCACTAGGGGTGCTAGGACCAGAGAGCATTACGAGTCTCCCTGTGGAACATCCATGGGGGGACAAACACAAAGCTAAGTACCAGTCCACATATACAGAGATTATTTGATGAATCAGATGTTGTTGCACTCACGGAAACCCACTTGTTCCCTGATGAAACACCTCTGCATATGCCTGGTTTTCAGTGTTTACACAATCCACGCCTTGTATTTAACATGAGCTCAGTCAGAGCAACAGTGAAGCATAGTGGTGGTGTTGCAATATTTGTAAATGACTCCTGGTCAGATTGTGTATCCTTATGGAAACAGAGCACAGATGGCACCAGATTGTGGCTACAGTTCCAACGTTCGGGGGCTGC
>Ga0116231_10013425_pt1 | contig 11524 bp, 5 predicted proteins | sample S1TSphgellanicum_2_FD_89695 | JGI IMG/M metagenome (GOLD analysis project Ga0116231, IMG submission 89695) | Host-associated microbial communities from peat moss isolated from Minnesota, USA - S1T2_Fd - Sphagnum magellanicum MG | ecosystem: Host-associated > Plants > Peat moss > Unclassified...
CACTGTACTTCCTGGATTTATTACTATCTTCTTGTGTTTTTTTATCGGTTGAGATTGGTGCAGCCACTTGGACGGGCTTAACTGCTTGATGTAGGTGTATAGTAGGGTCGGGGTAGCTAATGGGTAATGCATGGTTTGTTAAAGTGGTATGGGGAGTTGGTGGGTGATGCATGGTTTGCATAAGAAAAGGGGTGAAAAATGGGGTTGTGGTGGTGTGTGAAAGGACAAATGGGCAATGTGAACTACGAAATCCAATGAAACATGATGAATTAAAGGACATGGGACATTTTGTGCCCATGAAGAAAAAATAAAATTAGGAACGTCATTGTAAATAGGCCCCACTTTTTAAAGACTACTTATTTCAACGTGACAAACTTGAACTTATAAAGCCAACCACACAAAACTAAACAAATCAAAGGGAAAATATGTAAAAAACTATCACAAATAATCAAATCTTATTTTTTTAAAAATTGAACTTTAACTTTGCCATAATTTTGGACATTATCATCCCTATTTTACTATGTTCAACACAACCTATACAATTTTGAAAACTATTGTGCAAAGAGTAGGGACCGAAAAATTATAGTCTTTTAACCTTTAGACTACCTAACTAAAGTAACATGCAATTTCAATAATATAATTACACACTCGATTCAATCCTTTGCTCAAAAGAAAATTATTAAAAAAATATGATTTGTCAATAATTGGCCATTATTTATTCACACGTTCAAATTTTTTTTGGGTTTGACAGAAATGCAAAGAAAAATAAAAGACCCACCACAAAACAAAACCCAAAAACAATTTATAGAAAACCCACCCTCCCTTGGCCTTTTCACTTTTGTTGTTTTGTTGCATATTGATGCTAGTGTTGTTGTCATCATCATCCTCTTCTTTTGTTCCAAAATGTGGTCACTTTCATATGCCCCATCATGCCCCCAAAATATAAAAATTAGACTTACAATTAGTCCTCTTCTTGTTGAAATTAGAATTGAACATGGGTCCTGGGACCCCCCTTTTTTTAGTGCTCCCATTACAAATTTTTCCTCTTTGTCCTTTTTGGTCCCTCTTTACTTAACTTTCTTTCTCTCTTATTTTTACATGGCGCTATTGAACACAAGGAAACATTGACAATACTAGCAACAAATCTACCACTAACATTGCCATCACCACTCTAATGAAATCATGTGGCAAGTATTTTAAAAGATTAACTTTTTCCTACACATAGTTGGCCCTCCAATCTCCTAAGGTGCCCAAATACTCCAAGAAATGATATAGACATGTTTTCCACAAAAGATCCAAACAAATTAATATATTTTGTGTAGCATTTAGAGTAATTTAAAATTGCTTTAGATTAGATTCATCATCTTTTTGAAATGGCAAATTTAAATTTTCACATAGAAAGTAAAATAAATCATAAATTTTAGCTACCATAAATACCATAAATTAGTATTCTTTACATATAATATTTATGAACTTTTGCATTATCACCATGAAAAATGAGGTTCGATGATAACTAGATAATTGTTGACAAGTGTGAAACACCTTGCCTTGGTGAATTAAAGAAAGTTATACCCTTTGGTCAAAATGGCACACTTATTTAACGATTTATTTATTAAGTCTTAATTTGATTTCACAATTGTAATGTTTCAATAATGTTCAAACATGCTATTCTTGATAAATATAATGATGGCCCTAGTAATATGATATTATCCAACTTGGGACTTTGTGTTGATGCACATCTTTGGTGATGACCAATTATTGACTAAAAAAATGAATTGATTTTATGAAAATTAAGTTCCATTCCAATGAAATATTTAATGAGATTTAAATTGAATTTAGATAAATTGAATTGAATTTAAAGTTTTAATTTAATTAAAATATATTTAATAAGAAATGGGATGCAATTTGAAACAAAAACTATTGAAAATTTATTGAGTATGATGTTGGAAAAAAAACTTTAGAAAGACATAGATATGAAAAAACACCTTTCCATTACTCTTATTGGAGAATCAAGTAAATAAGTTCCATTTTGAAACTATCCAAAGGCAACTTATGAAATTTAAAAGAGTCATGCTTAAACCAATTCCAATGAATCATCATCATTAAAATTTGAAAGATTCACATGTATTTAAAACCCAAATGTTCACTCCATTTATTCCGTATTATTATTTAACATAATAAACTTCTTTGAAAATTAAAAAATCACAACCCAATATGGGGTGCACCACTTGCCACATAACTTGGCCGAAATATTTTAATTAAAAAGTGCAATAATTTCAAAAATTATATAAAATTACATTTTATCATGCATGCTTCATCTTCGTAATATTGTTCTATTAATGACTTTGTCCTATTAATGTATTATGTGTGCATTGGTACCTATGGCTACTTTTTATGCATGAGTGTAAATACTTGATTATAATCACCACAAGTCTTGTGAGGGGATTTTTCGAACCATTGCATCCCAAGAAATCCAAAGTAAAAAATGACTATTATATGTTGAAACCATTTAGGGCTGAATGTCTCATTAGAGTTCTATTCACACAATTTAATCCATTGGTAATGTTGTGTTACACAACAAGCATGATCTTAAAAGAGAGGAGTGGGGGATCACATATTACCTAGTGTGCATTGATTCCAATTCATAAGTTAATAACTTTTGACTTACTATTATAGAAAGGAAAACAAGATGATATGGTTGTTCAAATACATTTAATGATCTTCATTCCCTTCAGCTTTTGGGTTCAAGCAAATGATGCTTTGCACCATAGGTAAATTTCTAACACACATTATGCAACCAATTGCCATAAACCTTATTTTGGTCATCAATTTAACCTTCCATGCTCATTCAAAAGAAAGTGGTTGATGATTAGTGTGGATAAAATGTGCATCCATCAAACAAATAAATAAATAATGGGATTATCCTTAAAATGGTCTTTAGTCTAGACTTTAATCTCACTTTTAATTCTTGATGTCATCCTAAATTGTTGGGTATTTTTAAAATAATTAGTTTTTTGTGAAAGTCAATATGAGATATTAAAATTAAATATCAAATAACATTTATTGCACATGATTTGAAAACTTTGTGAGTAGTAGATTAGAGGCAACAATGAAAATTGCCTAAAAGAAAATTGAGGAGGGAAGATGAATCTCCCAAGTTTTGAAGGTCAAGGATGAATTCACAAGTTTATGGACAAAAAGTTAAGTGAAAATATTGAATTAGTCATTTATTCACTATATTTAGGGTATTTATTCAATGTATTTGGCTCACATATTTTTTCCTTTTTCAATTTCTTGTCTAAATGGCATCCTTTACTTTCCAAAATGGGTGGAAAGTTAAAATCAACTTCATATTATGTCTGAAGACATATCTTGAAATTTTTTCAAGATGAAAAGAATTAGAAAATAAAAAAGAAATGAAGTAAAAGAAAAAGGTAAGAGAGTTTTTAGAAACCCGATTTGCCTTGCAAGCGGGCAGGCAGGCGGGCAGGAGGTTTTATTTTCACCGCCAAAGTGGACTCTCAAAATCCAGGTGGCCACACGCCAACCCGTCCCGGAAATAGCGGGACTGAAAAACCCCACGTGACGCCACAACACGCCTATCACAGCAATTCCATGTCCCGGTTTCTTCGCAGGAGGGCTAACCAGGCCCACCCGTGGCAGCAGAGCGTCGTCCCTATTCGCCTCCCAGCCGGGCCCACTCCACCGCTACCGGTACCCGCGCCACGCCATAGGCACCTAGGAAGCTACACACCTACTCAATTTACCCCAAAGAAACTTACACACCTAAATTTACCCGACGAACGTACACAGCGACCACATTTTACCCAAGCTACCTAGACACCTACATTTGCCACAAGAAACCTACACAAGTGACAAAACCATTTACCCTAAGAACCTACACAAATCCATTTACCCTAGGAACTTACACACCTACACATCTACATTTTTTACCCAAAGAACCTACCTACCTACATTTTTACCTGGGACCCTACCTACAGGCCTCCCTACTTTTATCGTCCTTGGTTAAAACGTACGTATACTATTTGTTACCTATTTTCTAAGGTTTACTGATGCTCGTAGAAGCCGGGTGGATGAACAAACGATGGGGCTCGTGATGTCGTTAGTCCAAATGGATGAAAACCGGGCGCCTCTTTCTGTCTTTGGATTCGGGGTGCGGGTGTGCCTGCGCGGCGAGGGCGTGAGCGAGAGGCGACGACGATGGCGACGAAGACTGCGGTAGTTTTGGGGAGCGTCGGTCGGTCGGCGACCATGGCGACATCATCGTCGTCGTCGAGCAGCAGCAGCGGCAGCTGCGATTCTCGTCGTCGTCGTCGTTGAAGAAGGCGTGGGTAATGAGGACAGACAGCAGGTGGAGGAGGAGGACGACGATGGCGATTGTTGTTGTGTGGGTCTTATAGACACTTGTGTCTTGCTTTGTGTGTGTGTGTGTGTATTTGGTTGGTGGGAGTTTCGTTTTGGTTTTGGGCTTTCGTCTATTCGTAACAGTTCTTTTCCATTGCTGCTGCAGATCTGATTTTTCACGTTTGTTGTGCTGCCGCTGGTTGGTTGGGTAGTAGTTGAGAGAGAGAGAGAGAGAGGTACTTATTCGTCTGGTGTCTTTGTTTCTTGTTCTTGTCGTCGTAGTTGGGTTTGTTGTGCGGTTTGAAGCTTTATGTTGCTAGGAGAGGCAGGAAAACGAAATTGCTATTGCCGATCATCTGGAGTCGTATCGCAACGCAACGCGCGGCACCATCGACGATTTGTGGAATTGCCGTAGCATCAGCAGCAGCAGCATCGGGTGACAGACGCGGAGAGTACAACAAGAGGATCGCATCAGATCTTCTTTTCTCGACAGAATTTCGGGGCATAAGAATTTCGCGCACCGCATCATCATCATGTTGTTGGTGTTGTCGTTGTGATCATCCTCTCACCACAAGACCGATCTCTCTCCGATGCAATCTAGCTTGGGGAAGACGGAGGGATGATTTTCCAGTGAGAACTGAAGAAGTGCGAATGAAAGTAGGTTGAGAGATACAAAAGAGAGGCAGAGAGACACACACTAAGACTAATACTGAGAAAGACTGAGAGACAGAGGGTGGCGATGGCGGAGGAGGGGCAATGGAGTGCATCGCCTCCCACGTTGCATCGGTGGTGCTTGACGCCGGAGCAAGGAGGGGATGTAGAGGAAGATGGTGGTGGTGGGGCACGCCAGCAGCAACAAGAGGAGCAACAGCTGTTGAGGTCGTCGTCCAGAGACAGGAACATGGAGAAGTTGGAGAGTTGGAAGCGGAAGGCGGCCGAGAGGTCGTCTGTTGTGCATGACGATGATGATGGGGACGACGACGACGATGACAGTGGGTTGGAGCTTTGTCTGGGTTTGTCTTTGGGGGGGAGCAAGAGCAACAGCAAGAGCAGCAACAACAAGAGCAACAGCAACAAGGAGAAGGAGAAGGAGAAGTTTGTTGTGGACAGAGATCGTCATGGGTTTGGAGGGAAAGAGGATTTCAAGGATTCCCATGGCGGTGGAGGGGAACATGCATCCGGAGGTAGCAGTGGTGACAAGAAAAGGGATGGTGGAATGGAAGGGATGGTGTCTGGGAAAACTGTGTCCCTGGAGGGAGGGATGCACTCAAACCCTGGGAGCAATGGGGAGCAGAAAGGAGGAGGGGGAGGGAGGATGCAAGCCTTTTGGCAGCAGGATTTCTCAAGGTCACCAGCAGTGGTGGCAACACCCGAGAAGATGGTTTCTGCATCTCTTTCAACACGGATGGTTGTTCCTTCCCCTCCCCCCCAAGACACTGCTGCTGAAGACTCGCGGCGGTCAGTGGAAAATGCAGTGGCTGAAGACTCCAAGTCCTTTGCTCGCAACATCTGGCATGCACTGCAGGAGAAGGCGGCACAACCTGAGCATCAGCGGTTGCCCCTGACTGTGCAGGATGAGGTGAGCTTGATCAAGGAGCTTCAGGGTTTGCCACCACATGCTGTAGCCACTGCTGCTGCATGGGCACGCTTTGCAGCTCAGGGTGCCATACCTGCACAGCTGTTGGAGGCTTACAAGGATAGGAGTGATCCCATGTCACAGCTTCTTGTGGTACAGAATGCACCCTCCATCAATTCCCTTTCCTCTGGATTGAATTGTGAGGTCGGCCTTCCTGTAGCAGCCGTGCCTGCTGCTCCTCCACAAGCAGCAGCAGCAACTTCAGTGCCTCCTTCCAATGGGGATCTTGCTCGGAGTGACTCAGATCTGAGCAAGAACGTAACCACGGCAGACCAGCAGCAGCGGCAGGCAGCCATGCTGCAGCAGCAGCAGCAGGAGTTGGTAGAGCAACAGAGGAAGCACGTGCAGACACAGAAGCGACAGGAGGCAAGGAAGAAGAGAAAGATGCTGCTTGAGGGGCAAAAACAGATGAAGAAGGCCAAGAAAGAAGATGAGAGGCCAACGTTGGCAGGAGCATTGCCACCAGGATCCACAAATGGGAAGCCACCACCTTCCGGCAATCCACCCAACCAACTGAGACGAGCAAATTCCTCACAACCACCTTCCCCTCCTGTCTCCTCCCCACTGGACAGCCAGGATGTGGTGGGCGGATCTTCAAGTCTCACAGCTTTCTCTAGGCCTGGCAGCAGTTCATGGTCATCTCACAATTGGGGAGAGGCCCCTGCAGTCGAAGCTTCTGCTCCATCAGGCAGTGGCCCTGCTCCATCTTCTTCTTTGACTGGGAAGCTTGAAAAGCTCACGGCGGCAGATGATGAAGGAGGCAATCGGGTGCTTGAAATTCGTCGAGCTTTACAACAGCAGCAAGCTCTACAACAGCAGGAGAGAGATAGGTCTACCAAGGACAGGGGTCCTGATAGTGAGACTGCCACAGCTCCTACTGAGTCAGCAGATTCAGATCTGAGGAAAGCTAATGTTGTCCCTGACCTTACATATCCCCACAAGTTGAAGAACGAGGAAGGTGCAGCCACCATCACTTCTGCCAGCGGTGGGAAAATGGGAGGATTAAATGCATCGTTTTCTGCACCTTTGACTGCAGGAATGACAATTGCAGGCATGACATACCCACACAATCCGGCATTTCCTCTCATGCATGTTCCCTATCCTTTCCCCATAACCGTTCCAGCAGCCGCAGCAGCAGGAGGTGTACCTTTCAGTCTCCCGTTTCCTTTCCCTTACGTAATGCAGTTTGCACCTGCAGCTACTTCTGCAAACGGAGATGGGAGTCAAGAACAGCAGCGACCTAATAACTCAAGCATGCCAAATCCATTTCAAATTGCAGTTCCTCCTATGTATTCACCATTCCAGATCCAGACACCTGAGGGAGCTGCTGCAGCATGGACTCCTGCTGTTGTGAGGCCACCACCTCACCTGACACCTCCTCATTCTCCACCTCGGAATGCTGCTTTAACTTTGACCAGAACCAAGTCTGGAACTCCTCATGAGGATGAAAGCCTCAGTTCTCAAGGTATGTTTTTCCATGTACTTTCTGCTTCCCATGTATCTTCTCAGCAGCTTGGCATGTATGTCTTATGATCTGTGGATGATTGTGAATAGCAGTGATTTTGGCCTGATTTTATGGCCATCACTGAGTCATTGCTGACCTTGGTGCTGGGTTCCAGATAAAGGCAACGATCGTGTCAAGAGCCGAGACATGTCACCTGTTCAGGAGCAATCCAGCGCAGGTGTGCACTCTTTGTTGAGAGCTGGATCTTTGGGCAGTGGTGCCTTCAACAGACTGGGCACACCACCAAGTGCAAACCCAGTCCCCCCTGCTCCCCAATTTGTGCTCTCAAGAACAAAATCTGATGCAGTGCCAGATCGTCTTCTGAGAAGAGAAGCTTCGACTGGGAGTGCCTTTGCTAGTGTGGTGGATGCGTCTCAGGGAGGGGCACATATCCAAGGCAGCCGGCTGGTGTCAAATAATGGATTGAAAGTTCCAGTATCTCAGGGAGGAGGTACAATGACTCGGTTGGAAAGAGCTGGATCTCGAGTTCCAGCAATGTCGGCAGATGAGGCAGGCACTTTGGGATCAGGTCGTCCAGGCACCCCTGGCGATTCTGCACAATCTGGTATTACAGCAACTACTCGAAGTGCTTCATCAATGGATGAAGACAAAGCTTTTCATCCCACTGGTGTCTGGCAGCAAGGCTCTCTACCAAATCTTGATGGTCTGGCAGGGGAAGAGGCTTCGAGCCTGCGGCCAGGTTTTGCTGCTGGGCAGCACTTTGGTGGCACGGGGTCACCACCCGATTTGCCATGGGTTACATGTAATGGGACTGGACCCAGCGGGAAGACCATATCTGGTGTCCTTTACAGGGTTGAAAAGGGTCAGGTCAAAATTGTATGTGCATGCCATGGCCGTCACATGTCTCCGGCAGAGTTTGTTCAACATGCAGGAGGTGGTGAGATGTCCAATCCGGAAAAGGCCATTGTCGTGGGTCCATTCACAATTCCAACACAGACAGCAGCATCTGCACAGGCGTAGTTTGTATAGTGTTTTTTTAATTGCTTTAAGGGTTGGTTGTAGTATATCAAGTCACGGCAGTGGGGGAGGTGAAATTGTAACACGTCCACTGAGCAGATGATAGAGAAGGGTGTTACAGAGTTTTACAATACTTGTGTCACAAAGCCCATTTCCAGCAGAAGCAAGCTTTTGCTGAAGTTTCAAAAGCGGAGGACTCCCAGAAGGAGCCAGCCAGCCATGTGAAGAGTGATTTTCTTGCATTGGGTGCACAGGGAAAGATTCGGGAATTGTGTTTGGCAAAGTGGAAATTGATATAGGAAATCTGCCGGGTCTTTGATCAGTGGCTTCCTTGCTGAAGCAACAAGATTATAAATCATAAATATGGTTTTTTCATTGCCTACATGAGAGAGGCTGTGGCTCACCACACGGACCTTAGATTAGATGTGTCTTGGCTACAACTGAAAATTCCATGTCTGCATCTCTTTTTGAACTCAAGCTGTTTGCATGGGTTGAGGGTGACCTTTGTTTAGGGTAAAGCCCCCCAGGGTGGGGCCTTCTCAAAAGAAGGGACTGAGGAGAGTGCAGAGTCCAGCCCCACATTTTGGGAATGTCCTCCACCTGTGGGCTTTACCCATTGTAAACCATGAGGGAAAGTTTATGATGAGCCTAAATATGTGGAGATCATGTGGCATAGGAGGGAGAGTGTTCTGACACCTATTCCTTAAGAGTGGGAGGGACTTTACCACCTATAAGTAGGTGTAATTTCTCTCAATTTCTCATTCTCTCAAGCTGGGTAGGCATTCCTTGGAGGGATATTCATGGATATAATGGTATATCCCAGGGATTTTCTTTGTGTGGAAGATTGGAGTTTGTCGATTGATTCATGCTGGGTCATCAATAGTGATCACTTTATGATCTGCTCAAGCCTTTTGGGACAGCTGTGAAGAGAAACAAATCTTGCAATGGGAGGATATGGGAAACCATGAACAAGAGCTAACACATGCATGTGATTCTCATTGGGGGTGGCTTAATTGTTTCCTGGATATGCCTTGGCACCACCCACATCATTTTCTCAGCTTGTTTTGCATCCTCAGAAGTTAGTAGCTCGTCAAACAGCTCACAAATTGGCCCAACATCATGGTCTATTGAATTGCCAATACTTTCTTTGTCAATGTCCATATGTCAACAGCCCTTGTCCTCATAGGTTGGTAGCTCATCAAACAGACTCTCAAATAGGCCAGATGCTATGGTCTATTGAATTGTCAATACTTCCTTTTTCAATGTACATAGGTCAGCAGCCCTTCACTCTAATGAACTCCAAAAAGGTTACACCACAACTATTGATATTTCTCTACCTATCCTCCTAGGTTCACAATTTTTTGAACTTAGGGGTTTTACAGTTTAAGATCAAGCAAGATGCTCTTGAGCTTGATATCATCTTTAGTTTTCCAATTCCTACAATTTTCATGTATTTGATGGCACAAGCCTCATTAACTAAAACAATGTTAATGGAGTTGTCCAATTGAGCAATTGTTGAACTTACATATTTCAGTTCTTCAACAAATACTTCTCAACGGAGCCAATGCACATCAACTCAAAGTCTATTATTGTGTAATTAAAAAGTCGAAACCAAAAGCCCCACAAACTTTTCAAGTGAGCTATTCTTCATGCATGAGCTCAAAAACTTTTTTTGGGGATGAAGAGACGTGAAGTCATACATAAATGCACTCTATCATTCTTCCTCTTCTTTCTTGGAATTGACACACCCTTCATTGCTTTTGAGTCTTTGATAGTAGTAATGATCCTTCCTTCATGTAACATCAATGACATCTCATATTGAAACCTTAAATAGCACGATTGGAAATAATGACTATTGGTGCAAAGGAACCTTGAAATGATTTCAAAGACATTTATTAATTATAGCACTTCCATGTGAAACTTTTTGCCTTGCAAGTTAAGTATGCACAAAACAGGTCAATTCACATGTTAAAAGTTTGCCTTGTGAAACCCTTTGCAAGTTCATTGGTAACATGTGAAAATTCAAACTTTAGAATGAGGTAACTATAACCTAGTATCCACAGTCTAATTCATATGTACAATGTATAACTACATGCTCCAAATTGGATTTGATCTTTTGCTTTGGTTGCTTTATGTCGAATTCCTTTGAAAGTAACAGCTATCTTCAATCCTCTTGATATATTTAAAACAAGTTGTAAAAGTTTTTTCCCTTTGAAATATTCATTTTAGTATGAGAATCTTCAAATTCTTAAGTATTATTAATTAAAGATGTTCAATGTGGCATACACCAAGTGGAATGCCCTTTGTAGCAATGTACTTGTGCATGTGGCTATGCTATCTTGAATAAAGATTCTTTATAAGCCATAGAACGAAGTAAGGCCTCAAAGAATTTCCCAAGGTATGTGGTGATGATTGTTCCAAGGAATGATTTAAGCTTGGCTATGTAGGAACCGTCTATTGAAAATGTCGATTGGTCCATTGCATGTTGAGGATCTAAACTTTTGGGGGCAACATCTTAGGAATGGGCATATTTTTGGCCACCATCCTTAGACTCCACAAACTTAGACTCCACCAAACTTTGTGGTGCATGAGATTCAAATTGGAATTTTCAAATATGATTTTTCTATCATGTAGATATTAAGCATTGGGCAAATGTACATGTGAGAAAATGTCCCCCAAAGCTGAACTTCCCTCCAATGTAAATGGATCAATGCCAAGAGGTTATCTTATCTAGTCATATTAAATTATCAAGGTTTGAGCTAGTAGATTTTGTTTGTATTGTTTGTGTATTATGCCATTTCATATTTTCAATCCAATGTTGGGTGGTTGGCTCAATCTATGTTTTGATTTTTAACACTAATTTGTATAAATTTGGCTTCCATCTACATGGCCTTGGATGTGGCCAAAATGAAACCACCTTCCAATAATAATATCAAACTCTAATAGCTTTTATAGATTTCAATCTTCTTTTGTGACCTATAACCTACTTGTATCCATTTGCATTGTGTCTCAACAAGTTATTGAATTGTAGAATTTCCCTA
>Ga0116231_10013426_pt1 | contig 11521 bp, 10 predicted proteins | sample S1TSphgellanicum_2_FD_89695 | JGI IMG/M metagenome (GOLD analysis project Ga0116231, IMG submission 89695) | Host-associated microbial communities from peat moss isolated from Minnesota, USA - S1T2_Fd - Sphagnum magellanicum MG | ecosystem: Host-associated > Plants > Peat moss > Unclassified...
AAACAGATTTTTTGTCTTCCTCACTGGGCAAGATCTCTTCATCCTCAGGACTCCCGACTCCTAGACATTGAGTTCCTCAGGTCCGATCTCTTTTTCTTCTTTTTTACCACTATTTCCCAACTGTCACCGGTTCTGCTGCATAAGACGGTTGGAACTTGGAACTTGGAATGGGGTAGCGTTCTGCAGCAGAACGTCACGTCACGATTCTGCTAGGCATGGTAACATAATGATTATTGGGGTTCAAAACCATTCATACATTAACAGGAATGTAAGGCCCAACATCTAGGTCTCTACATTATTCATATAATGCATGTTTATATCTCTACTGTTGGAGATGCTCTTAGCTCAAGGAACAAGGTTGTAGAACATAATTAGGAAATCAATTTCTAATCATCCAATGGAGTGAAATATTATGAGTAAAACATGCTTAATTTTTACCCTTTTTTGAGTGTGAGCATTGAGGAGGAGCTTCAAGTTTTTCACTTTAGGGATTTTGTTCCCCCACATGTTCCCAATAATGTTCCTCAAGGTGTTCTCATTTTTTTTTCCCTCAATGTTCTTCATCCATTTTTTTTACTTCATCACATATGCTTTGTCACATGTGTCCCACATGTGTTCCTTAATTTATTTAGTATGTTTTTACAATGTTGTTCCCATAGTTCTCATGCATCACCATGTTGCTCGCTCCCAATAGCCCCACATTTTATCCCATATTCTTTGCTACAAATTCATACACTTTTAGCTTACATAATTGGGCCAAATGACATAGTTAGAGATTGGTCTAGAATAAGTTAGGATGACATTATTTGTTGATTGTTGAAATTTTGTTTGCCCCCTTCTCTTCAAATCAGAGACCAGTCCATGAAAGTTGTATGAATGTTAGACATGTTACCTAGGTCAAGGAAGGCACAATTGGACAATGAATTTGTCCATGAAATGGTTTGATATTGTACATTTGAGGTAAGTTTCCAAGGATAATAATATGTATGGGCTTTGGATACTGTACATGCAATGCGGGGAACGTTGTCCTTTTTCTAACCACTTACATAATTCAAATGAAGATGGAAGAAGGTGTTTAGTTGGAAGGGGAATAGTACAAATTTTGACATATTTCATACAACTTTTATCGCTATATATATCCAATGACCAACCACAATTTTTGAATGGACAGAAGCAGCCTTCACAAGTCAAATGCCCAATGCCAACACTAAAAACACAATGATCAGTTCTGCTTATACCTGAAGAATAGAACACAAATGCCATGTCGATGGTTAGCAAGCATCAGATGGGGGTCCATCTGCACTTTCAAAAGAAAAGAACACATGTCACGTGTAAATTTGTGAAGTCAAAATCTGGCCTGTGGGGCAAAAATCAAACCATCAATGCTGGATCACAAAAGTAATAGTCAGATCCAACATTTGAGTTTCAATATTAGAAAAAGGTTTGCTAAGTAATGCACTCAGCTTAATATGGTGGGGCTTCTCTTATGATGGCTATAAAGTGTAGAGCAAAACAATGCAATAGAACTAAGTGGTACGTATAATACAACAATAACCCAAGACCTGTGACAACAAAGTGTTGCCCCCAAATGTTACTGTATCAATGATTTCACCTATCATGGAAACTGAGATGATTGCCACGACCTTGTGGATATTAGAATGCCTTTTCTTTGTTCACAATGGGGAAAAAAGGTGAGAAGATAACAGGAAATTTGAGCTTTACTTTGAGTTTAATAGGAGAGCATCTATTGGGTTAGACAGCTCTAGGGTACTCAGCAAAGCCCCCACAGCACCTGCATGACCTTCATGCCGTAGAAACACTGCCTGCAAATGTAACCAGAAACAAGAGAAGGTTTTAGGAGCAGCATTCATCAGATTCTCTGCAGGTAACCTAGCAAATGATCAGTTTATCACACTTTCGGACAAAAGTATTGCTTGATTACAACCTTGGTTGGTGAGCAGGTGGCACTGATACAATGCTAAAATAGTAAGATGTCAGGATAGGCTCTATCTCATATAAAAGCACTGGTGCTATGAAATCAATGAAATGATGGCAGCAATTTTGGAAGAAACACACCTTGATGTTTCCCTTTGACCAAAAGTTCATCGCCACTGTCAACAGCCGCATTGCCAACTGCAAATAATAGCAATAGCCAGTTGACACTTGCCATAAAATGAAAAATAATCTCACATTCTGACCAATGGAGGCAGATTATGAAAGCAGGAAGCTGAACTGAAAAAGTGATCTTATTAGCTGAGTTTTGTGATGCAGAATTGAAGGAAAGCACCCATTAGATCTGTGGTCCTGTTCAGGTTTCAGCCCATGATCAGATTCCCTGCTGTGCCCAGAATCTAGGTCAAAGATGAGAACCTCTATTATATGTCATACTGTTGAGACCATAGGCAGCTCCATGAACCCATATCTAATTCTGTTAAATGGTGTGAAGGAATGTATAACAAAGGATTCAAATCTGACCTTATTGTCATGAAGAAAGCTCCCTGTGAACATGATGTGGGCAACCCCAGCAGCCCGGGCATGTAGCATGGCAATAGACCCTATATTGTTGGTCACCATTAGGAGCACTGCTTTAGCAAGATGCTGTGGGGCCTGCATTGCTGCCTCCCTTTGTCCTGGTTGCACCAACTGTCAATATTTGTTCCCCCCACTGAACTGTTAGAGGAAAAGCGATGCCAACAAGAACTGTAGAGAAAATGATATCAGAACCTTGGGATATCATCAATGGATAGAATAGAGCTTCCTGCTGTATTACAGAGCTTGGCAGAATCTAATGGAACTCCAGGATCCCTTCAACAGATATCTCCATCATAAGGATAAGAGCAAGTTTACCTTGCCAAATGAACTGGCTACTGTGGTTGCTGCTAGGCCCATTTCCGCATAATCCCCCCCTTAATGCACAAACCCAAACAAACATTATCATGAACTTCTCATAAGGCCCAAACATAATGTCAAAAGAATTCTCAGAAAAGGACTGACGTGGATGCCATGTTTTCAGAGAACTTCAGGATTTCCTCAAACTTTGGGGTTGATAAACTGGTAATAACCTCTGAGAATGTTGGGAACGGATCTGAGTAAGCTAAAGGTGACAATTTATCTTTATGCTGCATATTTACTTTCCTAGAGTTCAGATAACCCTTGAACTTGGGTTGTGAAAAGCAGGTCACTCTTATTCCCCCACAGTAAGTCATACCATAAATGTCACCAACAAGCATATCAATTTGAGTAGAGTCGCCTTCCATTGCCAAATTGATGGCCTCCTCAAAGCTGCAGAACCAAGAAAGGTGCAATGGTAAGCTCCAATCCTGAACATACAAACCATGAAGTGCTGAAGAACGTGGCTGAAATTCCAGGAACAATCACTAAACCCAGAAAATTTACAAACATACCTGAGGGTTCTTCAAGGATGAAGTTCGCCAGAATGTATACTCATTCAAACTCTAACCTATCAAACAAGGGACTTCAAGTGCAAAATCACTTACCTAGTGCATCCTGTTAGAGCAGATGCCAGCCCAAGAAAAGTGCTGCCAGAAACACATCATCCATTGTTCATGTCAGAAGATTGAGAGTGTTATGAATTTGCTCTAATAATACTGAGCATCTGATGATACTAACAATACATAAGAGAAATGAAGTATCAAAAAGAGAGTTCAGCTACCACCACAAAATCTCCTAATTTGAAGTTGCCAGAACTCAATGTAGGTGGTCTCCATGTAAAAATGACAGACCTGCCTCCAAGACTAGTTCCACCGACACGCTCAAAGCTATCAGCAGAGTCAACCCGTAAGATACTCACACCTGATCCTATATTCACCTGTATTGTCACGTGGGAAATCCCAGAGCCAAATAACAGATGTAAAAACACAAATGTAGAGATTGTGACAGCCTCAAATTATTACCAAACTTCTCAGTGATGTGATCAGTAGGACTCATCCTTTGTTTGAGATCTTCAATAATTGGTGTGTGTATCAGGTGGTACATGCTATGGAGTAGTAGATGGGATAAAGGTCGCACAGACTGACTGATTACTGTAGTACAATAGTATGCAGTTTATTGGTTCCAATATACAGCTGATAGGGGCAGTACACAAGCTTAAGACAACAGCAGTGTAAGCTTGAGAGTATGGCATTTGAGAACATACAACAAGATATGGGTACAGAGCTTCACTTCCTCCTTGCCACCCAGTTCCTGAAGTTGCAAGGGTTGACCCTCTCAAACCCATATCCTTTGATCCACCTTTCCATTTCTCTGTTGATTTTTCTTGTGTCTGAAGAGCTTCCTTTTCTGTTGGAGAGCTGGATGGACTATCATCCCCTGAGATATCACTCTGACTGCCATCACTGCAGTTTTCTCGCCATGGCCTTTGTATCACACCCCCTTCATAACTTCCTGAAGGGTACTCAAAGCTCTCATGATGGGCATGCCGGGCCAGAAAGTCAATCCCCCGCACTAGGCTTCACCAGCCCAACACCAAAAGAGTTTGAGATTATATAGTTTGATGGGTGGATCCAAAAGACACCATCATCTCATAACACTCCAAGATGTCAATGTCTCACAAAGTATGATGAATTTGAACACATGTCTGACTAAAGAATCTTCTTACCTTTTGAGCTCATCAGCATGTTGCAGCTGGAGGCCAGCAATTTCAAGAAATTTGTCCCGGAACTTTCGAGCTCCACCACTGCCAATTCCATGCCTCTTCTTCAGCAGAACTCAAAGGAAAGAATAACTCCAAAAGCTATTGGCAACAAACCAGGGAACAAGAATAGTTATTGCACATGCCGGTCCTCATCAGTTTCCAAAAAGGACCTGCAAATGAGGAATCAGAGGCATTGAATTCAAGAAAAGGTATGCTTGACTTACCCAGTGGCTCCAAGGACTCTGCCTTTTGTGACTAGCGAATGCTCCTTTGAAAGTGATAAGAATTCCTCCATTTTCCATGTTTCTATTACATCCCAACTCTATGATGAGATTGGTGAAAAATCCATAGTTGACAATCACTCACATTTGTGAATGAACCCAGGGACAACAATTTATACAGGATGCAGGCTGTACAGAGAATTTTGCACTAAAATGTGAGAGCGTTCTCAAGGATTCTCTTCTCTAAAGACTGTTCACATGGTATCTTCAAGTTTGGACAAGGTTTAGTGAACAAATGATACCAAAGCATTTGAAGTAGAGTGTCCCACATCCAGGAAGACGAACTGGTTCATGACTTGAAATCCAGATTCTCCGTGCCTGCCTTTGAGAGCTCTCTCTCATAGAATCCTCACCTAAAAACCCATATTCTTTGGAACTGTCTGGAGCCGCATAAGTATGATCTTTTAAGATTGGAGAAGCCCCACCAAATCCAGAAGTTGTGTTGTCTGTACTTGTCCCATTTCCATTTGGAGAACAGACTTGTGCCTGATGAGCATCTCTCCTGATCCCATTCTTGCCTTTGCAGATAGATTCAGAGATGGTAGATTGTGGTCCTGGAACTAAGCCCTCTGATACTGGAGCACCAGAGTATTCTATGCACGTCCCTACTCTTGAGCCTCCATTGCAGTTGCCCAATGATGACATGCCCCTGGGTCCTTGGGGTCCATCTTTGACAGACCCCTTCTGAGGGAGCTTAGATTTTTTTGTTTTTGAGGCATCTCCTGTGAGAGGCTCAAAGAACACAACTTTACAGAGTGTGCCGCCAATGTCAAGGCCAAAGCGAGCCATTGATGATGCACCCTCCAAAAATCCTGGGTCCACAGGAGATAGAAGAGTCTCGGGTAGGGGGCTCATGTGGAGGGGAAGAGGGACAGGGTGTGGGTCGATAGGCCTGATGCAGCTGTCTCCAACAACATGTGAACTATGACCTTCCAAATTATCTGGAAGCAGCAGTGCTGCTGGTGCCTTTGCCTTCCATTGACTCATTGTGCAATCTGGGAGGCATATTAAATCTTCATAAGTATTGAGAGATTTTCTATGGTAGTGGTTTAACTCAACCTGGATGGAAGTGGGAGATGATGTGATATGAAGGTTATAGAGATTCAAGATCTGACAGCATATCAGCAAACAGAGAAAAGAAGAGACCCAAACCCTAAAAGTCATTATAAAAAACTTGTGGAGCATTTCAAAGAAACAGTCACAGACATATTCTGTAACCTTCAATTGTACCAAGTATGATATTGACCAGCTACAACTACATCACTATGGCAGTCAGCAGGGGTCCCTGTCCTATATTAACCAACATACAAAGCTTATGTCATAAGACCAGCAGTAATTGAAGTCCCAGTCCTGAGTTTGAGTAGCTCAACAAACCAGCAAATGAGATAACAAGGAAACCACAAAGAACAGCAAGAAAAAGTCAAAATAGAACCAAACAAGGAAAGCAGAAGAACAGAAAAACGAAATGTAGAACCTACAAAGAATGACCTTCAGTCAATCTTTTAAGGAGCTCTCTGCTTGGAGTAAGAAGCCCATCAAAAGCATTTCAAGATTCTGAAGGCAGAAATCTTTTGTTAAACTAGTTATGCTCACCATTTGAGCTACTATGAACTGTATTGAGCTACAAAGCCTCAAGAACCTATCCCACTGACTATCGACCACTCTAAATTTTGCAGACAATATTGGAATCCACATGATGCATATGGATCATGTTAATAGCTGCATATTATTGCTAAGAATGCTCATAAAAAATGTTGATGATTAATCCTTGTGAATCTTGGGTTGTTGCTAAATCCAAGAAATTGCAAGAGAAGCCTTTAGAAGTACAATTAAGCTCATAGAATGGTTTTAGGGTACATAACACCACACAATAGAGTCTCTATCTGAATACATGAAGTTGGAAAAATCAAGCTACAAATCATCTACAAATGTTCTTCCTAAGGATAACTTAGAGAGAAAGACTTGATGAGCATTACACTTGGTAGGATGGTTCCAAAATCAATGTCATATTTGAAGAGGTCAAAATTAGCAAAAAGACAGCACAATTAGTACCCGTTGGAGTATCACTCAACTGCTGAAAGACTGACTGAGGCAAATGAGGACAAAGATATTAAAAATCAGGAAATCTAGCCAAGAAGATAAATCTAAAGCTTCTGCTGGCTTCAAGCTAAAGAAAGACTCTTATTCTTTGACAGAGCACATCTCAAGTTAATGCTGTTCTCTGAACCAACAAAAAGTTGAAATGATGAAACCTCAACATTCTACCAAAAGAGATTCCTTGATAGAACTTTCAGTAGTTTTTTTCAGATAGGTTAATATCTATGTAAAGCATTGAGGAATAATAGGACTCAACCAGAAGGGAGGAAGATTTGCTAGCATGAAATCTTGAGGTATTCAAAACTCTTCAGAGCCTTTAAGCATCCATCTATTTCAAGATGGGACATCAGCTTTCTGCAACTAAGCAACCCAAAGGTGATTGATGATGGGTGGAATGGCTTAATAGAGGGAGCTTAGCCACTTAGAAGTTTCTAGCTGCAACCAGCTGTTTTAGAGAAGTTTTCTCTCCATAAGTGAGAGAAGTAAAACTGGCTGCAGCTATAAAACTCAGTTTTATGGAGTTCTTTATGGAACTTCCAAGCTGCACAGACAGAAAGAAGATGATGGCCACACTTTTATTCTAACATTATTAGCAGCATTGAAAAGAAAATATGTAAACTTGAGATTCTGACCAACTCGCCTTCAAGAAAATTAGTCTCAAACAACAGTGTACTTCAGATCTCCAGGTAAAACATATTTCTGTGTCAAAAGAAAACTGCAACACACTGGTAACAAAGGAACATCAATTAGACAAAGAGTAGTCCTGCTGAACTGTATATAAGTTAAGGCAACATTCTTAGTTTCCAGATTTGAGAAAAATGAGCTTGACAGGTTCAAAACTACACTTCAAAATGACTCGAATAAGATATCCATTCAAACTTGACTTACTTGCAGTGATCTGTTGAACACAAATCTACTGCTTTTCTGAAAGATTCAAACATCCATGAGTCTTGCTTGTATGATGTTGAAAGAAAATGTCTGGCATTACAGAATAGACTGTCCTTTATGGTATAGATTATTTCAGAGAATTAGCCAGGAAATAGCACTGTTCATTGACCTTGAATGTAGTTCAAATAATAGGAACAAAATGCCAGAGAGTACAATATCTACAGAGTTGACTTCATGAACTCCTCTGATAAAATTACAGGAATTATCAGCAAGCAAGAATGCGTTACTCACAGATATTTTAAGTTTCTCTCATCCACTGAAGTCTGACACCATCAACACCATCATGTGCAAATTCATAACCAAAGTTGGTTGCCATCAAACTTTGGATTCGAGTTGCATTATCAAAACTGATTGATCATACTTGTCCCATTGTTTGAAAAAAAAAAAACAAAAGTTTACACTAGACAGCCTTTGGATGCTCCATGTCTAGAGGTCACAAATAAGAAATGTCAAAGCTGATTGAGAGAGAGAGATTAATCCCTGTTAATGTGAATGTGTTGGATCCTTTCTTTTCCACAGAGCTCAGAGGAAGTATTAGCGATTTGAGCTCCTTCTCAGAAGTCCCACATTTCCACAAGTCACAGGAAACAAACAAAACTTCAAAGCCCTAGATCCAGTATCAGGAGGCCCAGCTAGTAGACTTCATCTGAACAAAGAGCATGCTTCATTATTTCTCCCTGTTTGCAATTCAAGAGTTCTTGAGAGTTCTAGAGAGAGAAGGAGGGAGGGAGAGAGAGAGAGAACAAGTGTAGATACATACCGATTCTAAGCAATTGTAATATGCACAGCTCCAACAACAATAGTTTGTGGTAATCACAAACCTGCTCTCCTGAGAAACCTAGGCGCCAAACAAATTGTTTCTGGGACGGAATTGGCAAAGCAGCATTGTCTGACAAAGCACACATATTCAAATCAATCTTGCGTTCTCATTCCAGGAAAAAAAATCCTGTTGTAGCTTAGAAGCGAATATTAGGATCGTGAACGTAATTGGAACTCTGGGGCGAAAAGACAAAAGGCAGTCAAGAAAAACAATGGACTTAGAGCTATAACTTGGAACTTCAATCATCCATACTTACTTAGCTATTTCTTTCTACGACAAGAAAAAAATAACGGGAAAACTCAGAGACTTCCTCAGTCACTTAAGAACAGGAATGAGTCACCAAATCTGATCTCCTCGAAGACGAGATAAATGCATCTCAGCTAAGACACGTTTGTGAGACAATCGAGTTTACATGGAAAGTGAAAAACATAGCAATAAGCGCACGACGGAAAAAACATGCCAGAATGCTCGCAGATCCATAACTGTGGCAGATAATCCAGCCTCGGACAAAGCCGCAAACCTCCTCAGAGAACTTCGGGAAAAAAAATTCTGTGAAACAAAACCCCAAAATGCGAATAGAAATAGAACCTACGTGTCGAAAAATCAGGGGAAATAAATCAGAGAGAAAATGCTCCGTGGAGAACCGTCTCCAAAACACGCCATAGCGCAGATAATTGCTCAAAAAATCTGCCGCAGATTTGCTTGCGGGAGCTCTCTCTCTCTCTCTCTCTCTCTCTCTCTCTTCGCTCGCTTGAAGGCGTGTGTAGGTTCTTCACGCATGCGTCAACCACAAAGGAGACGGAGAAGCACGGGGGTCGCCAGTGACGATAAAGTTGGACGGTAAAAGAAAGACGGCCATAATTTTGCCGTCAGAATCAACGACCTTGGTCAACTGTCGTCCGCGATTGCAGTTTTCTCTTCTACAAACGTCAACGAGAATCCTTTTCGTCCGTTATTTCAACTAGAAATGGTGCGTCACAGTCAATGGGTCTTTTTGGGTCAATTTTGTGATATAGCCAAAGTGGTGATCATTCATAGGAAGATTTAGCCAAATTTTGGCTAGAAAGCTAAATATGAAAATATAGGTTTTTAAAAACATCCTTCTATATTTTTGGCTAACCTACTTCAACCCATGTATAGAAATCTGGAATTTTTTCTTAAATTTTTTTTCGAATTCTGGCTATTGAAAATCTCAAAAGACCCTTGATTTTTTATCTTTTAATTTTTAATTTCAAATTTTGGCTATATGTAGCCAGCCAGAAATAAAAAGGCTAATCACCATATTCTTGTTCTTGTTTCACCCCTTGGATCAGAGGAGGAACTGACGTGGTGTCACTTTAACAGTACAGTTGTTTTTTTTTTTTTTAAATAAAATTTAATAGGTTCTATAATTTCGCCAAGATATAGCACAATTTCTAATCTGTTTTTATTTTCCTCTCCGACCTGTAGCCAAATTTGGCTAAGTACTCTTTGTGGATGATTACTAACTCACCTACTTAACAAATTTGGGAAAAAAAGAAAAAAAATTAATCCTCAAATTATTTTTTTCCCCTCCTTTTTTCTTTTTTCTTTTTCTTTTTATTTTATTTTATTCTATTTTATTTTTGGTTTTAGTCTGTTGTTTCTTGTATCTTCATCCCTTTTCTTTTTCTTTTCTTTTCTTTTTTTTCTTTTTTTTTTTGGCTTTTCTTTTTCAGGATTGCTGTTCCTATCATAAATGCTTAAAGGTTGGGGTGGGGAAGAGAAAAAGAAAAGAGGAACAACGTAGGCCACCAAAGTTGACAATCAAAAGCGAAAGTCCGACCTTAAAAGCCACTTTTGTGGACCCACTTTTAACCCCCCAACTAAAAAAACAAAGGAAATTTTATTTTGGGGGGGGAGGGGAGGGGAGGGGGTAAACCCAAATTGGTTTGGTTGCTCCTAAACATTACAAATATATTATATATCCCAAATTGATAACTCATCTAAATTTTGACCTTACTTAGTAACTTATCATCCATGTTTGCTAATGGTTTGTATGACACATCAAAGATAAGATACCCTAATATCTTGGCCAATTCGACATTAATTATATTATTTTCAGAAATGTTGAAATTTTCACAAAAAAAAAATTTCATAAAAAAAAAATTTCATAAAAAAAAATTTCATAATTTTTTTTTTCATATGCTATTGTGAAGCCTTCACAAGATGACCCAAATGTTTATTGTATGACATTTGTATATAATTTTGATTAGTGATTGTATTGTGTCATCCAATATTTTTTTCATTATTAGTGTATTTGAATTACATTTTGTGCAATGTAGGCCAATAATATAATGTGATTTAAATTATTTTTATGAGAATAATAAGAAAACTAAATACAAATTGGTACAAACTAGGTGGTGCAACTATAGCTCCAAATGTTGTTGCAACAACTACTCAACAATCCCTTTTTTTTTTTATAACCTTTCCTTTTTTTTGTTTTTGAAGCCTCCATATTTAATTGTAACTATAATGCAAATATGATAGTTTTGCATTAAAATTGATGGAAGGACTAAACATTACATAGAATAATATTTTTTAGTTTTTGTGATTATCTTCTTCAAAAGTCTACCATCTCCCACCCTCACAATCCTTACCCCCCCCCCCCCCCCCCCCCCCCACACCCCTCCAAAAAAAAACTCCAAACCTACTTTTTACAAAAAAAACTTTTTACACACAAAAAAAAAAAAACCCCAAAAC
>Ga0116231_10013427_pt1 | contig 11520 bp, 6 predicted proteins | sample S1TSphgellanicum_2_FD_89695 | JGI IMG/M metagenome (GOLD analysis project Ga0116231, IMG submission 89695) | Host-associated microbial communities from peat moss isolated from Minnesota, USA - S1T2_Fd - Sphagnum magellanicum MG | ecosystem: Host-associated > Plants > Peat moss > Unclassified...
ACATTTAAAAAACAAAAAAAAAGGGAAAACAAAAAAAAATTTTCCAAGAGCTGTTTGTGAGTCTTTTTTTTTTTTCTTTTTTTTTTTTGGGGGGGGCAGAAATTTTATTTGCCCTTGGTCAAAATGGCACTTTGCCAGCATTTGTGAAGTGTGTGAACCTTTTGTTTTGGGCAGCAATTTTATTTGCCCTTGGTGAAATGGCATTTTGCCCAACATTTGTGAAGTGAAATTAGGAATAGTGGCCAGTTTTGGTGGGGAGAATTTTTGAGGCAAGGGTCCGAATAACAAGAGAATGGATTAGCAAACTATGGGCAAAAACCATTGATTTTTTTCAATATGGTCTCCATATCATCTACTGTGTACCAAATACAAAGTGAGCATCATATTTATTATTATTTTTAACTCCATTTTCAAAAACATTTTTGGGGCTAAAAAACCAACCTTCACCTCTTGCCCTAAACAATGAATTTTTTTTATAAATAAAAAAATAAAAAAGAAATTTTATTTTCTTAAAAATTCTTAAATTTCTACAAGATGTATTCAATATCCCATATTTACAACTGATAATTGGCACAATAATTTTATATTGAAAGGCAAAATTGTGTCCAACAACATGAATTTGAACAACTCAAAATTTCAACAGTTTTAGAATGTGTAAAGCTTCTCAAACTGTGTTTGGTGTACTGGACCCCAGTTTTGCCAACATTGGGGATGAAATGAGAAGTCAGGACCAAAACAGTACACAGTGGAAAAAAAAAAGAAGGCACCAAGAGTAAGTTTTGTTATCTAGTTTAGTTAACCATTGATGAGTTTAAACTGTGTTAGCTCAGATGGTAGAGCATTCCCACAGTAAGGGAAAGGTCTTGGGTTCAAAACCGGACACAACACCCACACTTACTTTACCTTTCTATCTAGGGTTTTGAATGATTAATTCCTGAGAGTTTGCAGTTCCCCAGATCCCGTCTCCGTAGGGGTGATTATTAAACACCGAACTTCAGTGACAAAGCACAGAATACAATGTTAGTTCTCAGTGCCGAGACCCCTGTGCAATCCAACGACCCATGCTTATATGTCGAACATATGGAATATAATATAGACCCCCTTTCCGAGTACATTTTTGGCTGTTAATGTTCATAATGCTTATTGTTCGAGCAAGTAGGGTATTTGTGTTTTACGGGTAACACCCCAGGAATGGGTCATTCCCAAGTAAGCAACCCCGGCCCGCCCCCCCCGCCCCCAACCCCTCCCGAGGTGGAGTCGATGGGTGTGCTTACTGCAGAAATGCCCTGCTCCCGAGGGTATCATGTGTTATCCTTTTGTAAAAAACTGGTCGGAAATTTCTTGGTTGTTTGCCTTGCCTTGGTAGGCACGGATATTGTGTTTTAGATTCATTAAACCCTAAACCCCTAAACCCCTAAACCCTACTATAGTAGCTCAAGGGATTTGGCCCCTAGGTCATAATAATAATAATAATAATAGGTCTATTTTTTTTAATATGAGGATTTTTGAAAGATAATATTTTGGTTTGTATTGAAACTTGAGATTAGTTATAATAGAGTTATAATAATATCTTGAAGGATTTTGGTTTTTTTTTAGAGGATTTTTTTGAAGATTACATTTCCGCATGGTGAAATATTTGAGTTTCCATAATTCTTCTTTTGCCTTATGGTACTTAAGTAAATGGCAAGGCCATAGTGTGACACAGCCCTTGTTCAATTTGCCATGTTTGCTCTCTTGCTCCCGAGGTGAGGTGTGTTGGTGTCGAGACATTTGCGATTATCCAAAACTTGTCCATATTTTTGCATGTATTAAAACTCCAAGCATGTTTCCATGTGTTGTTGGTGTTGAAAGTGTTCAATCGTCTCCGCAAGTAAATTCATATTTGCATTGTATTCTAACTCCATGCACATTTTCATACTTTGTTGTTGAGAAGGGTCATGATCCTCTTTGATCAAAGGTTTTCATATTCGTGTGTATTAAAACGCCAAAGCACATTTCCGTAGGTTCTAGTTTTTTTGAACAATATTCCATCCAATTCAAGAATGAACAATTCCTCATGGTGTCCTTAATTTTATGTTCTTCAAGCTCGTTTCTTCATGTTCTTGTTTTTTCTTGTCTCCCTCACCTTTTCCTCTTGCTCTCTTAAAAATGCTAAAAACATTAAAGAACATGTCAAGATGTTATTTGCACTTTTCTTCATTGTGGTGCCTTTGTCATCCCCATATTTTGTAAGTTCATGAAAGGAAAAAATTACATCCATCCCCCCACCCCAACAATTATATGCATGTATGGATCACACAACCCATGATCATCATCATCTTGGGTATGAGAAATCAATGTACCCCTTTCTTTCTTGATGTTATTTTGTCAATTGAAGACACAAATATCTTCCTCACCAAGTGTGAGCAAATGATTTAACTCGGTTATTGCTTATTCTAATGCAAAAAGAATGGTCAATTGTTTTGGGCACATGTCACATGACACCTTATATAATACCAAAAATCTATCTAAAATAGTACCTTGGTAGGTTAACCCCAATTATATTATTTGTAAAGATGTTCAATTTTTTTTAAAAATTCAAAGAAAAAAAGTGATGAAAGAAAATAAGAAATATTTTGGAATATTTTATTTTAAAAGATGGGATTCTCAAAATTTATTAAATATTCGACAAAAATGTGTTGAAGCTACCCCTATTCTACAATAAAGTTCACCACAACTCTTGATATTCAAAGCTAAGAACATCACATTGTTTATTTTTCAAACCAAAAAATTTAATGTATTACAATTTATATGTAGCATTCATAAAACAACAAGAGACAAGCAACTCATTGTGTAATGTCCTTGCCCGCTATGACAAGTTCAAACCTTTTTTATAAAAAAATAAAATCATTAGAACTTCTTCTCTAAATGGATGTGCACTATTATGGAAAATGCCCATCTATCATATGCACATAGTGCTTCATATGTCACTCACACATTGGGTCAAGTTCAAGCCAAAAAATTGTGCCCACATCTTACACCAATGTGTAGGCTCTTCCTTGTGGGTAGAGCCAAAGAATGATTTTAAAATTTCCAAAAATTACATACATAAACACAAAACACATGGTTGTACCCATAAATTTCATACAGGATTTTTTTCTTTTGTGAAATTAATAATTCTAGATATTTATTTTATAATTCTTAAAACTTATCGAATATTATAATGTTTTGAAATCACAATTAGTATAATTTAACTATCTAACATTGGAATGTTGAATTGCTTATAGATAATGGTGGTATTATTTTTAAAATGCTGACATGCCCAAAATCATTACTCTATTTACTTATACCTCATTTGGCTAAGGAGGTGATTTTCTTGAGGGAACATATATCTAACAAACTCTTAAACGGCAAGTATTTGTTTGAAGACACAAAGTTCTATAACATGGAACACAAGTTGAACCCTTCCATGCATTACTTTGCCTTGTCAAATCTGGTACCTACCTATCCGAGCCATAACTCAAAATGGGTGTTAGGTTGGTATCAGAAATGGCACCAAATCCCCCATCGGTTATTAGGGTGGTTATTTAACCTCATGATAGAGTTATCCGTAAAGTAAGACAAACACAGCACCAAAACCCTGAGTTTGGTCATACACAGGGTGAGATTTTTTAAAAACCTGCAAAAAAAAAAGTACATTAGCATTCAACGGGGGATGAAACTCAGAAATTTTTTGGTGGTAAACTGAGTTTCATCCTGTCTTTCCTTTCTCCTGAGCGCCTCCACTACTGCTACATATACTTTCACTGCTCCTAACTGTACAACTACTATGATTAGTCTCGAACCTTGTGCATTAAATGCTGAGTTTCCGCATTTCATACTGAGATTTAACAAGGCATCACAAACACGCTGCCCCTGCCAATAGATAATATGTTGTACATCTACCTACTGTGTCCACACCCTGAACACCAAAACAATCCGTCCCAATCTAAACAGTCTAAACACTTTCACCAAAGAAACCGGTTCACGTAATGTGAAACTGGTTCTATTAAGGTAAAACTTCAAAAAAGTTGGAATCAATGCGATAGTCCTTGTCCGTCTGGGGGCAGGACCCAATAAAATGTCTTTACTTTGTAGATACCATTGAAAGAGAGGATAGGGGGTGAAAGGAAAGGAGGGCCCAAAGACAAGGTGAAGACAGGTTTATTTTACAGATAACTCTATTGGCTGGTTCGCAAAAACTACTCAAACAACAACATCTAACATATTAACAATTAATTGTTTCTAAATTATGTTTGAAATAAATTATTTCCAAATTACAAATATTATTTAATCATGTGATTCTTTGCCAATTCTTTTAATGAAAATTGCTGGTTGTTTGTTTGAGTTTTGAAATAACCCATACTTTATAATTCTGATTATTTTTTTAATTCCAAAAAAAAAAATTGGAACCAGAAAAAAACCGTATATAAAATTGAAAACAAGCACACACAATCCATCCCCTTCTCGGCTCATTCATACTAAGTTGTGACACCAGTAAATAATGCATCCGTTCTAGAAGACTCTTGGCACACACACTTCACGGACTTTGCTTTGCCCGAGCAAAGCAGCTCTATCCAAAAACCCCTCGTTGGGAGATGCAGATGAATCCCATAACAGACGGCGGCAATCTCGGAAATTCTCAAAAACACATTTTTAAAAATTAATATATTGGTGTATAGAATTTCGAGTATTTTCCGACCAACTTAGGACACCACTACATGCATATATATTCCTAACTAACTGTCTTCGGTCCCTCTCCCCCCCCCCCAAATTTTTATTGCCTCGATCGATACCTCGCCCTTGATGAGGGGTGAGTACCGAGCGAGCGAGAGTACCTATACTGAGATACATTGGGAGACAAACCATGTACATAATAATCATGGACTTCATCTTATTGGGCTGAAGGCTATCTAACTGAAGATTGTGATGGAAGTCACCCCAAAAAATAAAAAATTAAAAAATTTGTGCAAGCTACGGACGGAAGGCCGCCGAGTGCAGATTGTCGACTATTTGTCTTTAGGCAAATTTTGGTGCACGATCACTGGTTAATACGTAGCCTTACGCATCAGTTCAGGTTTCCCGTATTCCATTTGTTGAAATGAAAATTTCAAAATTAATTAATTATTTGACGGACATGTGTTGAAATGGCCAAGGTACTACAATATATATAATTTTAAATTACTTTACAAAATTAAAAACATGTGGATTCTAATTATATAAATTCAACTTTAAGATTATTTCATTGTGATAATTTTAATATTACAAATTCTATATATATATATATAATACTTGGTTTTTTTGCAAATATAAATATAAAATTCAATGTAATTATTAAACTATAAACAAATTAAATTGAATAATGACATTAAATATGCACACATGTGAACAATTTCATTGTAAAATTATTTAATTATATAATGAGGTTATTATTATATAATACCATTGCTTGACCATATTAGAATTTTCTAACTTTGCTTGAAAGGTAAGTTTTTGAAATTTTATATCCTTTGAATGAAAACTTGCCAAAGTATAATGGAAAGTTCAAATAAATGGGCTAATGATGAGCATTATCTCTAATTGTTTTGGGAGTGTAATTTTCCACAATATATAATAATGGTTCCACTACTAATGTATACATCACATACATTCATGTTGTGTGCATGAAATCAAATATGGCTATTACTAATGAATAAGTTTTACAACCAATAATATAGTTTTTAACATTAATCTAGGTGACAAGACATCATTATTCTTCTTTATTTAGATGTGGGGTGTAACAACCTTGCCAACATTTGTGGTAGAAAAAACACATATAAAAAATTATATTAAGTTTAAAAGTAGTACAAATGTGATTACCCAAAATGTTATACACATTATCAAAATATCAAGATATTTTTTCATGGAAACAAAACTAGTTGACAATTACATGAAATGTTTCCTGTTTATAATAACAAAAAAAAAACACTCCTTTGAAACAATAATACCCATGAATTGAAATAGAAATTGTTTAAAACTCCAAAACAAACAATTTTGAATATTATTTTTCCATCAAAAAAATTGATGTGCAAAATGGTACTCATAGGAGGAATATTAATAATTGAATTGCAACTCCACATTTAGTATTGGAATTTTATTTTCAAATATTACAATTTTTTTGTGAAACAAAGCCCTAATTAGGCAAGTGAAGATGTGAAGACCTTGTTATGATTGCAACCATAATTTACACACATAATGGGCTACATTTTGGAAATCCTACATGATGTTATTTGAGTGATCAATACATACAAATCAAATAACCTTTGCCAATTTAAAACATAAATTCAAGCATTATTATTTTTTATTTACAAAATTAATTTTTTTAAGCATTGAATTTTCCCATAGAACATTATTTGTTCATTCATTAGACCTATTTCCTTTAGATATGGAAGGCAAGGTATGATCACAACCCATAATTCAATCACAAAACAAAAAATTCTTGGTATGTATTATGTGGTTTTTAGTCATCATATCTTAACTAAATGATGCATGGTGACAAGATTAGGCAAGATATGACCACAAGTTTGGGCACTTCACACCATAAACTTTAAAAGTCACCTTCATATTGAAATATGATTGTCTTGGATGATATTTTTCATATGGGTTAATTGGAATTCATTTATAACTCAAGGTTTTGGTGTAACCCAAAGCATGTCTTGTTATCTTTCTGGGTTATAGTGTGAATGAGGAAGTGTTTGTCATTGTCTAAATGTCAAAAACTACTTGCTACTTTGTAGTTTATCAATCATAACAAGATGGCTTGTGCATGAGCCTGAAGCTTGAGCTTGGAGCTTTGAGCTTGTAGCTTAAAGCTTAATGTGTCCATAGATAAATGATTTCATATGGATGAATTTCATTTATGATTTGGATTAAATAAATAAATCATTAGATGAAATTCATCCACGATTGAAATATAAATAAATTAAAAATTATTTATATCCATCTTCATTCGTTCTCCAAGTATTAATATTTCAAACTTGAATGGCATTTAATAATGATGGATAATGTGACTATAGGGGAAAATATGATGATGAGACCAAAATTATTTTTAAATTTTTGTTTAAAAATTTATTTTCATCAACAATGTTAAGCAATTATAAAAATGTTGTTATGGGATGAATGTTACCCCCCCATTGTTGTCAACAACATTATATATGGATTTTGTGAAAAATTAAAGCACCTTGAAAATAAATGATTATTAAAATCAACCTCATTACCATTTAGGATAATAGGTTGTTTGAAGGAAGTTAATTAAGGTGTTTGAAATTAAATTTTAGTTTATTTCAAAAACCCATTGTCATCAATGTGAATAGGTAGTTTAAAAATATCTAAAGTATTCAAAACCCATCATTGTCAACAACACTAATAACATTTGACTAAAGTTCTGGCACCTTCAAAAAAGAATTAAAAAAATCCCCCATTGTTGTCCACAACACTTATAAATAGGTTTGAAAGAGTGGCACCTTTGGAGAGGGAAAAACAAACCCATTGTCATCAACAACATTGGGTCAATTTGCTTAGGAAGATAATAATAATAATCATCATCATCATTTTTTTTTTAAAACAACAACCATGGGGTGGATGCTAGCATATAATATTAATATAATTAAAACATATTGAAAATGATGGCATTTTAAACCATAGTCATATGTTTTATAATGGAATTTGCATTATAATACTCAACAAATGTTATATCATATAAAATTAAATTGTGTTTTGTGAAGCTTTAATTAATTAAAACTAAGGAAAAAAAATCATTGATAAGAATTTAATGATAAAATAAAACATTCATCGATAATTTTGCTAGAAGTTTTATATATTAAAAACATGTAAATTCAAAAAAAAAATCTCCATACATTAAATGAATGAAAACAAAACATTCATCCATAATGAAGATGAACTTTTACATTCATCCCCATGTTTGTTTTGGGTTTACTTGTATAACATTCATTTTGTGGTTAAATTCTTGGGTTTACTTGCATGTGTATAAGGGAAAAAACATTTTATCATCCCAAGTTCCAATTTTAGGCTCTAAGCTTAGGCTTTAGGTTCATGCAGTAGCTTGCCTCTCAAAGATAGGAGTGCATTGTGATTTGTGAATATTTTTTTGATGATGGTTTTGATTTTATGAAGGTGTGAAATCTTAGGGATTAACATGGTGCAATTTTATTTTTTTATTTTTGTGGATGTGGACAATGGCAGTGATGGAACGAAATATGTGATGGACGGATATAAGAAGCAATGTGTGACCAAAGCCAAGACAAACCCTCTACCTTTGTTATTGGCATTCCAAAGAATCGAAGTTGTTGTAGTTCTATGTGGTTGTTTTGATGGTGGGAAGAATGCCCAAATTTTGTGTTTTTGTAATTTTATTCATCTGTTTCTCCTAAAATTCCACTACACACAAGAGGTGGTGAACATGAGTACGAATATAATAGGATTTGTAAAAGCATTTGATGAAAATGATGAAAGGTTCTAGGGGATCTATTTGGTTGATTTGTTTGTGATTCCATTTCACTCAAGTTTAGTATACTTGGGTTGTGCTATGCATTGTTGTACATTGGAGGGGTCAAATACCTATTCAATTGGGAGCTCTAAACACAATAAAGTTTGTTGAGGAATGATTATATGATTCTTGAAACTTCATAAGTAATTTGCTAAGAAATATAAGGTATTTGCTTGTTAATATCATATCTAGTTTATGTTCAATGTTATTTATTATTGTGTTTTTGTGGGGTAGAATGAGAAGTCTTGAGGGATTTGTTTATATAAATGGTCACACTAGAAGATTATGATAGCATGATGGAGAGAAGGTCCAAAGTGAACCAATCCACCAAATGCTTATAATCTTCATAAGAATAATTAGTCAAACATGAGCCCAATGATATGATTAGTTAATATGTGTAGTTTTGATGTTCTATGAGTATCATTTGTCTCAATCCAAAAGCTTTCCATTGTTTTCTTATGCCCTCTTTTTTAGGTTACATTGGGTTTAATGTTTGAAGGGTTTTGGTGTGTGAACATTATAGACTATATTTTTGAATTTAATTTTTTTGAAGTTTGGGTTGATAGTTTTGAAAATAATTTGTTTATTAAATTCATTATTCTATGCAAAATTAATATCAAAATGTTGGCAACAACATCACATTGTTTGAAACTTGCCACAAAACACCATACACATAAACTATTAGAGGCAGATTTTAAGATCCAAAAACTTTTAATGTGCCCGAAAAAAGTTTTTTTTCTCTCTCTCTCTCTCTCTTAATTTCAAGGGCAGACCATAAAAAGATTATGGATTCGTTCATATAATTTTTTTGAAAAGCCCGATACTACCCTATACCTAGACCCTGGACCCTAGACTTCAGCAAGTATAAGGGTGGGTGACATCATACTAGTGTTTTGGGAATTGAAGAAGTTTAGGGTTAGCATGTTGTTTATTTAATGATTATTAAGGTGCATTCACACTTGGTGTTAGGGTTTCTAGTGTTGAGTCCCCTAACACAATGCTATGCTAGTCTTTTAGGACTTTACATCTACTTTACCAATGAACATTTTATGTCAAAGCTAACATTCACTTAATATTAAGATCTTGTCCATTTAACATTGGGTGCCACCTAGGATGCCACCTAGATTTTCATCTAACACTTACTTAACATCAAGTGTGAATGCACCCATTAGAGAGGTACCTACCTATTGCAATAGTATAATGGGCTGCTTGCCAGTTGCATGGAAACTTCACATTTGGTTGAATTTTGAGCCACCAAAAAAAGGGGGCTGGTTGCAAGTTTTTCATGCCATTTAGGGAGGAACCCTATACCTAGGCTCTAGGGCAAAGTTGTTAAATTTCACCAAATTTTCAATATTAAAAAAAAAAGAAAATAAATAAACTACATGAAGGATGGTTGGTATGTGGACGAGAAATCGCATCTTCGTGGTCCCATAGCTAACCATGGTTAGTCATGTACTTACCATCCACATGTATCTACCTAGTTAGTACCCACCAAGTGGCTTACCTACTTACCTACATACATTGTGAACAACTTACATTACCTATCTACTTACCCTCTCATATAGTTAGTTATGTAGGTAGTGTGAAGTGAACCTAGTAATAGGGTTCACAATATATGTTACCAAGGTGGAACCCAAGGTGGGTGAGTGGACGACCGATTCTAGGCTCACAAACCTAAAACAAACACTATTGTTCTCCGAACTTGCACGTGCAATGTTCATGTTATGGAATTTTTGGGGTATTCCAAAACAATGTTGCTTTTTTGCATTCGTCAAGCCCTCGTCACATGAATATTGAAGGAAAATGATGAACGGGGAAGTACAAAATTATCTGCCAAAAAAACCCAAAAAATTTTTTTAAAAAAAATTGCAACCACTAAAAATTCACCCACCATCAAAAAGGCCTAAATCTATCCAAAAAGAGTCAAATACGGGTGACCAATGTGTCAACACCGTTTTCACTTTGGATGCAAAGTCATAGGGTAGCAACCAATTACAAAAAAAACTCATTTTAAAGGGGGGGGGGCGGTGGGGGGAATCTTAAGTTGCGGGGTGGGGACTACTAGATCTCAAAAAGGGTGTCTCCACTCCACTCTCCACCTGAATGATGGTCACAAATTTTCCATGGAAATTTCAAAATCCATCATTCAAAAGTCGTAACATACAATATACGTTGTTCCTTGAGTTTAAGTTTCATTGCAACTCATAATTGGGACAATGCATATATGAGAGAAATTCAAATGCTTCTTTCTTCTTCTTCACACATATGAAATTGGGTCATTTGCTCACCACATATGAGATCGTGTGTGTGTGTGTGTGTGTTTTTGGCTCACCACATTGTCATAGCAACTTCATGTACCATATTGAGGCCAGAGTGAACAAGCATAACACTTATGAAATATGCACAATGGTTGAATTGTGGAGAAGAAATAGTGTTTTTTTTCCATTGTATTCTTGTCTCATCGATAACCATGCTGGTTAGTTATGTTGTAACCATCTATCTAATAGTCACCAAATGCCTTCTCTACTTACCTACATATATACCTGCCTACTTAGTACTAAGCACTTACTTAATTTTTAATGCACAATAACAAAATTTTGGTTAAGATTTCAACTCTTCTTAGTACCTATGTATGTCTAATATGACCCAGATCAAAGGAATTGAGTTTAGGACTTCAAAGTTCAGACCCGAGAAATGATCACCACTAGAGAGGGTAAAAAACCTATAGATACCCGTTAAGCCATATATTAGAGAGGGGGGTTTTTTAAACCAGTGTTAGGTGGTCATTTCTTTTTTATTTTAGTAACCACTGGGTGAATAGGGTTTTTTTTTTTTTTTTTTTTTTTTTTTTTTTTTTTTTTTTTTTTTTTTTTTTTTTTTTTTTTTTTTTTTTTTTTTTTTTTTTTTTTTTTTTAAATTAAATGTTTTTGTTTTTTATTTTATGTTAATTTTTG
>Ga0116231_10013428_pt1 | contig 11518 bp, 7 predicted proteins | sample S1TSphgellanicum_2_FD_89695 | JGI IMG/M metagenome (GOLD analysis project Ga0116231, IMG submission 89695) | Host-associated microbial communities from peat moss isolated from Minnesota, USA - S1T2_Fd - Sphagnum magellanicum MG | ecosystem: Host-associated > Plants > Peat moss > Unclassified...
GGAAGTGCCGTCACTCCAGCATTTGCGCCTCAGTTTCCCGGCCTCAACACTCTCGGCATCTCCATGGCACGCCTCGACTTCGCTCAAGGAGGCCTCGTCCCACCCCACACGCACCCCCGGGCTTCTGAGATCTTGTTCGTGGTGGAGGGCTCTTTGTTGGTGGGGTTCGTGAGCACCGACAACAAGCTGTTTGCCGTAACTGTGAGCGCGGGTGATGTGTTTGTGTTCCCCAGAGGTCTTCTGCACTTCGAGCTCAACGTGTGCAAAGGCAAAGCCACCGCCATCGCCGCGTTAAACTGCCAGAACCCGGGAGTGCAGGCACAAGCTGCAGCTCTGTTCGGGTCTGGGATCAGCGACGTTGTGTTGGAGAAAGCGTTCGGATTGAGCGAGAATGCAGTGGAGCATATCAAGACCAAATTTGCTGCATAAAAAATTTGATTTAAATGCTCTAATTGTCGTTGATCAGGTGTGGATGGTAATTTGGTTGCCTATTCAAGTAGATAATGGATTCATCTAGGCCATAACATTATTGACATCACGCATAGTTGTTGTGTGGATTTGGAAATTGTATTCTTTGGGAAGAGCCCCTATCTATTTATAAACCATCTACTTCATTAGTAGTTACCTATTTTCCTACCTATCTACCTATATGTTTGAGATCTATATCTTAGGGAATTAGTTAGGGTAGAAGTTAGGCCGGATCCAAGGGGAGGGCTCCGTTATTTTTGGTGTCCAAACAAAACTTGAACCCTCCCTATTGATGCATCTAGCACACTAAAATCGTCAAAAATGGACTAGAATTGATAAAGTTACCACCCCCTAAATTAGAGGGGATCGAGAACTTAGAAAAACAAACCACCAAATAATACAAAGCTCATTCCCAAAGAAATGATTGCATGTTGCTTTGTTGTTATTAGAGTTCCAAAATGATTTGTAAAACTAAAGGTGATGTTCTTATATCACTTTAAAATGTTTAAAATGGTAAAAAAAATGAGAAAGTTAGAAGCTTTGAAAGTATGAAAGGAAAAAAAGAAAACATGTTTTGTGAGTTGAAAAGCTTATTATTCTTCTTGCTATATTCTCATTATTCCTTTTCATTTGCATTTCAAAGATTTTTTCTAGAGCTTGAAGTGGCATTCCCATATCATTTTAAATTACTCAAAATGAAGCACAAATGATGAAGATCTAAAGAAGTGATCGATGATACAATAATAATTGGTGATGAGCAATTCTACCCCACCAAGGTTAAACCAAATATTAATTCAATTGAATAATAATGGGCATCCAGTGGATGGTGTGTTGGTGGGTGTTGGTTCACTATGGCCAAAGCTAGCTAAATTGGTTTATGGATATTGACCATGTTACATAACAAAATCAAAAAAGGAAACACCAATTCTACTCACATTTTGAAGTCAGGTAAAAACCAAGGACAATGAAATTCCCAAAATAAGAGGTTCACCGAACAAGTATTTCCTACAAGGCTGGTGAAATGAATGAAATTGTTTTATTATTATTTTATTTTATTTCTTAGACTTTACATGTGTTAATAGATCTTCCATATAATAGTTTTGTGATATCTTTGCAAACCATAGAATGTTTGTAATTATGACCCAAGTGCCCAAATTGACCTCCTCCTTACACATAGGGACTTTACCCAAACAATTCATGCATTGCCATTAATGTAGGCCCAAAATGATGACGTAGCATGCACTTAAAAGGCCCAATTTTGTTTTTTTTTTTTTGGGGGGGGGGGAAGGGGAGAGGAAGGAGAACATCTCTTTTAATTTTGGGGTTCCCAATGCATTGCATATGGTTTCATCATGTTCTCTCAATGGTTGTTTATTATGTTCTCAATGTGTTCTCATTATGTTCACTATGGTTATGTATAATGTTCTCTTTTTGTTCCTCAAGTTTTGTGTGTTCCTACATTGCTCCAAAAGTATCACCATAGCAGAGTTTTTTTTTCATTTTATTCTTGGACTTTGGTTATGTACATGTGCATTGTGTAATTGCAAGTTGTTGATAGTGTACAACTATTCTATGTGCATGACTTATGTTGTGTGTGTGGTTTTTGTTGTAGCTAAATTTTCCATAACTACTACACAACATAATTTATGTGCATTGCATGTTTTGGAAATCATCAACATCCTATTAGCAATCGTTCAACTTTTTTATGAAATTAGTTTTTCTGTGTGTGATTTTTTATTGTGTGTAGCTTTTGTCATAGCTAAACTCTACATAATTACAACACCAATGCAACTTGTGTGCATATTCTAGAAGTCATTGACTTGTTGTAAGCAAATGTTCAACATTCATTGCAACTTTTTTGTGTGAGGTTTATTTTTCTATGCACGACTTTTGTCATGTGTGTGGCTTTTGTTGTAGCTAAAGTATGTGCAATTGTTGCACCAATGTAACTTGTGTGCATATTTTGGAAATCATTGACCTTTTGTTAACAAATGCTCAACATTTGTTCCAACTTTTATTTGTGAGGTTTATTTTTTGTGCACAACTTTTTTTGTGTGTGTGGTTCTTGTGGTAGTTAAATTTTGCACAATTATTACAGTAATGTAGTTTGTGTGCATGTTTTGGAAATCATCGACATATTGTTAATAATTATTCAAAATCTGTTGTAACATTTTTATGTGATGACGCGCTCCCAAGTCCCCAAATTAGCCCCAAGCTAGGCTAACTCACTCAAATTACGGAATTTCTAGGACTCGGGGCACACTCCCGGCTTCCAGCATTAAAGGGGGTGAAAGGGGCATGCTGAAAGCTCCGGGATAGACTAGGAAGAGGGACAAGCTCACTCACTTATGTGGTTTTACATCCAAATCCAACCCACAAATGGGTTAGAACTCATTCTACACCTTTTTGGTGTTGGGACAAGCCACGGGCTAACTTGGACTCACTTGATTCACCACGGCCCAAATTTGGGGGAAACTACCACCTTCCCCCATATAGTATTCTCTACAACTCTCCACGGGACTTGCATCCAAATGGCTCTTTTTCTTGGGACTCCCAAAGTGGAGTCCCGAAACTGTCCCGGTTTGGACTCCCGGGACTTTGGACGCTCATAACTCCTCGCCCCAAACTCGGATCAGGACGAGGTCTGAACCAAAGTTGTAGCTCTCCTTGAGAGCTTCCTAACGGTGTGTGGCACTTCACCTGCACGCATCGGAATCAGGTCGATTCTCGACTTTTAGTGGTCGGGAGTCAAACTGACAGTTTGACTCCCGGCCCTTCTTTCGACCATAACTTGTGCTGAAAATGTTTAAATGGTTCATGCAAGGCCATTTTGGACATCTACACTTCAAGACCTTTCCAACGATATAAAGAACGCCCCAATGCAAGGTGTTTTGACCCCTGCAATCACGTTCTAAGTTTTTGGGGGTCCCGGAGGACTCCCAAGTCCCATTTTCGGGAGTGTGAATGGCGACCTCACAACTCCCTCAAAGTGGGGTTGCGACATGTGAGGTTTATAGTTTGGACTCTAGACTTTGATGAACATTTACACCATGAGCAAACATTGTTGCGCATTTGCAATTCAAATAGGCTTTTTGAACCTTCTCTTGAAATTTTTGTGCTTTTAATTGGTGTTTTTGGATTTTATTCAATCATGCTTACATGTTTGCAAATTCCAACTAATTTTAAATTGAAGTACTTTTTTAGTGTTCGAATCTTGGGAGAAATTTTAATAGTTCATGAACCTAACTATTATGATGCACTTGAATCCAATAACATGGGTGCAAAAAAAAGTTGCATGCCTTCTTTTGAATTGCAGACTCTTAGTCCACCTCTATTTTTGGATGTAGACTTTGAAGGTCTTCAACCCCTTGAAACTTTTTCTACTACAAAGGATGGGCATGCACATAATTCTAAGAAACAAAAGAAAATTAAGATTTAAAACATGGATCAGAAGTTTGGGCTTAAAAATGCCATGGGTAGAGCTCATATTGAATGATGCTAGTTTGGTAACTTTTGTCAAATGTTGAGTTTGACGAGAATTGAGAGCAAGGAAAACATTCTAATGGTTAAATGGGATTCTATATAGAAGCATGCAAGGAAGAGGAAAAGCCCTAATAGTAAATGGTATATGGATCCAAAATGTGGCCATGCAAAAGTAAAATTGCATATGCTTAACTATTTCCAACAACTGTCTTCTAGTAACTTGATCTTTGTCAAACAATGGGAGAAAAATGAAAACTTGTCCAATTTGCCAATGTGTTCAACTTATTAAATAAAGGTAAGCCCATGAAAGATTATGAAAATTTCTTGCTTTTGTTTCAATTCTTAAAACTTTGATCTATTTCCAAAAAACAATGGTATGATGGGGTTGGTTGGGAATGGCAAAATACATTGACCATGAGGTGAAAAATGCCACTAAAATTACTATCCAAAATGTCAACTTTGTATCTTTAACTTATGATGAAATCACTTCCATGGATAATGCAAAATTGGGCATGTGTGCATGGTTATATTATGCAGGATTGGTGTCATATACCTTTGTGTTGAATGTGTAACATGTTGTTTTTAGACTAGAGTTAATAGTTTAACTTTGTTGATTATGAACTTTTTGATGACATAAGGGGGTTTGGAAGAAAAGGAATTTGCTTCAAAGCTCATATGTTTTGGTGTTGATGGGGTGAATACCTTTGGAATTACTGTTTGGATCTAATGTCAATATGTTTCATTCATCATGGGTGTGCATTGTATGGTTCACCAAATAGATTTGGTGGTACAAACCTTTTAAACCTTCCTTTAGTGTCTCACATTGAAGGTTTTTTGCAATTTTGTATTTTTTTCAACCACAACCCAAAAGACATTTATGATATACAAAATTCAAGGCAAAGATCATGGAAACCAATGGTAATAAATTCTTACAAAAACATAAAGCAAGTGGACATCCATGATCAATTATGTCAAACATGTATTATCTGAATATCACATTTTTTTAATGAAAATGGCATTGGATGCACCCACCATAGCCCTTACTTAACTTAATTTATGTTTGCTAACTAATGTTGAAACTTTGTTGGGGTTGAATGTCATTATGCCATTTTTCGAAATGATTCATTCTTTGATTAAATTTGCTTAGTTGCATGATGTGTCTGTTTGTGATTTTATAGCAGCTATGTCAAAATCTATTAAGGTGATGTGTCTACTAAGTTTCCGGCCTTGGTCAATTCTGCTCATGAGAACATTTATCTTTGGTACATTACAAATTTGAATATTGAAATCAATCACCTAGCACTTGAATTTGTTGGGTAGCACATTTGGGCCACATTTATAAATCAAATGGGGGTTGTAGTCATGGTAACATGTACCACAACAAGTGTAACTAATGCTTGATGTTCCATGTTATTGAAAATGTAATTTAATTTCGTGTTGAAATTGTAGGATTTACTTATGTGATAACATTCATAATATATCATGGGAACTTGTGAATAAATTTGAAATTAATCAAATGAATAAAAATTATGAAAAAAATTTAATAAAATGCTATAATCAATGTTTTTAAACAATAAAGGACATGTTTAATAACTTGAATTTTTTTCTAAATGGCATATTTGACAAATTTTTAATGTAAGGCTTATCAAAGAAAATTATCATGATTTTTAAAGACTTTTTCAAAAATATTTCAAAAATATTTTAGAAATATTTCTCCAATATCAATCACAAAAGAAATCAAAAAGCAAGCGGGTGTGGTTCATGTTATCCCATTTGCACCCTAGGGGGATATGGTTATGTTACAAGCCTATGTTGTAAAGGAAGAAAATTCCTTCCCCTGACTCCAGACGGATAGTGGCTACGGACAGTAGTTAAATATAGCGAGGACGTCGTGAAGCTTCCCCTTAATCCGGACGGATAGTAGCTAAATATAGCAAAACTTGCACATGCTAGCAGTTTAGCTTCTTGGGAGGGGAGGAAAAGGTGTAGCAAAAGAGCAGGTGCGCTCTTGAAGGGAATGGAACAACAGTTGTATGGCAGTAAAGGTGAAGCGCCTGGGCTTATAATAATTGCGGCCCCAACCACCCAGGCCTTGTGTTTCTCCGGGCGTCAGGAGAAGGACAGTATGGGATTACAGTGAGATGCTATGGAAAATACGTTGGGGAATACATTGGGAACTTGGGCAACATATTGGGAACCCATTGAAAACTTAAAGGGAACACATTGGGAACGAGAGAAAAATGTGAGCCCAAACTTGGCTATTGTGTTGTTCTAGGTCCTTTACTTTTGGAAATGCCCTTCACCCACTATATAGTCCAACACCTATCCAGTGCCTCTTTGTCATTTAATAAATAAGTAAGTTAATACTACACAGTAAGTTAATCACATTCAAATGAGAGAAGATGGATTTTGATAAGTCCATACAATATTGCTTTCAAATACTTTGTCTCTTTCTCTCTCTCTCACACACACTTTCTCTTCTTCTGTATTGTGATCTTTGTAGGAATCAACAACGCCTTGAGCAAATAAGTGAGTACAAACTAATAAGCCATGGACTTTCATTTCTTCTGCCACCCCAAGGATTGATTTTGCCTCACATTTTGACACCAGTAACGCTGCCTGCACAATTCTTCAGTTGATGTAGCCAGACTTCAACAATGTCCACACACACGGCACTAGCACAGAAGAGTGTAGGAAAAACCCCCTGCCCCAAGATGCTCGAAGACATACAAGAACGTATGCGTGCACTCATTGCGCAACATGGTAATGTTTTGGCTGCATTGACGGCCCTTCGGCTACACCTAGAAGCTTAACGGAATGACGAACAAACTGACTCTTTGGAAAATCCTGTTCCACATAGTTAAAGCATGAGGAAAGCATTATCGGGAACTTGAACATATATATCATAATCACTGAACGGATTCAGCAAATGTTTGCCAAATAATTAATATATTTAGAATCTTAAACATTGGCTTTGGATTTTTAATTTTTTGAAAATTTTAGTATAAATAATATCATTAGCAAGAGACACCAAATTCTAACGACTATATAGCAATCCTGGTTTGTCTAAACTGTGTGTGATGGGTGTTTGGCCCCCATAGACCTGAGTTCTCAAATCCCAAATCTGACCCCCAAAAACCTATTTTTGTTGATTTTGGCATTCTTGGTAATTATTTTTTTCAAAATTTAATTACTTTCAAAATAATTTAATTAATGTTGAATTTGTGAAGGAGTATGATAAATCAGGAGGAGTAAATTAGGAGGGGGGAGGGTTGTTTACACCTTAAGTGTAACATCGTCACCCCCTTCCCTCTCGAGGAGTAGGTAGGTGCAAGATCCCTCCTTTATGACGATTCTGACACAAAAATTATTAGGTACTATCACAAGCAAGCACTCATGGGCAAGCGAGATTGTTTAAATTTATCTTTCCCCGTGCACAACAAAATCATGAAAGATGCAACTAATAAGTTGGAACAACAGCTTGCTCTCTAATTAAGTTGACATCTGCAGCTGCTTTTGTCTAAGGATGGCGTCTACAGAATTGTGCGGCTTGGTATACTTTACCAAAAGCTCGTTTTCTCTCTCTTTTTTTGCTTCTAGCATCATCAATCAATACTATTGTGGCTCGAGAATTAGTCGAGATTTGTAACAACTTAAAATTAGCGCAACCCATCAGCAGCTCTAGGATCTGGGTTTGTCCAAACTCTAGGTTGCATTTAATGCCACTCTCGCTCCATTATAGGGGCAATGGGCTCTTGAGTGTGAACCCCGTGCCTAATGCACAGGTGTGTGCCACCTAGGATGCCACCTAGGTGCTTCAGTTACCCACTTACCTTGGGGTTACACCCCTCTGTGGAGTCCAACAAAATCTGGCATGGGACCTTTTGCTTCACAGAATGGACCATTTTGAAGGAGTGAAATGCCTTGTGGCCATGGAAACTGAATTAAATTGCTATTAGGTGCTCACCCAAGGCTTTGCTGGGAGCTAGAAGGATTTTTTTTCATTTTTCTCTCGTTCCCAATGTGTTCCCTTTAAGTTCTCAATGGGTTCCCAATATGTTGCCCAAGTTTCTAATGTATTCCCCAACATATTCTCCATAGCATCTCACTTTAATCCCATACCGTCCTTGTCCTAACGCCCGGAGAAACACAGGGCCTGGGTGGTTGGGGCTGCAATTATTATAAGCCTGGGCGCTTCACCTTTACTGCCATACAACTGCTGCTCCATTCCCTTCAAGAGTGCGCCTGCTCTTTTGCTACATCTTTTCCTCCCCTCCCAAGAAGCTAAACTGCTAGCATGTGCAAGTCTCGCTATATTTAGTTACTGTCCGTAGCCACTGTCCATCTGGAGTCAGGGGAAGGAACTTTCTTCCTTTACAATATATAATAATGTTTGAAAAGATCATAACCTCTATGAGGCAACAATGTGTGAGAGTTAAGAATTAGCTTATTATAGAATCACAGTGCCAATTCCCATCCCAAGAATTGCATTTGGTATTGGTTGCAAATGTACCTTAGTAATGGTTGCAACTAGAACTTGAAGTGAAGTTTTCTACTCATTTAACAATTCCAAAAGTTACCTTTTGCCAACCTAAAAAAGTGGGGCTTATTGAGGTATCGGTTCCAACAATGTTTTCTACTACCGTTTTTGACTTGCAAAGATTTTTATTTGTCCTTACAATGAAAAACAATGCCAAATTGGCAATGCAAAAACCATCTAATCTCAACCCATTTACCAATCTTTGGAAGACCCTTTCATCATCACAAATTCTTAAATATCAAATCCTTGAATACATTAAGTTGACTAAACTTGTTTGTGCAATTTATTGTTCAATAGAACATGAACGATTTTTTGTACACTCACCTTCATGGAAACTAAACTGAAAATTCAATTAATTATACATTTGGAGTTAGTTGTTCAAATGTTCAACCAAAAGTTTTTCACCATGGAGAACTTCTCTTTTGGAACAATCCAAAGTTGAAAAGACAACCAAATTTGTTATGGGAAATGATCAAAGAATTACTGAATGTTACGATAGCCCTTTGTGTCCACAATCCCTACTTGTTTGGATATGATGATTCATGAATCTTCATCCAACCCCTTTTTGGACCTTCAAAAAAATCATTTTTTACATTGAGTATGCATGACTAAGTTTTTCTTTTGTGCAGGTTAGGCTTTATGTTGCGATGGGCAGGGCCTATTTGAGTCAAGGTTCAATTCCCCCATAAAGCTTTGTTGCCAAAAGTTGAAATAGAAAATCAATGATTCACAAAAGAATTGAATTTTTTTGAAAGCTTGCAGTCTTAAAATTGACTTAAAAAATTCTCTTCTAGCAAATCTTGTCCAACTAATTTTTTCCCTTGTCATCAAAAGTTCACATACTTAGCCACCTCGTGGTTGGGCACTTTGATATAGAATATGTCCATGTGGCATTTATTTGTGAAAGAGGGGGCAACATGTAGCCAACTGAGTTAAAGTGGAAAAGTGAAAAAAAAACAACACTGCATCACAGTATCATTCAAGTAATTAGTTGTTGAATATTTGTTTCAAGGTGACAGGCCTACTTGATTGAGCACATCACTAAAAAAAATGTGATCAAAGTTTGAGCACATCATAGGCTCAAATTAACAAGAATTTTGAGTTATGGTAATTGAATTTAGAGTGCATTTTTAGAGCCCTTGAGTTTCATGATCTCATAAGAACAAGGTGTGTTATACACAATGGCCATGTCACTAATTTAATATCAACAATTAATATTTATGATAAATTGGTCATAGGTAGGAGAAAATAATTTCAAATTTATTTTAGTTTACATCATATTGTTGGTTAAAAAAAATAAAATTTAAAGATATTTTTTTCTCATTTTTTTACGTCACATTACTTATGAAGAACCCAAAAGATATCTCACATGAAATGATGACATGTTTTAGGAACCTATTTAAACATTTAAAATTTTGTTACCAAACCAAAAACAATAGGGAAATGTCACAACATGATTTTATTTTTTTTGCAAATTTAATGACTTTTTCTTAAAACAAAGTTATCAAATATTTTCTTTTCATATTAATTCTTCACATTTGTGCAAAATTTCAAAGTAAAAAAAAAGGACTCATCATGACATGTGTATTTGAATGTTTTCAATCACATTGTCACATTTTGAAAGAGTTACATGAATTTTTGCATATAATGGGTGCCATAATCATTTTTAGAGAAAATATTTCCATATTTAGTTTTGTGATTATTCATTGGTGACAAAGTCAGTTGGGCTGGGTGCACATTTAAGAAGATGGCACAGAAAACAAAATGTCAAAAGATGAATGTGAATCTTTTTACAACCAAATTAAGATGAATCATCTCACCTAGTTGATAGGAGCAAAAGCCCATGAAGCTACTATACTCTACAATGATTCCCAACACAATATCCCTGCCTTACAAGGCAGGGCCAACAAAAGGGGCAACCACCACAACTAAGGCCCACTTTAAATGAGAGATACAGGCCCCAAATTCCTAGGAACTGAACCCATTTGAAGCAAATTGAATCGGTGAGTTTGGACCCTGCCTTGAACATTAGCTTCCATCTTGGTTCTTCAAATCATGGGCTTTCCTTGTTAGTTCCTTTTTTGTTGTTCAAACCGATTGATTTTCCCTCCAAAATGGTGCCATGTAAGTTGAGCCCCAATTTGCCACTTTTTGGTGTTGGAGACTCATCTAAAGGCCAAGGGTCTAATTTATGACTCTCAGCCAATAGAATTGCTCTATTTCATTGGATCCTCGACTTTCATCTAAAGTGGCCCTGAGAGCAGATTCTCCACCACAATAGCAACAATGAAGCATAACCTAATATGATGTGAAAGACTAGTATGCAGAAAAATGGAACCCCACTAGTGGCCCCACAAAGTATCTAAAGTTATGTTTCTTCGTCACATTCCTCGTCAGATGATGTCAATTCATGACATCAGAATGGCCAAGCGATGCCATCAAAACACTGGGACTCCGTGGACCCAGAATTGGACGCGGAAGCAAGTCGCTTGCCATCTCAGCCGTTGTCCAGAATGGACGCCATTGACCATTAGATCAGTTTACAAGCATGGTGGCGAGTCGTCGATGGGGGCTGGAGTGAATTAGCAGCCACCAATGCACCAGTTGCGGATGAGCCCGTTGAGGCCGTTTTCCGGATGAACGAAAATCCCATCCTCCCTGCCCGGATTTTTATTTTTTTTTCCACCTCTTCTCTACCCCAAAATTTTCCCCCCTCCTACCTCCCCCCTCCTACCTACCATCTACCTCCCCCCTCCTACCTACCACCTACCTCCCCCCTCACTCCATCGCCAGAGCTCCAGAGACGTTGAGCGGGAGTGAGCTTGGAGCTTGGAGCCGGCTTGGAGCGGGAGCGAGCTTGGAGCTTGGAGCTGGCTTGGAGCGGGAGCGAGCTTGGAGCTTGGAGCCGGCTTGGAGCGGGAGCGAGCTTGGAGCTTGGAGCGGTTGGAGCCGGACCCACGCAGGACCCAGGTAAGCATTTTTTTTTTGTGTTTATTTTGTTTGTTTGTTTGTGGAGCTGCGTTGCAC
>Ga0116231_10013429_pt1 | contig 11517 bp, 8 predicted proteins | sample S1TSphgellanicum_2_FD_89695 | JGI IMG/M metagenome (GOLD analysis project Ga0116231, IMG submission 89695) | Host-associated microbial communities from peat moss isolated from Minnesota, USA - S1T2_Fd - Sphagnum magellanicum MG | ecosystem: Host-associated > Plants > Peat moss > Unclassified...
CCAAGTGCCCGTGGCAAGTCCCAACACCCAAGGGTGTCCCGAATGCTAAACTAACCCGATTTGGTTGGTTTTTGGATGCAGATTCACACGAGCTAAGCTAGTCCCTCTTCCTAGTCTAATCCTTGGGCTCCCAACTCGACCCTTTACCCCCTTTTAGAGTTGGAAGCCGGGAGCGTGCTACCAAATCTCAACTTTCCGCAACTTGACTTTGTGAAACCCTCAAGTGGGTTTCACCCCGTCACTTGGGAGCGCGTCAGACTCGTAGTTGAGTGTATCAAAGAGCTTGGGGGTGCGTCAAGAAGTCCTTCTCCTTATCCAATTCTTCTTGTAGTACTGCATTTTCCTTCTCCCCTGTGGCCAATTTGGTTTTGAGACTTTTCATTTCCATATTCAAATTCCCCGTATTAAGACTTACAATTGCCATAGTTTGAAATAATTCAATTGCCTTCTATGTTTTCATTACTCATACAACTACCTCCTCCACGGACTTTGGTGTACTTGTTTATGTCATAGGATATTTAGATCCTTTTACAAATGTTCCCATCTCCTACACCAATTTGCTCCCCAACTCAAATTCTAATGCAAATCCCTTTATAGATCCTAGTATACTAACAAGTACTTATATTTTTAATGGTCCAATCATTGCAAAAGAAGGCTACGTTTCCACTCTCTTCGTCTATAGTCCAGTTTATTGACCTTCCTTTATTTGTTGTTGTTGCAAATGTTATTATAAATGTTGTGGACTTCCGATGGTCTCCATCCAATCTTCATATACATCCCCATCAAAGTGCAAATGTTCTTCACCCTTTGGAAACCTTATGTCATTTCCCTCTTAACTTCCTACTTCTACTCCTTCAATTGTTTCTCATGTGGAGATGTCATTTATGGTACCTCTTGCCTTTGCTCCCTTAATTGTTTCTCTTATGAAAATGACATCTATGGTACCTTTATATGTTGTCTAACTACTGGTACCACTATTGGCATTGCCTTTCATCATTTAATCTACCTTTACTTTTGTGCTTTTTTATTCCTTCTTCATTCCTAAGCCTGAGGCTCCACTTTCCTTAGTTTTATCCTTCCTCTTAAAAGCACTTCTTGGATATTCTACTACAACCTTCTTTTTATTGTATAGTGTTGTTTACATCTCCTCCCTAATTTTTTTTACTTTGGTTGGTGGTTTTTATGGATTTTTTTTTTTTATGAACAAATAAATAGTTAAAGATTTTTGCCAGTACCAAGGTAAACTGACAGGTATCCTTTTTATCCCCCTTATTATCCTTAACATACTTGTACCACCAATCTTGACGCACCCCCAAGCTCCTTGATAGATTCAACTATGAATCTTAGGTGAAAACATCGAAACGATAACGAATTGAGGTACTCTTTCTAGTTCATAACACATTTCAAGGGTAGAGGGGCGTGCTAGAACTCCAAGATGCGGACTAGGACAAATGACAAGCAGGTCAATTATTCACACAGACCTGCACATTCCAAACTACAAGTTGATTAGTGCATAATTAGAGCACTTTTGGTGCACGAACAAATCACAAGCAAACACAGACTCACAAGACTCACAAGACTCACAAGACTCACCACGGCCCGGACTTGGGGGGAAACCACCACCTTCCCCCTTACAGTATGTTTTATTCCTCGCCATGGGCCTTGCACCCAAATGTCATTTTGTCTTGAAACTCCCAAATTTTAACCCAAGTGCAAAGTTGTAACCCTCGTTGAGACCTTTCCAACGGTATGGGGCACAACTTGCACGCAAGTAAATCATGGCGATTCCCAACTTTTAGTGGTCGAGAGTCAAATTTGCAATTTGACTCTTGGCCTTTCTTTTGGCCATAACTTTTGTTTTAAGTACCCAAATGGGTCACACATGCTCATTTTAGACATTTACGTTCCAAGAAATTTGCAATGGTATAAGGAACTTTTCAATCTAATAAATTTTGACCCCTAAAATGGCCCTCTGAAGATTTGGAAATCCATCAAGACTCCAACTCCCAAAGTGAAAGCTCATTTTGGAGTGTGTGAATTCATTCCCTCACACTCTCCTACACTCTCGAGGACATGAATGTGATTCCCAGGCTTCACTATGGGCCCGCACCTTTATAAGCCCTTGCCTTGGTTGCAAGCCCAAGGTTAAGGTTGCGATAAATTTAATTCAATACACAAACTATTGTATATAATTTGTACCCAATCTACCTTCTACCCCTTTTCTGTTATCTTTGTCACAACCTTAACCTTAAGCGCATACCTAAAACAAAAGCAAGGAAAGGTGCAGGCCGAAAGTGCAACCTAGGAATCACATTTGCACCCCAAGGAATGTGAAAAAATGAACCCACACATTCCCAAATGGACTCCCACTTTGGGAGTTAAAATCCCTTTGGAGTCCCGAATTTTCAAAGAGGTATTTCATGGGCAAAATTCATTGAATCAAAAAGTTCTTTATATCATTTAAAAGCTCTTGAAACTTAGATGTCTAAAATGGGCTCACATGACCCATTTGAGTACTTCAAACACAAGTTATGGCCAAATGAAGGGCCTGGAGTCAAAGTGCTAATTTGACTCTCGACCACTAAAAGTCGAGAATTCCCTTTATATATGTGTGTGTAGGTGGCATGCTAGATATCATTAGAAGCTCTTAACAAGGGATATAACTTTTTTTTGGACCTCATGTCAATTAGAGATTTGTACAAGAAGTTATGGCCCTCCAAAATGCCGAAAGTCTCAATTTCGAAAGTTTCAGGACTCCCAACTTGGGTCTCCTGGGACAAAATGACATTTGAATTAGCCCTAGTGGTTAATCATAGATAATACTATAAAGGGGAAGGTGGTGGCTTTTCCCAAGTCCAGGCCGTGATGAGTCTTGTGAATCCATGTATGCCCATGACTCATTTATGCACCAAAAATGTTCCAACTATGCACTAATCAACTTATTATTTGGTTTGTGCAAGTCTGTGTGAATAATAGACTTGCTTGTCAGTTGTCCTAATCCCCATCCCGAAGCTCCACCACACCCTTCTACCCCTGAAATGCTTCGAGCTAGGGGACGTACCCTAACTCCTTCTTCTTTTGCTACTTTCACTTTCGGACTCACATTTGAGGCTTTCAAAGTGTGCGTCCCTCATCAATGTAATAACATTCTTGTTCTTAAAATATTATACCTTCTCTCTTTGATAAATGATGAATATAATGGTAAAATATCTAACAGAATATGGCAAACCTAGACTCTCTACATTCCACTAATTTGCAAAAGAATTTGCAAGTGCAAGTGTACATCTCTATAATGCCTGGACTAATAGTTACTTACTGACCTTCCCTTTTCGGGTCTTCCTGGATGTCAAATGTGGAAGGCCCTCTATATGGACACCTGTTCCTCATTTGACAGGACACCTCAAATTCTGGAAGGGTCTGAAAACAAACCCTTTTCCTGTACTAACCCTACATAAACCTACACTTCCTTACATGTACCTTAAACTAAGGTTACTTTCACTATGTATACCTAGGTAGGTAAGGTCCCCTCTGGTCCTAAATAGAAGACAGAAGATCCCTAGGACTCTGGCATAGTAAGCATAAAATCCCTGCAAATAGTTTAGGGCATAAACTATATATTTATTTCTAAGAGGAATATTTACCGATATAAAGTGCCTTCAGATTTCTTGGTACTGAATTTTGGAAAATGTTAAATCGGCCTAAGATTGTAAATGCAGTCAATACAAAAATACTTCTGTGATTTTTTCCCCAAATCTGCCCTTTGCCCCCTTTGTTTTTAACTTGTGATACTTAAACACGTTTTGGGTGATACCTGGGCACATTTTGCACTCATAACCTTCCATGTTATAAATGTTCCAAAAGACACATAACATCCCCAATGACATGTTACACACCCCTAATACCCATATCATGCCCAAAACTTGCATAACATGGACCCAAACCATGTTTAAGTATCACCATATTGCAAGGAAAAAAAAGTTGAACATGCCATATTTAGACCCCAGGTTCTTGTATGTCAACAGTATATAGTGGGGTTTTCTCTTTGACCTGTAGCCAAATTTGGCTAAGTCTTCTTGTAGATGATTGCCATTCTACCTGCCGCAAAAAATTGAAAGAAAAAACCCTGCTCCACATAAAGTAGAAAACTTCTTTGAATACCGGATGTTGAGGTTGAAAATTGAAGTGTAGAAAATTGTGCAGCAGCTTTGATGACAGTGCAAAACTATGTTAAGCAGTGGAATGGGTTTCAGTTGACACATGATGCTGGTGATGGAAGCTGCCAATGACAAGCTAACCAACTTATGTTGAGTGAGCATGATTGGAGCAAAACCCAATTTATAACCTTTCAAGCATGAGCTGTCTTATAGAAGAGCGTTTGCTCAGGTATTTTGCCAACTTCGCTTGACGTGCTTATTTAGTACATTTTGGCAAATGGCTAAGTTTACATTCCTATTTGACTATTTTGCTAAGTTGACTTCACAAGATCATGAAGTCCAAGCTGTCAAATTGCAAAATCCACATTGCCAAGTCTGCACTCCCAAGGACCAGCTTCGCATTGCCAAGTCCAAATCACCATGTGAACTGCTCAAATGAGCTTCAGGCTGCTCACCAATTTTGAGATTTCCGGGCACACAGATTTTTTTTCTGTCAAAATTTCTGCCCCCAAAAATCAGATCCCTCACCCCTTCTCCTTCCTTATCTCTCTTTTGAATTTACGGCTTTTTGGGCTAGTGTTGCTTGGTTCTCAGGTTTTTAGAAGAGTTGTTGGTTTTGATTCTCTGCAACTTAAAACCGGGTTGGTTCTGGGTCAGGTTTAACCTCTCTTTTTACCATAAGTTCCCAGTTCTAATAACTCTTATTTTGATAAAACTTGTTGGTTCAGGTTTTAGGGTGTAAGGAAGGGATTGCAATATGTAGCATACTAAGGTGATCAAAATTCATATGAATTTGTTGAGGGTACTAAAAATTGGGAAAGACTTGGTCATGACGGTGCATAAAGAAAAACTTTGTTACAAAACTTATATTATGAGTGGTTACATGTGTGGATGTACCAAAGTTTCCACCACTCCCACCAGCTACATTCTACATTTTAGAAAAAAATGATCATTTATCGGACACATCCTAGAAATCATTATGGAAATCTTCATCATGGATGGACTTCCATTCCATTAGGATAGCTTCAATTCCTGATCATTCATAAAAATAGACACAAAGAAAACATGAAATTTCAAACCTTTCACTTTGCTCTTAATGTGTGCCAAAAAGAAGAAGAAGGTAGCTTAAATTTTTGAAAGGCCTCTTCTCAGCCTTCAAAGATGATAGAACCAAAAGAAATTACAAGAGAGAGAAGGAAGGAAAAAGGAGGCTGAGCCTGGAGGCGGGTGCCCTAGACAGCCTGTGAAAAAGATTTCAAGACTATGGGCAGTCTAACTTTTTGGGGCAGATGTTTTGGCAGACCAGAAAAAAAAATCAGGAATTGTGCAGCCCAGAAATGTTTTTAAAAAATTGGGCACCTTGAAGCTAATTCACAGGCTGAAGTGGACTTGGCAATTGGGCAATGTTGCCCTGGCAATGTGGATTTTGGAAAAGCAAACTTAGCAATCAAGGCAAGTCAACTTGGCAAAATAGCTGAATTATAGCAATGTATACTTGGCAATGTGGCAAAGTGGGATCGGTAAGATACCTGAGTAAAGGGTATTCGATACTCTCTCCCTTATCGGAAGGACCAAAACAAAAAAGAATCATCAGCAATGGGAATTTATATATATCCATCCATCATCCAAGCACATCCATGAACAGTTCCCAGGTCCACCAAAAGATGAAGCTGATGATCCATAGACTCGATATGTTTATCTAAGGTAAGGCCCCAAGGTGGGAGCATTCCGGAGATAAGAGGACCCAAGACAATTCAGTGGTCAACTAGGGCACTGCATTTTGGAACCCACCCCCACCCTGGAGCCTTATTCATCACAAAGTACAAGGCAATTTTTATTTTAAATCTAAATTTACATAAACTATGAGGCAATCGGAGCAAGATGCATCCTATGTCGACAAGAGGCATACTTCCACCTACTTAATTGTAGGTAGTTGTAAGTATGCTTAAGACTATGTAGGTCTAAGTATGCCTAGGTTCATGTAGGCTTAGGTGTAAGTAGGTGTAAGGGTCTTTTTACATTAGGTTGTGATCACACCACACTGATCACAGCAGCCTAATTGAAAACTATTGACAGAGGGCCTTGTTTCTTGTTGCATGAACATGTGTTTTCCATTGGAGGGTTGGAGTTGCATTGAAAATATGTAGGGTAATAGGTTGGCAACTGAACACATAGTTTCTCAGTCACCTTTGTCTCGTTCAATTTGTCTCCTTTCCAGTTGTGTTCTGAAAATAAAATGTAGCCCACTAGAAAGTGCACCCATGGTTGTTTAAATCGCTCAAAACCAGTCAAAATTGAGGAAGATACATTCCTTCAAATCTTGGTGGGTAAAACTTGATTTTAAAAAATGAATTGTACATGTGGCAGCTCATGATGGCTTGTTTAGTCACCTAAAACCAAACAAACACTCGCCCACTAATGAACAATGTCTACTTCCACCTCAAACTAAATGAATATTGGGATGAAACATTTTGATAAGTAATCGTTCACTTTTGATCATAAGGTTTAGATTGCACCCAAATTAGGGCTTCTAAATCAATGATAATGGGTAAGTAATGTCATGTTCACCAAATCTATTGCCCCTCTTGCAAATGTTTGTGGGCACAGATTTTTTGTCGCTCCCACCAAGTTCCATACATCCTACGTGAGTTGGGAGCTTTGCTTCCATACTTATCTGAGCTTATGTTTTCTTCTCTTCACCTAAGGTTTGGAAACCTTCAAAGAGTTTTGTGTTTTTCTCTTGTTGTTTTGTTATGATCAACACTGTTTCTTTCTAAGCTTGCACACTTGTCTCTCTCAACACTTTGGACCTTTGAGCTCTTTTGCTTTGTTCTTAGTAATCAACATCTCTTATATCATTTTTCTGAGCTCATGCACTCCTCTTTTTCAATAGTTTTTGGACCTTGACACTCTCTTGTTTATCTTTTTATCCTCTCTTTGAGCTCTAATTCTCCTCTCTCTCTAAATATTATCATAGTTATTGGCGATGGCGATCAGCACCCCTTCTTTCATCTTTCTCAACCCTTTCGTCTTTTTAAGTTTTGTTGTTCCTCTTTTTCTCTAACTACTTTCAAAGCTATTATCGATGGTAATTGATGCCCCTTTTTCATCTCTTTCAATTCTCTCCTCTTTCTAAGCTTTGTTGTTCCTCTCTCTTTATGAACATTTTCATAGCTAGTAGCAATAGTGAATCATGAATTTTTTCAAATATCATTCAAATAATTTAGTAGTGGCACATAATTTCATCATCTCTCCTGAGTCTATTTTGACCTGCTATGAAAGGTGGAATCATTATGCAGTGAACTTGCAGATTGCTTCAAATATTCAATTAAAATATAATTATATTAGTCAGAATAGATTAGCTTTTATTTATGTAATGAAGGTCATCCACTACCAAGATGTGGACATGAAGCTGGTGTAGCTGGTTTTCATGGAAATGATCCATGGCCAGGTGCACCTTGAGGATATAAATCATGTGTTGGCGGTCCTCAAGGATATAATAAATGTGCAGGTGATCCTTGAAGATACATGATAAATTTACAACCAATTCCTACGGATATGATTCATACTTACAACTATGGAAATCATCATATTTAGCATACCGATCTGAAAGGCCATGTTGCATACCTTAAGAATGCATGAAGTTGGGCCTAATTGGTATTGTAGCCCTTCTTTAAAGGCTATTCTCAAGTAAATATCGTTTGATTGTTGAGAAATTACTACACACAATCAAAAGAACTGATCATAATAGTCCTACTTCTTTTGATTCATACTTCTTTTGTTTTGCATATCATGAAGCAACAATTGCTTGCCCTTCACTTCTTATTTCACTAAATCAAATTATAAATGCACGTTGAACTTTTGCCCATGTCGTTGTTGGATGGGTAGTCTCATATCTTTCGAACTAATCAATAATTCTTCCCTTCAAGGAATTTGGAAAATATTGTAATTTGTGGCAATCTGTATATTCTCCATTAATTACACATACCTTCGTTAATTATCGAATATGTAAAACTAGATCTTCATTATCATGATATTTAGATAACTATATCTGTAACACATTTGCAAAAGGTACTACCATGATGGGTGATGGGTGGAACATTCATTGTCAATGCAACAATAGTCGGTGGTAACTTCAAAAAAATATTAGTCTTGATGCGTTCAGGGCTCTTGAAAAATAATTTGAAAAATTTTCTTTTAAAAACTTCGTTAGCAATGTTGTTACTAATGGCTTCTTCTGTTGCATCATTTTTTGACCGTTTTCTTGGTATATGTGGCCATCTCTCTTTCATGATCCAATTGAACATTCCGTAAACATTAATTGTAGCCTTTGGGTTATTTTGCATGTAATGAACACATCAAGGACCTTGTGGACTTATGTGATAGTCATGTGGGAATGTTGCATGGACGCATTGTGACATGAAAACGTGTGTGTGTAACTAAATCAACAAAAAACTTGAGAAATTGGGATACTTAAGGGGTTAGTTAGAAATATGTGCAATCTTGGGTTGAGGTTAATTTAGTAATCAAATAAGATGTATCCTTTTGGTGTTGATGAGGAATATACATAAATCTATGATTTATTTAGTTGTTAGATTTCTTAGGTGTAGTCTCCTTTTTGCTTACAATGGAATTCTTCCAAGCTTGTGTTGCCCCAAAACAATTAATTAACCATTGGAATTCAGCTTGCATAATTACATAATACCAATCCTCAAGTGTTGTCATCTTTAACAAGTTTTTTCCATGATTTACTTATGCATTGTAATATATGTAACAATTTCACATGTTCAATGGGATCATCATCAAGATCTTGTAATCAATGCCAAATATGCTCATGCACAAGGTCATTGAACAATATAAAGAATAACGAAAAAGTAGGTGTTGTAAGGCTTGGCTACAACCATGAATTTTTTTTCATAACATCAAAAAGCTCTTCGCTTATTTTGTTAACACTTGTAAGTTTAGACATTGAAACTCTCCATATTAACTTCATGCAAACTTGGGATCTAGATGGGAGGATTGTGATCAAACCTTGAGTCAATTGTAACTCACGCTTGGGTGTGTAAAAATAGAAGTTTGGGGAAAATAATCGTGAAAACAAATAGATTTCAAAAAAAGAAGTTAAACAAAAAAAAAGGTGTTACTCAACAAGGCTTAAGATGCATGGTTTAGAATGCATTCTTGACAAAGTCAAGTAAATTCCACCATGTTGAAAACTTTAAAACATTGTACTTTAAGGTGCCTAGTGTCAATGCTTATGAACTTAAATGCATTAAAAAAAAGTAGGTGTGAAGGTAGGTGCAAGGGAAGGTCAAGGGTTGGAAGTTGCTAATTTTAATGCCTCAAAAGCTTCAAATGTCTGCCTTTAATGTTTTTATAAAACTTGGTAGGTGTAAGGGGAGTTCAAGTGTTTAGGTTGATAACTTGATGAAGAAATGAATGGAGAAAGAAAGGATGGGCAACAATGTAAGGCTAAGTGGAGATTGACAAGGAAAATAGGAAAATGTTGCACAAAAAGAACCTTTTTGTACCTTTACTTGATAAAAATAATGTTTAATGCATGGGGGATGAACCAATACAACCATTAGCCTTGGGTACATGGCAAGTTTGTTAACTTGCCATTAGCTTGGATTCCAATAAGTGATGACCTTCACTTCAAAGCTAACTAGTAAACTAATTTATAAGCATGCCTTGGGCATAATGCATCACCATTCAATATTAACTTGGCCCCCCAAAACCACAAAGCGGTAATTTCAAGTCTATAATTCATGGGGACTATGTTTAGGGTTCAAGTGAGTTTAGTTTCCAAAGATTGTTTTTAAAACTTCCAAAGACATAGGTCCTCTTTATAGCTTTGGCATGTTATGTTTTGTAATTCATGGGTGTAGGTTGTTATATGATTTTTTTTCAAATTGCTTAAACATTCATTCTAAAAGCATGTTGTTCCAAAGCTTTTAAGTAACCATTCATATTTGTTATGGGTAGTTGGTTTTCATTTTCATATTCTCGTAATCGATCCTAATTTTAGAGGCAAGGTTTTCCTCATTTGAATATTGTTGTCTACTACTTGATAAATTCCATTTTGACTTCTCTTTTTTACAATGAACCTACATTAGGGTTTTTTCACTATAAGCTCTTGTTGGTGGTTTTGGCCACTAAAAAAAGACTATGTCCTCAATTGATGTGGAAAAAACCTATAAAATCCCCGTACTGGAATCAAATGAAATTTGATGTAGGACATGTTATTCTAGAAATAAAATAGAAGAAATATTTGTTGTATTACAAGATGAATTATGAAGCATTTCAAAACTTGGTGTTAAATTGATTCATCTTTTGCAATCTCAATGCTTCAACCTTCAATCATGTGAGTTCACAACTAGAGATTAAAAAAATAATTGCAATTTTTCTTTTTAAAAAAATCATGAACATACTACTACTCATATGGTTGATCGTTTTAATGTGGGTGCATCAACAATCTAGAAATATGTGGACATTGTACATGATTTTCTAACTAATAAGGACAAACTTTTCAACAAATACATTAACATTTCACAAGGAAATTGATTGAGATTGATGATTTGATCATTCCAAGGATTGATAGGTTTGCCAAACATATGTGGATCAATAAATGGAATGCACATACCATTGGTAGATCTTCCAAGCAAGAGGGTGACATTTGTACAAAGTGATTTTTTCAATTGGAAAAAAATGCATAATATTGTTTTACAAGGGGTGTGTGATGCATACAAATAGTTTTGGAATATGTGTGTTAGAGAACTAGGAGGTGTTCATGAGGGTGGTTAGTTTAAGGTTTTCAACTTATATACAATTGAGAGTCCAAAAGATTTTTGTAAGCATTGGTTTTTATGGTTAAAGGTGTGAGATCTACCCTTTACATCATTGGAAATTGAACTTATCCAATTCAAACATATATGTAAACAAATTGCAAAACTAAAAATTTATGTATGGTGAAAAAATAAGCAATGATTGTAACATGGACAAAGGTAAAGTTGTAATACAAAATGATTTTACATTAGTGAATAATAGGTGGTGGATTCAAAGGCATTTCAATTCAAAAGTGGATGGAGTAGCAAAAGTGGCAACATGTTGTGTACTCCACAATTTTTGTGAGACATGGAATGAACTAGAACCATTGTTTGCAAATTTGGGAAATAGGTAGGAAAACCTAATCAGATTTGGTGCACACACGTTGTTTGTTCATAGAGAGATGCAACTAAAGCAAAAGGAGAAAAATCAAGACTTGCCTTATATCAACAATGGGTGTTTGATATTTCATATGAATTGAACATAATTCATTTTAAATTTTTATGTACAATCCCATTAGTACCTTCACCATTTCAAA
>Ga0116231_10013431_pt1 | contig 11512 bp, 13 predicted proteins | sample S1TSphgellanicum_2_FD_89695 | JGI IMG/M metagenome (GOLD analysis project Ga0116231, IMG submission 89695) | Host-associated microbial communities from peat moss isolated from Minnesota, USA - S1T2_Fd - Sphagnum magellanicum MG | ecosystem: Host-associated > Plants > Peat moss > Unclassified...
GTGTGGTTCTACCGGGCCTATCTATCCCAAAGTGTACCTAGTAACCCCCCCCCCCCCCCACCTTTTTCTCAAAAAAAAAAAATATAGGCCCCTTTTGTTGCTCTCCTCAAGTGGCACCTGGGAAACAAAAAGGGGGTTGTTGTTTTTTTGGGAAGAAAAGAAGGGGGGGGGGGGGGGGGGTTACTAGGTACACTTTGGGATAGATAGGCCCGGTAGAACCACACTACCCCCAGATAGACCAACAACTCACAGTTACCCAGCTCAACTCGACATGTTCTTAGGTGGAACTAGTGGGTGGCCGTGACCTTCGGCCACTGTGAAGTCCCCCGGTTTCTTTAAACTTGGTTCGCGTTTTAGTTTTTTTTATTCTAGCTCTTCGCAGAACGTTCTTGGGTGGAATGGGCCCTATCCCGCTATAATGCACATAACCCACTTTTCGTAAATCTTCCCAGAACGTTCGCCTCCAGTTTCAGCAAAGAAATGGGTCCAGGTCCAGACGCCACAAGCACACTCGCCCAAGCCCCCCTCCCTCAAATCCACCTACCCACCACTAGTCACCCCCAAGAAGAATAGAAAAACCAAAAAAAATGTTTTAATGTGTGGACCAACCCAATCCATACAATTGTACAAAATGTTACGCAATTCCATGCTGTAAAAGTGCAGCACGTGTTTGAACTTTGAAACCCCGAAAGAAAGAAAGAAAAAAATCCTAAAAAAGGCACCCACTTGTTACAAAAGTGTCTTTTGTTTGGATTCCAATAAGGCCGATAGAGTGAGTTATTCATAAAGTCACTCTGTCTTCACCCTCTCTTTCACCCCATATCCCCTCTCCTCTCTCACCCCTATCTCTTATTTCAGAGGTCTCTGCAAAGTAAGGAAATTTTTATAAAATGTGAGTATGGAATGGTGAAACTCAGCCATTTAATGCACAAGGTTCAAGAGTTTTATAATAATTGTATTACAGGTAGGAGCTGTGAAAATATATGTAGCAGCAGTGGAGGCGCTCAGGGAAAAAAGGAAAGACAGAATGAAACTCAGTTTACCGCCAAAATTGGTGGAAAAAAAAAACTAAAATTGTCATTCCCAGTTTACACGTTTGATGGCCTATTATTATGCCGAGGCTGGCCGTTCTCGCCCCCTAATTGTGTGACTTTATGGATAACTCTAATAATACCTTCTCTTTTAATTTTTTGTTTCTTTCTTTTGAATTTTTGCTGGGGGGGAGTGTTTTTTGAGCTTGGCAAGGACATGGAGGGGGTTTTTTTGTACCTGATTTTTGTAGTGGGACTGGAGGCAATGTTGCATGTTTATAGTTTGCAATTATTCCTTCACCCCCCACAAGTGTACATTATGTTTTCATAGTGGGCTTTATGAAAAACACAAAGAACCTTCTCCCGCCACTCCTTTGCATCAATTTTTACACCACTTGAAGTCGGTGAACAAACAACAACATTACTGAAATTGGGTTGGGTTTGTGCTCAACTCTTGCCTCACATACTCTTCTTTTGAATAACGCCCTTGCCCTCACATTTTTACCGTAAACATAACGCACTCCAAAAAAATTCCTAGTGAATTTGGAGAGCACCTTATACTTGTTAATACCCCTCCTCTTTTCTAGGAGGAATTGTATACCCCCTTCTTCTTAAGAGGTAGACGGATCTTACACCTACTTGTTCCATGAGTAGGTGTAAGACCCCTCCTACTCATAATTGTTGGCTTAAGAGATGCTCTGCCTCATACACCTCGTGACCTAATATTTGTTTAGGTTCATGACAATAATGTTAGTGTAGTGCTTTAAAATGGGTAAAAAGCCCGTGGGGAGGGGGGAATGGCACATTCCCAAAATGCAGGCAAAGACTCAGGGCTATTTTTATGACCTTGTGCCAGGCAGTGAATTTTTTAGTGGCAAAATATCACCATTTTGTGAAGAAGAATAAGTTGAAAATAGATTATTTTATCACAAATTCCCTGTTCTTTGAAAAAAAAAAAACATTTGTGCCAAAGAGCCACAAAATTTGCCTTCAACATGAAACTTGAAAGGAAACTTAATATTTTTTAACTTTCATACTTTGAATATCAAAAAAATTGGCTAGATAAATATTCCAATGGATGATCATCACTTGAACAAAATATTTTCATACTTTCATACGTTGAATATCACCAAATTTGGCTAAATATTCCGACGGAGGATGATCACCACTTGAACAAAATATTTTCATACTTTCATACGTTGAATATCACCAAAATTTGGCTAAATATTCCAATGAAGGATGATCACCTCTCTCTTTCTCTCTTGTGCTAGGCCCCTTATTTGGCCTATGTCACCAACCTGGGCGTTTAGGTTTGGGGGGGGGGTTGGCTCCTAATTTGGGGGTTATTTGGGAGTGGTTATTCCAAGTCCCTGTAGTTACTTTGCGTTTCTTCGCGTGCACGTTTTTAAGCTTTCCTTTTCTCCGTGTCGGTTTTGCACCCGCAAGAGCCCTCGAAAGCGCAAGCAAGAGAGAGAGATGATGTTCCTTGAGCCCTTGTTCTTCTTCGACAAAACCCCTCCATTTTTTGGAAACACAATTTTTCCTTTCCTCTCAGAATTCCGCCAAGTTTTTTTTTTTCTTAACAAGTCTCGCCGCCGAGAGATTTTGTTTTTGACCTCTCTCTCTTCTCTCTCTCTCTCTCTCTTTCTCTTTCTCTCTCTCTCTTTCTCTTTCTCTCTCTCTCATGTTTTTTCTTCAGATGCTTTGACTCGTTGTTGCAAAGGAAATTTGTTTCATCGTTTTGTTGTATTTATTTATGTTGTTGCATCCGGTGTTTCTCTCAGACTCTCTTCTAGAGCTATCTATCGGTCGTCTACACTCCCTTTCTTTCGCACGCTGTTTCGTGAATTCTAAAGCTCGGCACGGAGTCGTTCTCAAGGGCGAGTCTTTGTATGTTTAGTACATGTGCTCATTGGTTTGATTCTCTCTCTAGAACTCGATTTTTTGTGCTTTCTTTCTTTATTGGTGATTTGTTTTTGGGTGTGCGTTTTTTTTTTTTGGTTTCTCTTTCGACTTTTGCAGTTTTGTTTCTCTAGCACACTGAGTTTCAAGTCGCCTGGTTTGCAGCTGGGGTTTCTTCTTCTTCTGACAGGGGATGCTGAATCCTTAGCAACAAGCAGCTTTGTAAAAAAAAATCTTTCTTTTCTTTTTAGGCAACAATCTGATATTGGGCAAGAAGCTGCTGTGTGTTGAACAATTCTCATGGGTACTTGAGATTTGAAGTGCGGAGGAGGGAGGAGCTACGCGAATTTTGATAAGAAAGCAACAGCAGCAGCAGCAACAACAACAACAGTCTGTCCCGCCGGAGTTGCAGAACGATAGACTTCTTCTTCGTGTTTCTGGGATGAGGGTGTCAGCAGCAGCTCTCCTCCGGCAGCAGAGTACTCGATGGAGTTTGTTTTTAGCGCTTTGGGTGGTGCTTGTTGTTGTTGCTCTACTGCTGCCGCTTGCAATTTCAGCCAGAGTTCTTCCTCCTGAAGAAGCTCATGAGGGACGCAGCAGAATTGCGAGGAGGAGTGTAGCAGCAACGACTAATGTGAGTTGTCCTCTCGATTTCTCCATTCTCACCAAGTATACATGGATCAATCAAGCTTGTTATCCTGGTGCCAACACCACCACCTGCTGCCTTGCGGCTTTGTCCGGCATGGGACTTGCGACATCCGAGTACCTTCGCGTGACCGGGTATTTTGAGCTGCCGGATGCGGCCACCACCTCGGTTTGCCTCGACGAGTACCAGGCTCAACTCGACGAGATCGGTGTGCAACAAAATGTGGTGACGGAATGCTCCAACACGGTGAACTCCTCCTTCAACGCCGCCATGTTTACAAGGAGTCCCAAGCTTTGTCTAGGGATCGAGACCGTGGAGGATTTCAGGACCATAGTGGGGCCGACTCCTGTGGACACCGCTTGCCAATACCTCCCTGACCATGGCCAATGCATCGTGTGCATAAGCGCCATGGAGTCTCTCATCGGCAAGCTCAACAGCATTGGAGGCAATGACCACGTCGAGTGCTTCGACTTCGTCCTCATCTATGCAGCTGGTGTTGTGAATGTCGCTGGTCCTTGGGACGAAGAAACTGCACAGTGTATCCTCGCGGTTCGCTATAACCCTCCTGCCAGCAACCACACGGGGTTGTTCATCGGCCTTGGCGCAGCAGGTGCGGCACTCATCAGTATTGCTGCCGCCCTGATTTTCCTCGCCGTCCGGCGCAGGAGAAAGGCTGCCGTGCACCGCGAGTTTGTGGCTCGGAACAACAAGATGTTGAAGCAGAATGCAGCGGCACTGGTGTGGTTTGACTGGACGGAGCTCAAAGCTGCCACTCGGGGGTTCTCCAAGAAATACCTCGTGGGAGAAGGTGGTTTTGGCAGTGTTTACAAAGGAGTTCTCAAAGATGGCCGGACCATTGCAATCAAGAGGTTCAGGAATTGCACACCAGAGGGTGACATAGATTTTCTGAATGAAGTGGAAGTGATCAGCAAAGTCAAGCACAGGAACTTGGTGGTGCTCAGAGGCTGTTGTGTTGCCAGTACCAACACAGATGGGCATCAAAGAATGTTGGTGTATGATTTCATGCCAAACGGGAGCTTGGCAGACTGTCTGTTTGAGAAGAACAAACCCTTGCTTGGATGGACCGACAGGCGCAAAATTGGGATTGGCATGGCAAGGGGATTAGCTTATCTGCATGCAGAGGTTGTGCCCCAAATCATCCACCGAGATGTGAAGGCAAACAACATATTGTTAGATGAGAACTTCAATGCACGGGTTGCAGATTTCGGGCTTGCAAAACTTGCACCTGAGGATGAGACTCATTTCACCACCCATGTCGCAGGAACACATGGCTATGTTGCACCTGAATATGCCCTCTATGGCCAGCTCACTGACAAGAGTGACGTATATAGCTTTGGAGTGTGCTTGTTAGAACTCATGAGCAGTCGGAGAGCTCTCGCAGCCTCTGATAGCCCACATATATGCTTGGTTACCGATTGGGCTTGGACGTTGATGAAGGAGGGCAGGGGCATTGAGGTTGTTGATCAAGCTATTCGCAACACAGGTTCTCAAGAGGTGATGCTACGGTTTGTGAAAGTGGGAATCCTGTGTGCACACTTGTTGGTTGCTTTCCGGCCCACCATGATGGAGGTTGTCAAGATGTTGGAAGGAGATATTGACATCCCTGAAATCCCTGACCGACCTCTTCCCTTGACACTTGACATGGCAGATAATGAGAACTCTTGTGTCTCTTCCTCACGCTCAACCACCCCACACATTGAGGCAGTAAACCAGCAGGAGTTGCTTAGGTAATAGTTATTGGTGCACCCTGGGTTTCTTCAGTGCTTTGCAATAGTACAACCCTCTTTTTAAGACAGTTTGTGTAGGTTGCTGGGAGTTTCATATACTCCCTCCCATCTCTGGTGAAGTGCATTCATTGTACAATAGTAATAGCAGTCAGGACAGCATTGCAGTGTCGATTTTGTATATTCTTTAAGAGGCAGATTGATTCTGCTCTTCCATTATCAATGAAGACCTATGTGACAATCCTGGACATGGAGTTGTATTTTGTGGGATTTGTGACATTGTTCTTGCTGATTATCAATACTTGGGTGACTGGTTCAGCAGTGTCTTCCATTTCATGCCTTTTGAAAATACAGCAATCAACAAGTGAAGATGAGGCAAGAAGGCACATTGAAGTCCCCAAGTCCACAGCATTCTGATGAACCAAGCAGCAGCCTTCTCACTACCATCTCATTATCACATGCAGTGAGAAGGTGCACTCCAGAATCTGGAGCCTGCAATCATCCCAAGAACTGATGATTTCATTTTCTAACAATTTGTCCTCATTTTCATGTAATGAGTCACCAACATATGGAAAAGAACCCCTTGTGCACCCTGCAACATCCTTTCCAACCAGAACATAGAAATGTGGCGAGTTTCAATGCTAGGAACATGGGTTGACACTCAGCAGAACTGTTGCTTGTGCCAAGTCTTGGCACCAGCATCACCCAACACTAGAACATCAAGTACAGAATGTTCACAGCATGTATGCAGAATGCAAAGTCTGTGACAAAGAGAAAGTACTCTCCTCCAGATGTGGGTCACATGACAACCAATGTCATGCAATGGATCATGCCTTACAATCTGCAAATCTGACACCAACAACAGGGACTTGGACACCTCCATTCAGATCATGTATATACTTCAGCAAGACCAAGCTTCTTGGCTTCAAATGAAACATTTGCTGTTCCTTCAACTTTGCGGACAGAAAAACCGAAACTGTTCTGGGTTTTTCAGCATCAGACATACCAAGAAGTGTAGCTGCAGCAAAGTTCCTGCAGTCAGTATTCATAAAACTCAAGCACTGGCACTTGCAGTTTCTCTATTTAACCAGAGCTTCACATATTCCCCTGTGAAAGTTGAGATCCATGATGTCAGCTTTCTTGAGAATGTCGATGATCATGGCAACTCCATGATGACAACTTCCCTTATCATCAAGATTGTAAATTATGGTGAGAGTTGTCTCAAGCTCCTTCAATCCTTTCTTCTTCCGTCAAAATTCCTTTTTGCTGAAGATGCTGAAGATTCTTTCTTACCACATCTCCTCCTCATCCCCCTCCATCTTCCTGATTCTGTTCTCTTCAAGCCTTCTTTTCAATCTCTACTTCCAGTAATACTTTTCTGGCTGATCCAGTCAGTGCTTCCTGTGCACTCCCTCCTTGATATCTCCTAATGTGCTTTCTCTCCCCACCTGTTTCCCTCTATCAGTTCTCTCTATCTTCCTTGCTTCTTTCTCATGCAAAGCTCATTTTTCTTGCAAACCTCTTCTCTAACTCTTTTTAACTGCCTCACACTCCCCAAATCAGTAAAAATCGACAAATCAAGCAAGGAAACAGGTGGTAAACTTTCAAGAACCCATAATTCCTCATCTGTCTGCCTGACAATCTTGATTGTCTTTTGATGCTTCCACAACCTCTATGCTCAAAGAGCAATCCGCATGACTTGCCATTGAAATTCATGCTGCTTCAATAGAGACTATGGGCACATATCAGTCACCATGTAGTGAATTATGAGTGCCATGAGGAGAACGTGCTGTGCAAGGAGGAGCAAGTTTCCTGTGCCAACTGCCTCATGTTTTACCTCATGAAATGCAAGTGTCGACTGTGGTGCGGGTGTTATGCTGAACAGGCAAAGTAGGACATTGTGAACCAATTTACTGTGTTCTGGTCAGCAGAACCAAAGCTTTGAACTGAAATAAGTTTGCAGGAATCACCAGAGGAATGCCGTTAACACAAGTGCAAGAGCAGGGGACTGATGTGCATTTAATTCAGTGTGTAGTGGTGCCACCAGTTGTGAAATATCTTGCTATCTACAACAGCTGCTGGATGAACTCTGCCCATTCACACTTTGCCAATAGGAATTTCTTGTAGGACAAGAGGTATGGAGCAGCATTAAGCAAAAACACAACAACAGCAGAAACTGTAGAACACTCACTATTCAAAACCTTCTATCCTGGAATCTGTGATCATGGGATGTGTGAGCTGTGAAGCAGTGAACAGAAGCAGGTGGACAAGGATTGTATGGTCACAGTAGAAGAGGTCATGACAAGGAGACTTGAGATCTGTCAGACTCATTGCTGATTTCATTGGGTTCTGGATCAGGGTAGAATAAATCTGGAGGCCCATAGAAATGGGCAACAATAGCAAAAGTACCAAGCACCAGAACCCAAAGGCACACTACAAGCACAGAGAGCTGCACAATAGCAAAGACCTGGCCCCGCTTTTCAGCTGTGTCACTCTCACACACAATAGTATTGCCCCTATCCATACAACCAGTGGGCATGAGAGGACCATAGAGTGTGTATGCAGTGCAGTAGAACCATGCTCCCTGCAATGTCAGGGCCAGACTGCATGCCAAGTCCACCACAAACTTCTGCGGGTAGGCTGCTGAAAGAACAGCACCCAAGATACACAACCCTATCAACATGACCAAAATCTCATGATATCTTCCTTCCAGCCCTGCATGAGTTGTAGAATGGAAGTAGAACAAGAGGTACTCAGCAGTGAAGGCCGTGCTTGCCATCAAGAACAACCCACCCTCTGGCAGTGGCAACCACCTGCAAAAACACAAAGCAATCTCATCACATCTCAATGATTGGTCTGTGTTTGATAAAACTCCAAAGTGACACTCTTCTGAACTCGAAACCCGAAACTTATACTCAAACCCCAATTTCAAAAGTTGACAAACAAAATGTTTAAGTTTGATACAACACAGCACCTCTCAAGGTCAGATGTCAAGATGCACTTTTCAAATCATGGGTAGAAGAGCAACTAGTATTGCCATAATCCATTCACAAAACAGGTGCAGACACATTACAAACACTGTGTTCTTTTGGGCAGCTGCAGATTATGCCATGATGGCACCTTTGTAAACAGCTGTAAAGACCTAGATAGATTTTTTTAGTGTACTCAGATGCCTTGTTACAGGGCAAATATATTTGTCTGATTCCTGCACGGGCTTTACAATTTTTCATAAAGGCTGCCTACGCTCTGCACTGGATTTATGAAAATCATAAAGCCCACTTCTGGTTCTTCTTGAAAATTGTAAAGCCCACTTCCAGTTCTTCTCACCGTGCAGCCATGGTCTTTATGCACATTAAAGCCCTCAGGCGAGCCTTACCAGATTTGGGCCATGATCAGCTCCACCTTGCGCAGGCCCTTATTCTGCTAAACCCCTTGCCCTAGGGCTTGACCCACCACATAACTTGTACTGTTGCATCATCCTTGCTGAAGAAGATTCAGCTATACAAACTAGATTGCAATACAAATGAAATGACTAGAATCTGCAAACAAGAAACCCGGATCCTGATTTGCAAACCTAATACTGAGCCTACATGTGCAAGCAAGATGTGTGTCTACAATAGCAAAGCCAGTCTGAGAGTGCCCTCTCTCCTGCCTAATGGCTACTGCCACCAAGCTGAAAAACTCTCAAGGTAATGTGATTGATTGAATGGAACAAAGGAAGGAAAGTCCCCCCCTGCCCCAAAGAAAAGGAAGATGGCAAGGGAGGAAGCCAAAACGTACCCAGTAGCTTCACTCACAAGAGCAGAAACGGCGAAGAGGAAAAACATGAGAAGCATGGCAGAATGCTCAAAGTCATTCAAGTGTGCGGTGTTGAGAGCGCCATCTACCACAAAGCGCCGATGGGTGGAATAGAAAAACTCCACACACATGTCGATGAAGCTGCCGACAATGATGATGTACAGTTCCACATACCTAAGACGTGACCCCTGCGCACACCAAGCTGGTGGATGCCAGACGCGACAACAAAAGCCCTTGGAATCCTTCACATAGTTGAAGATGCAATTCAACAAGTGCCATAATCCCACCATCCCGAACAAGGTACCTGGCAAAATATGACCTTCAAAAGACCCCATCTTTTCTTCAACCTTCGTCTTCCTATAGACAAAAGACAAACTGGTCCCCCCCCCCCGCACCCTCTCCACAACAAAAGACTGGCAAACCTTCTAGCTAGCTAGCTATGGTCAGATTTCTACAACCAACATCATGAACAACAACAAAAAGCAAAAACAACAAATCCATCTCCCCAAAACAACCACAAAAGGCATGGAATCTGGATCTGATCTTCACCCTTTTCAGCAATTAATTACTCCACATGCTCATCATCATCATCAAGAGTATCACAAAACTTGTACCATCACACAAGAGTATCATAAAACTAGTACCATCACACACATTGAGATTAGGGTTCCATGTTTTTTTTGTTTTTGGGTCAATCTACAAGTTGGTCAAGAAAATTAGTTATGATGAGTTGACAAAGTTAAAGTTGCAAGACTCACAATTTCATATTTTTCTAAAGGTTTTCACACCAAGTTGCAAATATTCATAACTTAGATAGTTTTTAGGAATCTTATTTGAGAGTTTTAAATAATATTAGCTGTTTTAATATAATTTTTGTTATTATCACAAAATATATTATAAGAAAAAAAAAAAGTGATGTTTTCTCTCAAAGGTTTGAGGAGTCATGTGAGTCAAATTCATGAATTTGAATTGTTCATGATTTTAAATTTTAGTATCATTTGTTTTGTTTTCAAACTATTAAGCAACTTGTTATTTGATTTGCGCAAGTTTAATTTATTCAAGAGATTTGCACTAAGATTTATAAATCTCATCCCAAAGTTCCTACACACCCTTTTTAATGTTGCAAATGCATGAAATTAAAAAAATGCACCTTACATTACATTTTGTTGTAACTTCAAAAATCAACAAAATATTTACGCTTATATTATTTCACAAGCTCAAATACACATTGAACTTATCTACCCTAACAATGTTCAATTTTATCTCATATGGTTTGTTTAGAATTCCTCCCTTCTCATTTATATTGGCTGCGACTTGAGGAAGGTAGAGGATGAAAAGCGCTTACTCCTTATCTGTCCAAATACACAGAAAGTTAGGGAATGCTTTTGTTCGACCCTACCCCTCACTCACTCCTACCCCTTACTCACTCCAGCACTCTTGCTCAAGTCATGGAGACTACGAACATGGTCAGAGTGCTGAAGTCATGCAGACTACAAACATGGTCATGTTGAGCAAATTTGTGGCATGCTGCCAGTACCAGAGGACAATCTGTCCTCCATGATCTACCTTTCGTCTAATGGACTCTCTGGTTGCAAACGGATGTAAAATTGTAAACAATATATCGATGGGACAAAAGTTAGGTACCTCATTTTCATATAATTTTTAAAATTTTGGGAAGCTTTTAAAGTTTTAATTTTTTTGTTGTTGTTGTTGTGATGGGCCAATCAAAATGGGTTTTTAAATTGTTTTTAAAAACTTGTGAAGCACCACCATCGAATTAATAAAATTAACAAAAATAAAGTTATAATTACTTTTTTTATGTTTGACTTTGATGCCAAAACACATCCAACTTTGGGTATGGCTATTTTTATCATACATTCAATATTATGAATAAGATATAATTTTTCACTTAACATTCACTTAACATCATCAAGGCTGCTATTGCCCATTTAACATTGGGTGCCACCTAGGATACTATCTAGATTTTTATTTAATATTTTGATTTAACATCATCAAGTGTGAATGCACTTTAAGACTCGTTCCACTCGACATTCCAAGCACTACTAGGTCATGTGGTTTGAACAAGTTCAAATGGGTATAAGGTATATACTATATATACCCTTTGGGCTCCACTTGACAATGCGACCTGGTTGGTGTACCCTAATTTGAACTTTCAAATGGGGGGTTAGTACACACTTGACCAATGTCAAAAATGAATTTTATAATATTAAAACAAAGACAAACTTTGGAGAGAAACAATGCACATGCTCATGCAGCTTATGCCCACCATTGAAAAAAAAAAAGAAAAAAAAAAAAAAAAGAAAAAGAAGATTGTGGAAAAATTAAAAAAAAAAGGGTAAATTGAATTATTAAAAAAGAATTGACAAAAA
>Ga0116231_10013432_pt1:2500-11511 | contig 11511 bp, 10 predicted proteins | sample S1TSphgellanicum_2_FD_89695 | JGI IMG/M metagenome (GOLD analysis project Ga0116231, IMG submission 89695) | Host-associated microbial communities from peat moss isolated from Minnesota, USA - S1T2_Fd - Sphagnum magellanicum MG | ecosystem: Host-associated > Plants > Peat moss >...
AAAGTGCATCCTCGGCTTGCTGGGATGACTGTTGCAAGTTACAGATTCCAAGTAGCTGTTGCTCTGTCAATGGCTCAATTTGTGGTATTAGAATCTGCACATTCCCCCAACAACCCAAGACCCAGTGGTATCTCAAAAAGCCTTCTTCCACTCTGATGAACAATTAACTACCGGGCCCTGCATCTCTATCATCAGGTAAAAAAGGTGAGACAATTTCAGGACAGGAAAAATAAATGAAGTAAATTGTGCTCTTAAATCAGCAGCAGCCATTGGACTGGTATGTGTATTATTGTATTCCACCTTGAGGAGTTCAGAAGGTCGAAAACCACCCATCCACATAAAGCAGCGCTCAGCTGGTGTTTTCCACATTCCTGACACAAGGTGGAAGACATCTGCTTTAGCAGCAACAGCTTTTAGGCGGAAAATATCATCATAGTGCGCCATTCCCCCATCAACAAGCAAGCGTAACTCATTGTCAGCCACGTGCGCTTGCAATGCTGCCCGTAGCTCACACATCTGCCGATGCTGCTCTTCCACCCACCTTCCATATTCCATGTCAAAAGCCACTGCCCCTGAGATCACATAACTCGTCCACCAAAATTAAAATTAAAATTTGAAAAATCTGAGGTTCCATGCATACTTAAGGAATTTATGGTATTCAAAGTACCTCTTGACCCATATTCAAAATCCATACATACTAGAGCAATGCATGGTATTCAAGTCCTGACATCCTGACTCATGAATCTCACAAAACCCCATGAAGGTGGCAACTGGAAGGAACCTGGATTCAATGCAGTACTCACACCATTTGCACCACTGGAATGAAGATTCTGGTCATTTCCATACCCGCCACCACCACCACCCATGTAAAGACCCTGGACCAACAGAATCTCCACCCTCTCTCAGGGTGTATATACTGACAAGAAAAACTTGTGGAAACTAAAACACAGCAGCCACTATGAAGACTCGTTACTAACTACAGGAATGCAAACGATTGTCATCAGGAGAAAACAGAAGAAATAAACTCACTTGTTGCCGAGCTCTTTGAAGCTCCTGCTCAATTTGGTTCAACTTGATTCTGCTTGATTCAAGTTGTTGTACATATGCCTAGCTCAACCAACAACACAGGGTTGTCAATCCCCCCCAGAAATTTGTCCAGAAATATTATCTATTGTACACTAAAAAAATGGTGGCTGTCAGTAATGCACAAAACAATAAAATGCACTTTGTCTTCTGGGAATACACAAGATTGAAACCCACCTTCTTTCGGAGCCTGCTTTTACGTGCAGCCTCTCGGTTTTGAGCAAGTCGCCTGAGAGTCTGCAACATACCAAAAGATACAGAACACTTCTCAGCCAATTAGAAATGGCTTCAAGGCTGCTGTACTCAAACTGCATCATGCAAACAAGAACATGCACACAAGAATTTGCCGGAGAGTTCCCTGCCAACTGCACTGAACATTTCATGACAAGGTCACAACAAGAGGAATAGAACTGTTTCTTTTTCTTCTTTGCTTTTTTATCACCAACCTTGGAATCACCATTCTTTGTTGTTGCTTCGTGGTCAGACATGGTCGAAACTCCAGTTGCACCACCATGATGATGCCCATCATCTAGCTGCACACAACCAGTTCAAACAGGATTGATACAATCAAAAGAAAGGAAAAAGACTTCATGATGGGTTGGTGACTAAGAAGAGCATGACATCATGATGCTCATCAACTCCAGAAGGGAAGGAAAAAACAAAAGGATAGAGAGAACTTCTTGAATTATTACCCAGTTGTCTACCTTCGCATCAGCCTCCAAGTCAGTAGAAGTATCTGTCCTAGGACTGTTGTCCGCCATCTAAGAATTCCACCTTGCAACTCCTTGGAATCAATCGGGGTTGTGATGACCCAACCACTCTTTGGATCAACAATGTGTAGTGTAAAGATTGAGAAGTGTAAAGCTTGCTCCTAACTGTGTTATCGTTGTCACTTGCAATGGTTGGAGAAAAATCATAGTGTTGTTGCTGCTGCAGTTGTTGCTGTCACAAGCAAGATTACTGAAAAAAAATTAAAATCAAAATCCCAGTTGAGATGCATACTATGATTGTGTCATTGTCAGAGATGATAAATTATTCTCTCAGCCTGCTGATCACTGTAGCTCACCATCATCACCAATTTGTACACAAAATGCCTGAGTTGACAACAATGTAGGTTGCAGCCTTGTCTTGCATGGATTGGAGAGAGGAGGATAAAGACGAGCTTAAAACTGCATTCAAACCAATACCCAAATCATCTGCAGATACCTAGAATCCATAAGATTGCAGAAACCAAACTAATTCCACTCTCTACAAGGGGAAGGGGGGGGGGGGGGGGGGGGGGGAGGGGGGGGAGAAGTGGGGAAACAAATGTGGCGGTGGCAGCTAAATCTTTACACTAAAGATCTACAGCACTCAATACTCTATTGCTTGCTGCGAAGTAAAATCTGCCCAGCAACAGAGAATCCAACTGCAAATTGGGTACCTGTTTTCTCTCCTCCTAACAAAAACAAATGGATATTGAGAATCCTCCATCCATGCTCACAATTTGAGTCAAGCTCAAAAGATGAGATCATGACAGCTGGGCTTTCAATGGGTACTAAGAAGGATTCCTGAGATTTCAACCAGGAGACAGACCAGTTGTAAAAACACTACTACCACCACACAGAAAAGGGGGTTTAGAGACTCATGGGTGGGGTGGGTAGATAAAGGAAGAAGCTGATGGGAGCAGAAATCCAGAGATAGATACCATGCAGCAGCTCAAATCCACCAGCAGCAGCAGGTGAGGTTGATTCCTTACTGCCAAGACGAAGAACAGGTGCTCCAAAACCAGCTTCTTTTTTGAAGAAGCAAACAAAGCAAAAGAGCCACTGGGGAGATATTGGGCAGTGGGTGGGGAGAGGAGGGGAGCATTCAAGCAGCATAGTCTAAGGAAGAAGACAACAGAGAGTAATCAGAAGAAGAAATCTTAAGGTGGGAGGTAAGGGATGAAGCTCTCTCTCTCTCTCTCTCTCTCTCTCTCTCTCTCTCACCTTGGTGTTGATTTCTTGGTAATGGCCTCCCTTGCAGAGCTTGCTCACATTTGCAAATGGGTTTGGCTGCTCATAAACAAGTTATCTCCTTGTGGGGGTCATGATGAGGACTAGTAAGCCAAAACCCACCACCGAAAACAAAACCACACCTCCTCACCTCAAAGCAAGCTCCTTCGCCTCACCAAGGCCGGCCGGCCGGCCGGCTGCCTGGCTGGCTGCTTCTTCACAATCTCCTCCCCTGTGGAGAGCAACCTAGCGTGGAGTTGAATGAATATCTATCATCCTTCTTGAGCCACCAGGATCTGTCCTGCGTGTAGTAGAGAGCTCAGCAAAGCAATCCACCCTACTCATGGTCCTCCTTTGTCTTCTTACTTTCTTTCTTTCTTTCCTTCTTCTTCTTCTTCTCTTCTCTTCTCTTCTCTTCTCTTCTCTCTCTCACCCACCACCTGCTGGCATTTTTTTTCTTTTCTCTAGTAGGCAACCAAATGAAGAAACAACAAAACAAAACCACCCCCTAAGCTCCAACCAACAACCCACAACCCACAACGTGACAACAACAAAGAGAGCTTGTTGAGAGTTGTTGCCAAGCAACAAAGAGACTTGGTTAGACCCAAATCCCCACACACAAAACCAAACCAAACCAAACCAAACCAAACCCAACTCCCCAAAAAATTGCTCTTTTGGGTCCAAATTTTGCATTGACTGGAAGATGAGGAGGAGGAGGAGGAGGAGGAGAAGAAGGAGGGTGTGTGTGTGTGCGGGTGGGGGGGGTGGGACTTGGAGGTGGTACCTAGTACCTAGCCTAGTACCTAGTACCTAGTAGGGGAACAAGGTGTGTACCATGTGACGTGTCTGCCCTAAACTGCCGTACATTTCCCATGAGATTTTTGGCAGGGTGATGAGTAGCAGCCTTTTTTTTTCTTTTTTTAAACAATATATTTAATTATTTAATTGAATTAATTAGCCTTTTAAAATAATTAATCAATTTTATTTATAATTTAATTTAATTTTTAAACTGGTAAAATTTCGCCATAAACAAGAGAAATTGAAATTTGGAACATGAAGTGAATTTTGCAGGTTTTTCAATCGCCAGAAGCTGAGGAAAGAAAAAGGTCCCCCAAAAGACCTGCCATATTTGTATAATTTGGGTTTTCCAGTGTTTTAGCCAGAATATATATTAGAAAGAAGAGATGATTAAGGATTTTTGTATTTCATATCTGGTCTATAGCCAGATTTGGCTAAATCTTCTTCCCTAGGATGATTTCCATTTTGGCAACAAAACAAAAAAAATTCCTAACCAAAAAACAAAAAAACACTGCTGACTCGCTGAGTAGTGTAGAGTAGTAGTGTGCTAAGTTACTTGTTTTCTTCTTTGGGGGTCAATCTTGTGGTATAACCAATGTGGTGACAATCAAGCATAGGAAGATTTAGCCAGATTTGGGCTACAAGCTAAAATACAAAATTATTTATTTATTTATTTATTTATTTTACATCCTTCTATATTTTTTGGCTACACTAACCTTGAAAACCATGTTATAAAAATCTATCGATTTTTTCCATAATTTTTGGGAGAATTATGGCTATTGAACAAAATCTTTAAAAGCACTTGATTTTAGCACTATTCTTTTTCTTTTTTTTCAGTTTTTTGGATATATATAAAGAAAAAAGCTGACCAGGTGGGCCTACCCTACTACACAGGGTCAGCAGCAGTCACCTTGTAGCTACTAGGTACGTCGACATATTTTAATTTTGCCACAACATAAATAGCCATAAAATAGAATATTTTGGCAATTGTTGTTGTTTTGGGTTGTTTTTCCAGGGGAGTCCACTGTAACAAGAAGCAGAGGAGGGAGACCAATATATCAATGTTTTTTTTCCTCAATTTGGTGATAAGTAGTAGCCAAAGTGACAATTATCCATAGGAAGATGTAACCAAATTTGGCTAAAATATAAATATGAAAAATAAACATTTAAAAACATTCTTCTGTATTTTTGTTACCCCTACTTGAACCATGTTATAGAAATCAGGAGATTTTTCCTTAAATTTTGGTCGAATTCTGGCTATTGAAAATCCCAAAAAACACTTGATTTTAGAACTTTTATTTTATTTTATTTTTGGCTATATATAACCTGCATTAAAAAATGCTGCTATGTATAGCCAAAAAAAAGAAATTAAAATTTATGAGTGCTACAATCAAGTATATTTTGGGATTCTCAATAGACAGAATTTGACCAAAATGTAAGAAAAATCATCCGATTTCTATAACAAGGTTCAAGCAAGGGGTAACCAAAATATAGAAGGATGTTTTTAAATGTTTTTACTTTCATATTTTCCTTGTAGCCAAATGTGGCTAAATCTTCCTATGAATGATGCCAACATTGGCTACATCACAAAATGGACAGAAAAAACATTGGAACAAAACAAGCCACCCACCTAGCCAGACGATCTACAGCCAAAAAAGTGAAATTAAAAATGAAAAGAACTAAAATCAAGTGTTTTTTTTTAAAGACTTTCAATAGCCTAAAAAGCATCAAATTCAAAGGGAAAAAATAGCCAGATTTCTATAACATGGTTCAAGTAAGGTAGCCAAAAATATAGAAGGATGTTTTAGAATGTTTACTTTCAATATCTAGCTTGCCGCCAAGCCAAACTTGGCTAAATCTTCTTATGGATGATCACCATTTTGGCTACATCATAAAATTGGGGAAAAAGTACTGACTAGAGTCAGGTGGTCTGACTAGAGTGAGACCACCTGACTCTAGGCCTGGACTGGCTTCAAAGAATCCCCAATCTCTTCTTCTTTGGCCATAACCTGTTTAACTTACTCTTTTCTGGTGTCAAATCCAACTACAAAATATTCCCTCATTATTATTAGTACTAAGTACTTAGTACTAAGCACTAGGTGTACTAGTGTTCTTCATTCTTTTCTTTTTTCTTGTTTTTCAAATAATTAATTTGGCGATTCCCTTACCCCCCCCTCCCCCCCCCAAAGTTTAGCCAAAGTAGTCAAATTTGTTGCACTAAAATAACCCCAAAAGTTTTCAATTTTTTTTTTTTTTTTTTTAAATTTTTATAATTTTTTTGTTTGGTAAAGGGGTGGGTGGGAAAGGGGAGTGAGGAAAAACCAGTGATTACTCCTACCCACTTAAACTCAAGTATGGTCCCCCCTTTGGTTATTTAAGATTGAATAATCTTGTCATTGAGAATTCAATACAATTGAAACCAAAAAAAAATTAGGGAAATTTGGGTATTTTTTTCTTTTGGTATTTTTGGAAAGTGCTTAATGAATAGGAATTTTGTGGAGGTGATTTTGTAATTTTTAGACCTCAAGTGTAGAAGATATCAAATTTTGAGTAATTTTTTTCATTGGAACTTCAATAATAATAACAATAATAAATCCAAAAAAAAAAAAAACTAAGAATTTCTAGAGTTCACACTTGGGCCAACAATACATAGTGTTACCTACTTTAAACCCAACCAAGGAAAATAAATTTATCTTTAATTGGGTATAGCCTTTTGGGCAATCGGCTAAGGTATATTAAACCTCTTGTATGGTTTAATATACTTTGGCCAACTGCCCAAAGGCATACCCACCATACTACCTACTTAAACCCAATCAGGGAGGGAAATAAAAATATAATTAATTAATTAACACATTAATACATTGATACATTAATTATATAATGTTACAGCTTTTAATACACCCCAATTTGGTGAGATCTTCCTATGGTTCATTGGCGCTTTAATTGAATAAAAATACATTGCTTCATACATGGACCCTAAACCCTAAAAACTATTGGTTTTGGTTCTTACTAAAGTTTTAAAGAACCAATTTGGTTCTTGAACAAAAAAAAATGTTTTCAAGTTTTCATACTCATCCCAATTTTCAAAATGTTCCTTATTTTGTTAAAAGAACTATTGATTTTTTTTTAAACCATTTTTTCTCAAACTCATTGAGATTTGACCTCAAGACTTTTGAAAAGGAGAATAATGTTTTAATCACAAAGCCATAGCTTTTCATATGTAATGATAGTGGCTATAGTTTTAATAAAAATTGATTTACATTGATGGCTTGAAAGTTAAAACCAATGGTACGCATAGATTTTAAATAAAAAGATTCATTAATTTTGCCATGAAGGATTGCTTAATAATAAAGACATTCCTTCATGAAGTTCTTTTATAACCTCCTTGAGTATCAAATTGAAACCATGTGATACTTTAACAATTTTTAAATAAACAATTATCACCTAATGAAACAACTTTCAATTTTTAATGTAAGGACCAACTTGAGAATCAGCTTGAAAATTGGCCCCAAAGTGATATCCATATAACCTTGATATTATCTTCATTAATATTATTGTGATGATAGGTTTTTGTTTCAAACAATATCACAATAATTAAAATTTTACCAAATCTTTACACTAAATAAAGACGTCAAACAAAACAATTATGAGAATTCACATTTCGTGTTTAACTTTCATTTCATGCGAAGCCCTTGTTCCCAAAACAACATTATTCTCAATTTTTATCCTACACCTAAACATAGGTAGATCATGATGCATAATAAGGGGAGGGTTTTTATGTTTATTCTTTAAGATTAAAACAGATCTTACACATATAAATATGCATAATATTCATAATATTTTGTCTCATTCTTTAAAAATAACCATATTATTTTTCATGTCTTCAAAGATGTTCATTCATGGATATAATGTGTTTTCCAAATATACTATGAAATTTTTTGGAATGTATTTTTTGTTAATATAATTAACATTCATCAAGCTTGTGTGCTTTCATTATAATAAAATGCGTCTTAGTTCATTTTGGGTTTCACTAAATTTTGAATGAATTTGGACATTTTTACCATGGTGAAACTAATCAATCTCCTAATGAATGAAGACCAATTGTTACGAACAATGAATTGATTCACTAATATTTAACGAAACAAGGTTACTCTAAAATGAAATACAAATTTATCAAGTCATTCATTTGTTAATTAATTAACTAAACAACATAAAAATTAATTAAATTTAAATTATTTAATATATAATATTATTGATAATTCTTGATTTTTAGCCTATGAATTATTGACACATGTCATCACTTAAGTTAGGTTTAAAATCTAACTTAAATATATACACCACATGATCAACTTAGGTACCTACTCTAAGAAATTAAATAAGAAAATATTTGGTCAACTTATCACTATTAACCACGCACACACCACTTGTGAAATTTGATCCTTTGACCTTTAAAATGGAAGCAAACACCCTTACCATCAAGCCACCTCACTTGTTGTAATAATATGTTACACTGCATTGTATTTATCAAATATTTTATTTTAAACATTACAAAAACATAAATTTTGAAAGTTCATATTTTAATGAAATTTTGTCCAAATGAAACTATTCGAAATTTTTAATTTTTTTTTAATAATGTACATAATTACAATTTTTTCCTTTTGAAAATGTAAAATCATTTGAACAATTTTTGTTTTGAATATCAGTATTCAATGACATTTCAATGACCATTTTTTTGAAAACAAAATTTTTAATAAATGCATAAGATTTTTGCTAATATAATAATAATAATACCTATGTTAAGCTAATTTTATCTATTATAAGGCTACTTTTCATTAATTTTAAGGAGTTCACCATACATTATTTATGGCTATTTATGGATATTCTCAATTACTTTTGGTTATTTTATGTTACTTTTCGCTATTTTAGCATATTTCACCTTAGGTTATTTTCAGCTATTATAAGTTTTTTTGGTTAATTTATGTTTTTTTTTGTTATTGTAAATTATTTCATTTTAGGTTACTTGTAGCCATTATAAGTTACTTTTGGTTATTTTAAATTACTTCATTTTAGGCTATTTTTTACTACGTGAAGTTATTATTGGTTACTTTTGGTTATTGAAAGTTATTTCACCTTATGTTATTATTGGCAATTTTA
>Ga0116231_10013434_pt1 | contig 11511 bp, 8 predicted proteins | sample S1TSphgellanicum_2_FD_89695 | JGI IMG/M metagenome (GOLD analysis project Ga0116231, IMG submission 89695) | Host-associated microbial communities from peat moss isolated from Minnesota, USA - S1T2_Fd - Sphagnum magellanicum MG | ecosystem: Host-associated > Plants > Peat moss > Unclassified...
ATTACATAATGATTTTTATGACCAAGTAGTTATAATTGTGCTTGAAAAGGACGATAGTTGTTTCTTTGACCAGTCAAAAAACCCATAATTTGTTGTTGTGTATCTAGCCTCAAGCATAATATTGTTCTTTGATAGATAAAACCAAATAAGTAATTTGGTTTCGAACCTTAGTTTTAAAATCACATCTCCTACACAATAAACCAACAATCACAACATGCAACAATCAAAGCATAAACAAGTTGGTGGTAAATATTCTATTTCATGCTAGAATGAATCATATCAAAATTTCATTGCTATCATATCACATAGTGTGTGCAAGCTAGAGATTTGGAGGTTACTTTTGTGCCTATAGGCACTAAATAAACTAATTTGCTCGTGAAGCAAAGTTAGGCATTACTTGAGTTACAAATAATTGAGGAATCAATTTGTTGCTCTAGTAATCTTTAGGTCTTATTCCTCTTCATTGATTTCTTATTCTTGTCATTGAGTAGGAACAAATCCAATGCAATGTTGAATCAAAAGAAAATTACTTAATATTCTTCATAGGAATATAAATATAGATGCAATAGTTAAAATAAATTCAAGTTAGAGGGAAAGTGTTGTCCAAATCATGTTCACATTTTATTCTTTTGATTAGTTTAAATAATATTGCATGGAAGCTCATGATAACTAGGCTTAAAATATATATGCATGGTTCGCTTGTTGGTGACTCAACATGATTTCACTTTCCATTATTTTGTAAATATCCTTAAGGTAGTTAAATATTATTAATATCTACATGGGTTTTATTGCTTTACACCATAGTATTGTAAGAAATATTTTGCAATAAACATCTATTGTTTTGTCACTATTGTTCTTTTCTCTAATATGTTACAGTATAATTTTTTGTGGAATTTGGCAAATCAACTTTTTGGCTACAAAATCTTCTTTTTGTAATTATTTTTATTTGTTCTTGTCCAACAACCATATTCTGCGACCATTAAAGTGCCATTATACTTCCATCAATCTTTCATTCCAAAATCAAATAATTCACCATCTAGATTTTCATTTTGTTCAACAACTTATTAAAAAAACAAATTGTTTTTGTCAAATTTCCCCTCTTCTTTTAACAGCTGATTGACATTTTAACTAAACCTTTATCTTTAATGTGGTTTTATGAAATCACAAATGTGGTCTTTTGGTCACAAATGTCATTTCATCATGATGTATAATGAGTAATTATATTATGATATCAAGTTTCAAATCAATAGTGATCAAGTTCAATAAATATTTTATTTATTGCCAAGTTCCATGAATTTGTTAATAAGGCAATAATTTGTTGTAATTATTAGAGGTGGCAAGGATTGTTGGGTCATAAGACTATTGTTATTGTTGTAGTAGGTAACAAGGTATCACCAATTTTGTTTCAAACATTTCCTCTTTAATTGACAATCCAAAAATAGGAATTTGTGATTTGCATCATAGGCCTTTTGTTATATATTATTGAGGCTCTTCATAGGGGTGACCACAAGTATAAAATAAAATTATTTTTTCTTGATATTTCAACATGTAATGCCTTGAATTGTTTATCATTCACTTCACATCTTTGGATATAATTTTTTCTTGTCCATGCATTTGTAAATTTTCCAATTATTTTTTCTCCATGATTTTTTCAATTTGTGTTAAATTTTAATTTTAATTTCAACCCACTTGGTCAAATATTTAATTAATATCAATTGCCACCATGTTTTTGGACTTTCACTAGCTAAGTTGTATCGAGGGTTATGAGATTGGATTCAAGCTAGAGACAATTGTTATGACATGGTCACCATATAGTTTTTATGCATAGATGATTAGTCATCCCATTTGTTGCCTCTTGAAATATCAACTCATGTTGAAATTTGGATTCCCACACAATATTTGAATTGTTTTCTCACTTTCCAATTTGAAATGGTTGGTATTGTTATCTTTTGCATCTTGGACTTGTTTTTTCTTTCTTTCCCTCTCAATGCAATTTTTTTTCATGTGTAGTCTTTGGATGAAGATGTTTGCAATGTTCATGTGGCTTTTTGCATGCATTTGAAAATGAAATGTGATTCTTACAATTTACAATGCGTAGACTCCATTTCAATTACATATATATTGGAGTCCAAGTTGTATAGTAGTTCTAGTTGTCAATTGTCACTGTCTTCTTTGGAGCTTATAATCCATCTTTAACTTCAAATTTTACACATTATTTTATTAAAATTTGTTTATATTTCATAATTAGAATTTCCTTAAAATTCAATTGAAACCACCCCAACACAATTCAACAATGTAACTATTTTTTTGACTACATTAAAGAATGCCATTTATGTTGACATTTATTTTTTCTATTTCTTGGAAATTTATAATCATTAGACAACCTTTGAATGTCACCATATTTATTTGTCTTCAAATTACTTTGTACCTCCAATCCACTTGGGGTCTAACCCATCCAAATCCCCACAACAAAGTCCATTCAACATTACCATTTCAATTTATTTTGCAAATCATTTTTATTCTAAGTCCCACTTAACACACAAAACACCCTATGAAATTGGTGTCATTAACTACACCTAGCCATGTTATTGATGATGGTTTTAAAAAATCCATCACATGAGAATTCACAAATGCATTGCTTTCTTGAATTTAACTACCACATTTTTTTTAAAAACTCAATAAAAACATAGAGCATTAAAATGGTGTCAAATGTCACATATAAGTTCATATCCTTATAAGCTATCCTTCTTTTTCAAAAAAATTCACTCGGGGGGCACATTATTTCAATGAATAATGCTTCCTCTAGTTAAGTGTAAGGTGTCTCCACACTTAAAAGTTGGGTCACTTTGAAATCTATGCCTCCATCACCACCTCATGGTCAAAAAATGGTTAATTTATGATTCAAATCAAGCTTTATGTAAAGCCCACTCATGGGACATTTTGAAAATGAGGACTAGATTCAAGGCTACGACTCATTGAAGCCCTTTTGTTTTGGAAATGGCCCACCATGTCCTACATGTAAAACATGTCATGATTTTACCAAATGGAAATGAATTGTGTTATTAAATGACAAATATGAGGATGATGACAATTGTTGACAACCTTACTTCATAAAGGTCCATCTATAGGTGTAAACAATTTCCATAACTCACCCCTTAATTTGTGTTTCTATGTATAAGGTTGTTATGTGAATTCATTTAACAAATGTGCCAAAATACATTGAATGGGTGTGATCTATGAACTAATGCATGTGATCATATCATTCACATGGGTGTATGCACTTTAAGGTGGCTCATTTTTAACGGATGCTCCACTCCCTAAAAGTCCATATGACAGTGTTAAAATGGTACTTTACTTTGATATCATTAGTTTATTAAGGAATTACATTGTGGTTAATGAATTAAAAAGCCTATATGAAAATAAATCATTCTAAAAAATTCTTTAATGTATGTGTTAAAAAAAAAAAAATTCAAATCCACCCTAAAATGATTATGATATGGAAATGAAAATATGGCTCATTTTAAGCTATTCAAAAGTCCATAACTTTTGTTTGCTTAATTTTTGTCTAGCAATTCTTTTGCACGTGTTTTTTTATATATAAAACATATCATATATTGAGTCCCTATATATATCCCACATAAAATTCATACAAAAAAATGCATGTATATAAAGGCACAAATAATAAACTAGTCCATATTTTTCAACTTCAAAAGTTCATTACTATATATTTGGTGTATATATGTTACATTTTTTTATATATAGATGTTTTATTTTTCAAGTTGAAAATCTAAATCTAACCACAATTTTGATTTTGATTTTTAAAAAATGCCATGTTAATAGCATGTAAATGCACACCATTATGCAAAATTGAATTGCAACCCAAAAATTGAGCCACCCTACCTTGCAACCACCCACATGCAAGGGCTAGGAATAATAGGGGTAAGGTTTATCATATGCAATAAAGGATTTTTTATTTTTTTTGTAACCAATTAATTTTCAATTACATGCAATTATTTCTAGTTTTTTTTGTAACTATTTTTTTAATTTGGACATTATTTTGGTCTTTTCTACAATTGCATTGTGACTAATGGCTTCTTCATCCTTCTAATAGGAAAATTTCATGATTGATTTTAATAAAAAATATTCTTGTATGTTCCATTAGTTGAAATAGTACCTAATATTTGGTAACCATTATGACACATACCTATCCTTGAGGTATACTAAGGTATATTATAATACATTAGGAATGTATTTAAGGTTGTATTAAGGTTTTATTAGGGTTAAATTTAAGGTACTATTAAATTAACATATTAAAAATACAATAAAGGTATATCTAGGGATATACAAATAGGCCAAGGTTAATAATAAATAACTAGCTAGGTAGATAAATTGGTGATCTATAATTTGTAGGTTCGGGTCATTATATTGAGGTAGTGTTCAAGGTAGGTAGAATAGGCTACTACATAATATAGGTAGGTAGGTAAGGTGGCTTAGCCTATCTATATACCTACCAACCACCTATTTATTATTTGAAGGCATTGTCTATTTTCTTCACTAAAAAGTTGTGCAAAAATGCCAAACTCACCACATATGGCAAAGTTGTTAGCTCATTAGTAGCCAAATCCTTTCCTTTGAGTTTCTCAACGCCCTAGGTGTTTTTTCCTCCCTCATCAAATTCTTGTCCATTTTCAAATTCCTTGTTGCAAACTATTGTCACTTTCAAAGGAAGACTTTTGACCATTTCCACCTCCTTTAGCCTTCATTTTGTGCCATCCATAACATGCATGATTTATGGTTTGTAAGTATGGTTTGATTTTTAAACTTAATTTTTAAACATCTTTTGGCACATGTGCAATGTGCATTGTGTCATGTTCATAAATGAGATTTCTTGCCATGGGTCAAGGTCAATCACAATTCATGATTTGTTTGTGAACCACGAGCTTGGAAGTTGATGGCTTCTAAGTTGGATAAATTAATTTGGAGAAAAATTGGTGGGAGGAAGGAAGTAATTACAATCCCAATATAGTTTGTAAAATTGGGAATCTTACATTAACAAATAATTTGTTCATGCCAAGAATGAACATTTATATATATATCATTAAAGTGAGGGATATTATAACTTTGATCAAGTTTAATATGGTGTTATGTTGTAAAATGTTTTTTAAAAAAATGGTTTGTTTTTAGGAACATAAACATAACATGGATTTCAATGTTATTCCAAGCTATGATAATGTTGTTTCAATATCATTGAATCTTGGTTTTGAAGATGCATTGAGATGCCATGGCTTGCCATAATCACACAAATTGCCCATAACCTTATGTTTAATAATAACTTGGAGGTGTAAGGCTGAGATTGTCTTGTGTGATGCCAATGCTTGAAGTGTTAAATTAACTAATGGAGTTTTCCCAATCTTGGTAGTGCTTTATTAATGATTTTGTAAAATTGTGCCAAGTTAATATATGTTTAAAGATCTTCATAAATTAACCCTAGATTTCTTACATGAATTATGTGTTCAATGGATAATAAAACATGTTGAGTGGAACATAAAACGTGGTGGTGGATGAGTCAATAACTATTAAACATATGTATGACAAACTTGATTTTATGAATTTTTAGCATTTCCATAATGCTCATGCCTTGTTGAATTGTCCTCAAATTCCTAGCAATATGTGATAGTGATTTGAATTTTGTTTAAATAGATTATCAAATGTTTTTAGATACAATGATTCAAGGTTGTGACCAAATTTAGATATGATCTTAAGGAATGATCAAGATCAATGGATGCTTAGGTGCACAAAATCAATGGATGCTTTAGGTATGGTTTAACTATAGTATTTGTTGAAATTCTTGTGCAATAAAAGACCTTCCTTATTCATTTGTTAGTGTATAAAGTATTATAGTTCTATTGTCGACCCAAGAAGCTTGGATAAACTCAAACATGGATCCCATCAATGTTTGATGAGGATTTTGAACATACAATTGTTTTTTCAAGATAAAAAAAAAGTCTAATGCTTAGTGGGTTATGAACTAGTCCATGGGTCATTTGAATCCCACTATCTAAACTTTAGAAAAAACTTTCAATCATTACGTGCCTATATTTCATTGAATGTATAGTTAGATTAATTACCTTGTCCTTGACAATTCATAAAATAGGGACCTAGGGGCTATTAAGTGTTAAATTCTCCTTTACTAGGGGTGAAAAGGAATCTATAATAGAGGGGGTAGGGTTGATTGAAATGCTTCATGCTTTTAAGGTTTTTAATAATTTCAAAGCACGAATGCAAGAAGGAATGTATTTCATTTTTCACTTTTGAAAGTTTGGTGTAGCTAGTTATGGATACCAATGGTTGAACACTTGGGGTGGCATGGAATTACAACAAGGGCATTTTTGAAGTGGAAAAAAGAAGCATGGAGCAAGCAAGAAGAGAGCGGAGGGTTGGTTGTTAGTGCCATTTTGAAGAGTTTGTGTGTTCATGAACCTTTCAAAAGGTTATTTTTTGTGTTGAAGAAGCTTGGAACATGTACATTTAGGAGAATATTTTGAAGATGCATTTTGAAGGGTTGAAAACATTAGCCTTTCATTCTTGAAAGTTGAAGTTGTAAAGTTGAGTGAAGAATTAATTTATAGAAAATCCCAAAATTTTGGGAGGTGTTTTGAAGCTTTGAATTGGAAGCTTGTTAAAGAAATAATTAGTTTAAGGTTTCTTGAGTTTTTGAGGATAACATGCTTGGGAGAAAATGTGAAAAATGTAAACAAAAATGGAAATAAACTTTCTACTCAACTTTGTTGGTTGAAATAAAGCAAAGGGGACGGCAATTGTGGATAGGTGAAGTAAGTAAGACTTTTAGATATCATGGTGGTTTTTGTTTTGGTGGAGTTTCTTGTGATTGTTGAATTATTACTTGAAGGTTCAACCATGATGGCAATTGGAGACAACAAACATTAGGCAATTTGTAAGAAGGATCCATGGTGGCAACCTCTTCACATTTAATTAAAGAGGGTTAGAAAAAAAGATCCCTAAAATTAAAAATTGGGTTGAACATATGTTTAACATTAGTTCACTATTATACAAATGAACAATTAATTTAATGAAACACCATCATCATGCATGTGGTTATTTTGTGGTGCATTCCATGTCAATTTTACATACCTACAAACCTTGATTTTTGTTATTTTCATGTTAAAGATTAGAATAGATTTTAGAATTTTAAGATAGGATTGTATAATCTTTTACCAAAAATGTGCATTAGAATTGGTTATTGGAAACGGTATTGGAATTGTATACTAGAAATGGTACCAAATTTGTGTATTAAAAATCCTTACCATAATTGTTTTATGAAAAAATAATGGAAGGCATTTTTAGTACCAAAATTTTAGTTAGTTACCTCCATTTGGTTTAGGCTTCTAAAAGATAAATAAGATTACTTTTTTAAAATTCTTTTAATTTTAGAAATTTTCTTGGGATTTCCTTAAATTTTTGGTGTGCCACTATTTTTAATCCGTTAATGAAAGTTTATATGTAGAAACTCAGCATAGGAATAATAGAAAAATATTTTTTACTTTTTTAATGTGAAGAGTTTTAGAGTTCTTTCTATTTTTGAAGTTTTTTTTTTCAAGTGTATTATTTGATTATATGTTTCGAAGTTGTATTTACTTTGAAGTTTGAATGGTTTGCAAGGAAAATACTTGTGCTCAAAGGGTCTTGTTTATTACAAGTGAAATGGTAGACTATTTGTCCTATTGATTTCACTATTTTCAAAGGTGAATGTTTGTCCTTTTACATTGCAAATGGGAATTTCACTTTTTACTCTTTTTTTTTTTTACTTTAAAACTTAAAATATTACCGAGTGGCCTTAACAATTCCAAATGTTGGGCATGTTTTGGTTTACCATGTAAATGCATTGTTGTTGAAGTAATGCTGATTTGTCCATTTTGAAATTTCCATTTGATTATGAATTGATTTTGCAATGTCAATTATGAGACGTAAGTTTCACATTTGGCATTTAGTATGACTAGCTTTCTATATGTTGTGATTGTGTGGGTGAGGTTATAGGTGGTAGGCATGAGTTGAATTCACACAAGGGTTTTGCCTTTACGCAACAACCCCTTGTTGCCATGATGTTGACCAATTTGGCCTTTGGTAAAAATTTCTTTGCCTAGTGACATCTTATTATATTTTTATCACTAGCATCAATGGGTCATGGTCATGCATTACCATCATATTAGTGTCCTTCAAGACAAGGGTTCAACTCCCTCACATGATGTTTCAATATGTTTTGAATTGCCTACTCATGATTTATGCAGTTTGAATTTTTTTGCTAAATATTAATGGGACTTGTATAAATTGCTTGTCTTTACAAGTAACATAATTTTAACAAGTGTTGTTTCATATCATGAAAAATTCAATAATAGTGAATGACTATAATTCCCTTGTGTATCATTGTAATAATGAGTCTTACTTCAAGCTGGAGAACTTTCGAAATAAATAATAAATAATTTTCATATCTTTCCTATTTTTATTTTGTTGGGAAGTCATGGTGTTGGGGTCTGGCCTATGTCCTTTGGCTATAGGTGGAGCTGCTCTGAGAGCATCTCCATTGGTGCTAAGTATGTGAGCTCACAAATTTTTTTCTCACAAGTAATGGTAAGGATCCATTGCACTATGGAAATCCAACCTTCACAAAGCAAAGCCAGAGATGTGACTCTTTAAACAACATGAATGCACCACTGTAGGAGGAGGATGACTCACTTTCACAGTCTTGTAAATCCAAGCAGCAAGATCTTCAATTGGTGCTTTTATCAACAGCCCTTTTTCACTTGCAAAATTTCGACAAAAAGAGAACTCAAAAATGTAAAATGAATCAATTTTTGGGTTTTTTCAATTGTCTTTTTTTTTTGGTTTTTTGGGAAAAAAAAGTTGAAACCTCCAGTTTTCAATGTTCAGTTCCAATACTTAGCCAAAAGTATAGAAGGATACATTTAAAAAACAGCTTTCATATCTTGCTTAGAGCCAAATTTGGCTAAATCTTCTTATGGATGATTATCATTTTGGCTACTACATTGCAGAAAAGAAAAACACTGACTCGCAATCAGCATTGGAGCCCCTGCTGGTAGGACCAACGGTTGCTTGTTGAAAACTCAAAACTCAAGCTTTTTGTAGACCTTTTTGGAGGATGTGCTAGCTAGCTCTCTTTTCAAATTGTTGATGCATCCTGGGAGATTTTATGCTCGAAGAACCAAAGGAATAAACAATAATAGACAACAAAAGTTACAAAGTTGGAGGTATTCCAAACAAACAAACAACCAAAAATTATTTTAAAAAATTATGAAATTTTCATGCAGGGAGGGTAAAGCCCCAGTTTGGGGGCATTTCACACAGTAAGGGCCTTAGGATGAGGGAATATGGCCCCTTCTTTTGGAAATTCGCCCAACCCATTTCAAAGCATTAGGCAAAGGTTATTATGAACCTAAACATATGTAGATCACTAGACATACAAGAGGAGGGTTTATATCTACTCTTCATAAGTAGGACTGATTTTAAGCTTAGAACTAGTGTAAGATCTCTCCCACTCTTAAGAAACTCTTGAAGAGTAAGGCCCGCTTTACACTGGGAGTCAGGGCCGATGTTTAACCCAAGTAAAGCATTCCTATTGGTCCAAAAGTTGAACTTGGCCCCAAGGGCTTTACAGTAGGAGTCAAGGCTGAAATAGGGGGAAAAATTAAAATTCAATCTGCCCCAAGCTACTAATAAATGCTGAACTTTATGGCCTTGTATTGGCCCCAAGGCTAAAAAAGGATACCATGGAAGCCAATTTGCAACCCTTGGGGCCAATGTTCCAGCTTTTATTAATAGCGTGACATCAATGTTCTAGCATTTATTAGTTAGTAAGTTGGGGCCAAACAACAAGCCAAAAATGCTCAAAGTTGGCCTCAAGTTTTTTCAGCAGCCTTGACTCCCTAGTGCAAAGTGGGCCTAAGCAATAATAGTATGGGGCCCTCCTCCTCTTCTTTAGTAGCTTATGAGAGATCAATAGCCTATGGCAAATGTTTGAACTTTGCAAAAGAGGATAATGTTCATTTGTCGTGTTCATATTGCAGAATAGATAGGATTTTGTTTTTGTGGTGGGAATCTAGTTCAATGTGAAGGGAGTTGTGAATAATTTTTCCATCATTTGATAAAATGTATCTACCATTATTATGTTGTTTCTGGAGTCTCATCTTCGACCATGTGCATGTTTTTGCCACATGTGTCTGACATTGTTAGTTTCGATAGTGTTGGGCGTCAATCTAGTCAGCTGTGGAAGCCAGCACCGCCTCTGCAAAGGAGCTGAAATTATTCATAGATCTAGTCTGATTTGAAGCAAGCAAAAGGTTTTGGAAAAAAAGGAACTTGGGTTAGTCATCCACTTGCAACTCTGAGAAGTAACCCATGAAGTCCCCCTCTCCACCACCACCAATAACTCGGTTAGTGCCAGAGTGAGCCAACAGCAGCTAGCCAGGAGGAGGGAAGGACAGAAACCACCTTTTTTGTGGCATTGGGTTCACTTCCCACAGCCAACCACAATGAACCACAATGGATGGCTACTAAATTCCTGTCTTATACTATTTGATCTTTTTTTTTTTTTTTCCTAACTTACTTTGGGCTGGGTCAATTGGGCCCAATTAGTTGTTCCTTATAGTTTCAGGCCCTTAATGTAAGTACACTCTATGGGGCCTTGTCATATCTATATATAAAACATGATTCTCTTTGTGACAAAATATTGCATATAACCAGCCTTGGGAGAAATTTCCTAGTGCATTTGAAGGGCACCTTTTTATATATCCGAATAGCCCTCTTAGAAAAGAAGACAACATCTTATTATGCATATTCCTTAAGGGCCTATAGTTGTGAAAAAGACCTTATGCCTACTTAAAACCTTATGTATGTATAGGTTGATGATAACATTCATTTCTCATTCTTTTCCAATGGGGTAAAGGCCACCATGGATGAAAGATATTTTTTCCAAAATATCAGGCTGGATTAGACTACCTATCACATAGTCGGTTTGTGGCCGCATTCTTTCCCCCTTCTTCCGGGAATGCTCCCACCCTGGCTGGCGCTTTTTACCTTTACACAAAACACACAAAAAAGTTCCACCACGGAGTTGCTCAAACAAAAAAAGAAGATATTTTGGATGACATTATATGATTTGGTTGTAGAGGAGGAGGTGCAGGAGGAAAGGGATAAAGTCCCTCAGAGTAATGCCAAAACAAAATTTCCCCGAAGCATCTGGATATGAGTGAGTCATGGGGGTACAGGGCAAAGTGTGGGCAGAGATGGAAAGTATCTTGTCTTTCATCAAGAGACAGGAGGAGGATACAACAAGATAGATGGATAGATCATCAGCTTCTTGGGCCTTGCCTCTCTGCAAACTTCAAATCCTGTCATTCATAATATCCAAGTCAGTTTTTGTTGTGGTTTGGGAAGGCCTGCTCAGGACAGGCGCCTGTTGAGGACAGGCGCCTGTTG
>Ga0116231_10013436_pt1 | contig 11506 bp, 13 predicted proteins | sample S1TSphgellanicum_2_FD_89695 | JGI IMG/M metagenome (GOLD analysis project Ga0116231, IMG submission 89695) | Host-associated microbial communities from peat moss isolated from Minnesota, USA - S1T2_Fd - Sphagnum magellanicum MG | ecosystem: Host-associated > Plants > Peat moss > Unclassified...
ACATAATTATTCACACTCTTTAATTTATAACTTCAAACTTGAATTAAAAATTTGGAAAAATTATAGTGTAGTTAAAATAATTATTTTACTGATTTTAATTTCACAAATTATTACATAATAATATTATCTTCAAAAATTCTGCGATTAATCATCTATGATAAATATTTTATAATAATTTTACAGTAATTATGAAAATTAATGTTATGTTAAAAAAATTATTGTATTTATAATTCATAATTACCAAAAGAAAAAAATTAGTTGACCTATAATTATTTTTACAACAATAAATGGAATTATACAGTAAGTAATGTAATTAGTTGAATAATAATTTTTAAAAAATTCATGTAAGAATTTAATTTTGAATAACAATTGTTAATTAATTACTTATAATTTTAAAAAAATATTAAATATTTAATTTTATAATTGCAGTCATTAATTTAATTTTACATTAATTATATTATATATAATTCGATCAGATTCTAAAAAATTAATAAAATATTTTTAAATAATTTATTTATTTAATTAATTATGAATTATGTATTAGAACTTGTGAATAACTAAATAGCTAGTTTGTTAAATATTAAGAAGTTATTGCTTATTCAAGTAATTGATAATGAATACTGAATATTTGTAATGTATAGTTGATAATTTAAATATATGTAAATTTAATCATTATTAACTTAATGATTATCTAATTATTTAGTACTTAAATTGTTTTAAAATCTAAAAACTAAGAAAGTAAAGCATGAAGAAAGTTTTGAAATTACAACTTAGTTTGTAAGGAAGTTGCAACTTCAAAACTTATCCCATATTGTCTGTACTTCATTCCTATTTTGAACATTATATAAACAAGGCGGGTGTGGCCATTCAACATTAGAAAATTTGTGCACATGGGATGAGTTAACCAAAGGTTTAATCCAAAAAAAAAAAAAACAAATAATGTACAATTCTAAAGTACTTACTTCCCCAACCTATTTATCCTATCTAGCTAAGTAGGTACCTAGTTTGTCCTACCCATCTAGGTCGACCTATGTACCTACCTAAGTACCTACCTATATGAGTAGGTATTTAGCCTAGGAAGGGAAAACTTACCTACTTACTTTTTTTACCTAAGTAGGTAGGTAGGTAGGTAGGTAAGGATTATAGGCACCTATTTATGTACCTACCAACCTAATATTAATATTTTTATTTAAAAATTTTTAATGCCACATGGCATATTTACATTGGACCACGTGTCATAATATAAAATCATCCAAGTATTTGAATGGAACATTCTAGATTATTTCAAAATAATAATAATAATTCTATTTTAAAAATCAAATATTAAGACACGTGGTAACACATGATTTGCCTTCAATTGTGACCAAAATAGTTGCATCTTAGTCGCATGTGACAATACGTATACAATGGAGTCAAAGTATGAAATGTATTTGTTGACTTTTTCTTTCATACAATACCCTTTGTCATTTGCGACTAATTTATGACATGCGACTTGTCTTAGGCAACTAAAAGGATTTTAGTTGCAAAATGTCTCTTGCGACTAAAATTTAGTCGCAAAGAGTAGTTGAAAATACATGTTTTTCTTCTAGTGACTAGCAAAAAGCTTATAGTCTTGTGTCCTCATTATATCTTAAGCTTTGTCTGAACTTGACTAGTAGAAAGCTTATCTTGTGTCTTCATTCTATGTTCAACTTCGTCTTCATCAAACTAGCGAAAAAATGTATTATGGCATTATTGTATGTTGAGTTTTGTTTGAACTAAATTGGTATCTATTTGTAGGTTGTCTTCATTGTTTGTTGAACTTTTTCTTCAAACCAAAGTGGCAACAACAATATTGACATAAGTTAGTCCTTGCAATCTCTAAGTTTGTGGACTACTATATCTATAGTTTTACTTTTAGTTCATGGACTAAGCAAGTATTAGCTTTTTAGGTTTAGAGTTTTTATATGTGTTTATTAAGTAGACCACAAGTAGAAAGAATTCCCGTGTTGTTCAATTTATTTCAATATGTAGTAAGGAGGGGTTTTCAAGCTTACAACTTGAGAATAATGTTCACTTGTGAATTGAGCAATGAAAATATGAATGCAAAGGGATGTGTGCCTAAGGAATGATTGTGTGTTGATGGGGCAAGTGGATTATCTAGTGCTTCTAACATAAGCCCTTTACAATCCACTCTTCTATCACACCTACATAGCTAAACTTTCCTTTGAAACTTATGGTGTTGTAAGTGCAAATGAAATATAATGAACCAACATGATTATTTTACAAAAGGGCTATATGTTTTTTTTCCCAAAGATTTTTTTTCATATGAATGAATTTTGGAACAAATTTTTTTGTAAATTGTTATAATAAATGGTTATAGTTGTCCAAGTACATGACATGTTTTTTTGAATAAATATGAATTTTTGAAAGTGTCATAATTCCTTGTAAATTCAATGTTTCATCTTTTACAATGATAATAATTTTAAATCAAAACCAATTTTATTTTTTATTTTATGTTTTCTTATATAATAAACATTTTTTTAAAAAAAACATCATGTACATTTTACCCCATTTATCTATGGTAAAGAACTTTTGAAGTTCTAAAATTCTAGATCAATTTTGGAAAGTTCTTTGAATTTTTAAAGTTTTAAAATTCCAAATATTTTAAGGTATGAGTGTTTTTTTAATGTGGTTAATAGGTCTTTATCCTCTTAACTTTTTCCTATCAAATGTGTTTTATTATATATGAGCCCTTTTGATAGTCCTTTGCAAAATCAACTCATGTTTGACACATTGCTATTCATTTTTTAAACTTTTAAATCAAAACTTAAACTTAAAATTTTATCAAATGGATTTTTGGTTTGAATTTTTTGACAATCATATGAATGAAAAAATAATAATTTGCCATGATTACCATGGCTTAAATGGAAAAACATAAATATTTGTCCAATTTTGATTATTTTTCTTTGAAGTCTGATGCCATTTTTTGGTTCATTGGATTATGACTGCACCCTTCTTTCATTGAGTACTTTATTTCTTGCTTCATATAACTTATCCATTCTTTTCTTACTAGTTTGATTTAAACAGTTCATTTTGATGGTTTCTATGGCAATTGACACGCTCCCATGCTCCTTGATAGACTCAAATGTGAATATGAAGTTAAAACATCGAAAGAGTAAGGAGTTGGGTGCACGCTCCCTGGCTTGCAACATTTTGGGGGTAGAGGGGTGTGCTAGAGCTCTGAGATGAGACTAGGAAGAATGATAAGCACTCATCACTCACACAGACTTGCACAAACCAAACAACAAGTCGATTAGTGCATAGTTGGAGCACTTTTGGTGCTAAGATGAACCACAGGCAAACTCGAACTCACAAGATTCACCACAACTTGGACTTGGGGGAAGCCACCACCTTCCCCCTTATAATGTACTCTGTGCTTAGCCACAAGGCCATCATTCAAATGGCATTTTGTCCCGGGACTCCCAAGTGGGAGTCCCAAAATTCCCAAAGTTGGAACTCTCGCAACTTTTGAGGCTTATAACTTTGTGTTCAGACCTCCGATGGAGATGAGGTCTAAAGCAAAGTTGTAGCTCTTGTCGAGAGCTTTCCAACAGTATGTGGCACGCCATCTGCAAACAAGGAAATTAGGGCAATTCCCAACATTTAGTGGTCGGGAGTCAAATAATCAACTTATGTTTTTAAGTGTCCAAATGGGTGATGCGAGCGTATTTCAGATATCTACGTTCCAAAAGCTTTACAATGATATAAGGAATATCTCAATCCAATCAGTTTTGACCCCTGCGATCACCCTCTGAAAATTTGGGAGTCCATTAAGACTCCAACTCCCAAAATGTGAGCTCATTTGGGAGTGTGGGGGTTCATTCTCTCACACTTTCTTACACTCCCAGGAACAAGAAATGTGACTCTCAGGCTCACTTTTGGCCTGCACTTTTGTAAGCCCCTACCTTGGTTGCAAGCCCAAGGCTAAGGTTGCGACAATAATGGCTTGAGCCAATGGACATCTATTTGTGTATACGGGCTTTTAAATTGATGTTGTAATGAACCCTTGTGTCATCTAAAAAAGATCATGGCAAGTCAACCAAATTAATAACTTAGGTGTAAACTTGTTGGCATGAAGAATGTTTTTTGGGGGGTTAGTAATCTTGTACATAGAGTTTGAAGCATTTGATTACCATGTTTTGCATCCTAATTTGATCATTTTTAAGATACTAAATTACACAAAAAATCAAGTACATGACCTAGGTTTATCTTTAGGAAAGTTCAACAACATTTAAAATCTCTACACAATATACTTAATAGGCCAAGGTGGCATAGTTTCAAAAGGCAAACACATGTGCCTAGCTCATATTTTAAGTGACTAACTCGGTTGTATGATGCTATGTATGGATCAAAATACGGACAAGTGTTCGCATAAATTTTGGATTGCAAATTCAATTGGGTATTGATGTAGTGGCTGGTGGATTGATGGGAGTTTCATTGATGGCATAAATCACTTCCACTAGATTTGCATTTGCCCCAAACCAAAGTCCTTTTATTTGTAGTCCTTATATTTAACTACATGTTTTAAATTAGTTATTATAATCATGGGCAACAAAAATAATAAGAAGGGAGGTTTAGTGAGGCCAAGGCTAGTTTCAAGGCTACTCTAACATAAGCTTTACCGATTGATGTTGGCTCTCAGAAAAAACATTGAATTTAAAACCTAGAAAAGAAATGTAGATGCTAAAAGGAAACGACATTATAGAAAGGCTTTGAGAATTAAATCAACAAATGTGGCCATCACAAAGAAGAAAATTGGAGATCATCATGTAAGAAAAAATGTTTTTAGTCTTACTAAAGCAGTGACTTACACTACTAGAAATTTTGTCTTTTGCAACTTGTTTTATGCAACTAAAAAATGTCGCATGCAACTGCACATGTTGCATGCAACTCTAAAATAGTTGCATGTGAGATTTTTTAGTTGCATAAGATAAGTTGCAAAAGACAAAATTTCTAGTAGTGTTATGTGTTGATTGCATCAAGTGACTTAGATGTGCAACAAGAAGTTCTAGCTAAACTCATTGATTTTGAGCCATTGAAAAGTCGTTTCCTTCCATATATCCTTCGTGCCATGCAAGGAAGCCAAAGTGTTAATTGAAATCATTCAAAACATTAGGACAAGTTTTAATGTTGTGAAGTGTGCTAAAATTAAAGATTAGTCAATAGCTAAGCATGTTACATTTAACATGGTAGTGTTTGGACATGGTGGAAATGTTGCAGCTATTTCCAAAGTTCTTGGGGTGCGTTACGACAATGTGGTCTATGTAGTGCAAACGTACCATGCACTTGAAGATGGTGGGGGATCAAATGTTTAGGCTCTTGAGTGTAGAAAATTTAGGTCAAATGTTTTGCATCCACTATAAGAAAACAAGGCTTTTTTGATTGGGAAAATTGGTCAAAAGCTACCCCAAATGGCTTTTGTCCAACTTGACCAGCCATCTTGAACAAGTCATTTTGGACTCGACCATTTTGACTAGGTCTTTTTGGTTAGTTTTTTTGACTAGTTTATTATGTATTTTACTAGTCAAAAATATTTTAATAGCAACTATATATGATTTAAATTTTAAATAATAATATAATATGTATATTTATTTATTAATAAATTTAGCTACCTACCTTATTTAATCAACGCCCCTTAAACTAAGTAGCCTAGGCTAGGTGGCCTACTTAGACCTACTTACTTAAACAAGCTATTTAAACCACATAAAACCAAGGTAGTTTAGGTAGGGAATGTTGTATGTGTGAGGATTTGAACTCCTCACATCCGTTTTGAGGAGTCAAGTCCTTGCCATTTAGCTTACCATTTAAATCTCTAAATGGTCCTAATGTGTTTATGCCCGAAAAACACCTTGCCACAACATTCTGGTTGAATTTTTGAACAATTGGGAGTTGGATCATGAACATAATAAAATCAAGGTTATGTTGGGGGATGAACACAAAATAATAGATTCACATGTCTTGGTAAAGGTTTAGAATTTGCCATACAAGAAAAATAGAAGCAAACTAGGCAGAAATGTCTAATGTTAGAATAACATTGGTAGACATAGCAGATAGAGTCCATGACACTTACAACACCAATGAAGGTTGGGTTGTGAAAAAGATGAGGTCAGAGTATGTAAATATAATTGTTGCCATTCTACCAATTATTTATCAAAAGGATAAGGTGTAATATTTTAGCAATAAGTCTACTATGTTGATCTCCAAAACAAATCGTGGAAAGTCTGTTAATTGGGTTATTATCATGTATTCTCAATTGGTCAAGGAATTGATTAGATGGGAGAAGTGTCAAAAAAATATGACTAAAGGAATAGCCAAAAGAAAACCAAAAAAGGATATATGCCATTTTGCCATAGTCCTAGAAGTTTTGTTTCAGAAGTGGTTTCCATTAAAAGGAGTAAAATCACATGAGAAGAAAAAACAAGCATAATAGCTTGAAGAGGACAAAAGAAGAAGAGATAGTTTCAGGGAGAGGTTCATTAAGAACAAAAGACCTCTGAACTCTACACACATCATTTCTAAAAAGGAAAAACATCCAGAGACTAAGACAACCAGAAGAGCAATTATGATGTTTCGGTTTGATGATGATGAGGAGAAAAACTTTTTAGAAAAGGTAGAAAAGACAAGAGGATATTGTAATGAAAGGCAATATTGATCCTCAACAAGTAGTAGAATTGTTGAGGAAATAACAACAACAAAATCAAAGACAAAAGGAAAAATCCATATCTCCTAAATATGATTTGAGACTACCCATTTCTCCCAAGCAAGAGTAGAGGTTAGATGGGCAAGTGTATTAAAGATGGCCCAAGAAGGAGCTAGAGTTTCAAGCTCAGTAGTCAATAGAAGAATAGATATAAGATTTTGACCAGGATCCACCAAAAGTACACAATACGTTTCGTCACCATAGAATAATGAAGGTATGTTGCCTTCAAGACCAAGTTTTGCAACATGCATGAATGTATTTGGAGAAGTCTAAATTGCACACAAGAGTCTAGGTCCATCAAGTACAAGTTCAAGGGATCAAACTCCTAGGTTTCATACACCAAGGTTTATGCAAGGGGTAGAAGCAAAATTGGATGAACATAGAAGAATTGTTACTATGTTTCAATAAGTAGTAGAATATAGTGTACATATGACAAATATTTTGCTTAGACTTTTTGATTTGGAGATCAAGAACAAGTAGATTATAATGGAGAAGGATAGATTTGTTCAAAATTTGCAGGGAGCTTTGGAGAAGTAGCAAAAATTCAAAGAAAAGTTGTAGGATAGGAATAGTGAAAATAGTTAGGTATTGGTAGAACTCCAAGTAGTTCGACAAAAAATCAATAACATGGAAAAGCAGAGCAAGGATTTAGAGAACATTAGATTAGAAAGGGATTCCTTGTAGTCAACTTTAAAGGAGATAGATTTTAATTACTGGGGTTTAAAAGCAAAGAAGGATACTCTAAATATAGAACATAACAAACTTCAAAAAAACTACAAGAACATGGAGGAAACTCTTTTGAAGCAACAGAAGGAGGTGGAGGAGCTCAAAGTGGACAATGCCAATGCACATCAAACTAGGAATGAGATATAAATGCAAGTTGATCAGAGGCATGCACAGATGGACATAAATTTGCAAAAGGAGATAGCCTTTAATGAAAAGTTAAACAAGCTTCTAGAAGAAACACAAAAGAAAAAACCCTTCAATTATGATTTTTTTTTTGGAAAAATAATGAATTATGGAAGCATAATACTTTGCATTAAGTAAAGCTCAAAGCACAATCAATGGAGGAAAAAGATGCACACTTATGGTGGGATGTAATTTAGGACATCATTCAAAAGGATATTAGGAAGGTTTGTAGAAAGTATGAGAGGAATGAAAGGCTATATAGACACATGATTTTTTAGATGGAAAAAGTTATGCCATCATTTGAGTATGAACCTTTAATTCTGTCTCTAAAACTAAAGACTTCAAATGGAGATATAGATGGGGTAGGTCCATTAAGTACAAGAGTAATAGAGGAGCCAGGAAACCTTAGAGGAGGAAAAGATATCCCTAGGAGGGAGGCTGTTGAACAAATTGTAGAATAAGAAAAATCTATTATGTAGGAATTTAGTTTTTAAGCGTATGCATCTATAGCCATAGAAATAGGGGAGCAAATACAACCTAAGGGACATAATTTAGGAGGATCAATAGGGTCAGATTGAGCTTGTGTTAGAGTTACATGAACAAGATAAGATTAACATTACATCAAATTTGTAATTATAACAACAACTACAAGTGATAACATAGTTGCATTCACAAGAGCAAAGAGTAACCTATCAACAAACAATTGTACAGTTGTCAATAAAGGCATTAGAAGAAGAAAAACAGAATTTGTATACAACAAAAAATCAAACAATGCTTCAATTAGAAGTACAAGCAGAGTAGACTATAGGACAAACAAAACAGATTGTTGTACAAACAAATCAAATTTTTGAATCACAGGATGAGAAACATCAAAACATTTAGCTTTCTTAACACATTTTTAATCTAGAATTCCAGGATGTAATTTAGAGTATGGGGTGGGTAATGTTAAGGGATTAGTTACTTGTGATAATTTTTAATTGGTATATTTCTATTTACCTAATTACTATTTTAGGAATTATTAGTTAGATTACATAGTTTTTATCTCCATTTGAATTTGAATAGAACATAACATTGTTTTTGTTGAGGAATATTTTGTGAGAAGAGAGAGAGATGAGGACCATTGTATCATTGTTGAACATGGAGCTTTAAGGGAATATGAAAGAAATATAATTTGATTTTCTAGAAAGCTTTGATTTCATAGCTAAAATTTGTTGTTTTGATGTTTTTAATCATACTTTCATTACTAGATTTTAATTTTGAAACTAGTTCTAAATAGATCTAAATGAATAGACTATGTTAGTATTAATTTTATTGCATTTCAGTCCAAATTTTAGACCAGAATATAAAATTAAATAATATGTATTTATTATTAAGTAACAAGTATTCAGTAGGCATCAAAGCATGTAATCCATAAAACAATTGAAAAGGATTATGACTTGTGCTCACCTTGAAAGCTCTTTTGTAAGCAAACAAAATAGTATGGAGATGTTTGTCCCAATTTGTGTGATTTTCGTTGACTAGCTTAGTCAATAGCAACTTAATAACCTTATTGGTAGATTTCTACTTAATTGTTTCCCTAAGGATAGTAAGTTGTAGAGCTAGTGTGCCAAAATAAAAAATGAATGGTAAGGATTTCAATGGCCTCATTGATAAAATGGGTACCTTGGTCGCTAACCAAAGTGAAGGGGCAACTGAATTTGGTGAGAATTTAGGGTTTAGGGTTAAACCTTAAACCCTAAACCCAGGTAAATGAATTAAATTGTGACTACAACCATGTTGGTCTTTAATGCCTTTGCTTCCACCCACTTGGTTGCATAATCGATAACAACCAAAATGTACTTGTTGTTGTGTGAATAATTCACGAGCTTAATTGGGCCAATGAAATATAAACCCCATTTCATGAATGGTTCAGCTGGGAGCATGGTGATTAGTTTCGCCATTGGGGTAATTAAGAAATATTTGGTTTGTTGGCAAGCATCACAAGATTAACAATGTTATTGTGCATCCTTGTGTAGAGTTGACCCAATACTTGGCATCTAGCACCTTTTGGGTTGTCATGTCCACTAAAAATTATTCACCACCAACTCTTTTGTGCATCTCTCGTAGGATTACCAAAATCTTGCCATCATGCAAACATCGGCACAAAATTTGATTATGCCCTTGTTTGTATAACTTTCCATCGATGGTGGTAAAGGGCAATGCCTTCAATATCAGTTTCTTTAGTTGTTCCTTGGAATATCCTTCAAGAAAATTTCTAGTAGAGATGTACATTTGCATTTCTTGTAGTCATTTTGGTTGAAGTACAAACAATGATGCATTAGTAGTCCTATAAGCACCCTTGGATTTTCGGTAACATCACAAAATCACAAGAGAGTGTCTGCCACTGAATGAAAACACCTTAGTTTGTACACAACCAAAAAATTATATTCTAGCCACCTCATAATTCAGCCTTACAATTGAGGTTTCTTTACAAGGTATAATAATGCCATGTGGTTGACGTAGAAAACAAACTTGTTTCCCAATAGATAGTGTCTGAATTTATGCAAAACATAAACCATAGCAAGTATTTCCCTTTCGATGGTGGTGTAGTTTTTTTTTGCATTGTTTATGAATTTGGAGGCATATGCAATTGGCTGATCACATTTTTCGATAGGATTTTGAACCAACATAGCTTCGACTACTAGATTTGATGCATCTGTGTGGATGTAAAACTCCATGTCCCATTTGGGTGTAATTAAGATCAGTGTATCTTGATACTTTTGTTTAATGGCCTCCCACGCTTTTTGACATTCGGTAGTCCATGCAAACACCTTCGTTTTGCATAAGAATTTCGTGATGAGGCCATGATGAAGGTAAAATTCTTGATGAAGCATTGACAGAATTGGGCCATCCCATTGAAAACCTATATGTTTTTAGGTGTTTTCGGTGCAGGCATATTCACAATTGTCAAGATTTTTTTTGGATCAGGTTGTTTTCCCGCCTTGGAGACAACGTCATACCCAGATATGACTCTTGAGTAAACCAAAAACATGCACTTTTCCAAATTCAAGTTGATACCGAATTCATGGCATTTTTCAAAACATAACCGAAGTCTGGCAAGGTGCGTTTTGAGGTCATTAAATACATTGAAATCATCTAGAAATAATTTCATGAACACCTTGAGGTATTCACGAAATGCCATACTCATTGTTCACTTGTAATGTCGCAACCCTAGCTTTGGGCTCGCGACCAAGGCAAAGGGAATTGCAAGGGTGCGGGCTAAGAGGAAGCCCGGGAGTTAAAGCCAAGAGGAAGCCCGGGAGTTAAGCCAAGAAGAAGCCCGGGAGTCACATCACATACTCTCGGGAGTGCAAGTAAGTGTGAGGGAGTGTGAGGGAGTGAACCACTCACACTCCCAAGGCAACTCCCACTTTGGGAGATGGAGTCTCGGTGGACTTCCGAAACTTTAGAGAGTGATTGCAGGGGTCAAAACTCAATGGCTTGTGGCGTTCTTTATATCATTGGAAAGCTCTTGGAGCTTAGATGTCTAAAATGGGCTCGCTTGGCTCATTTGGAAATCTGAAACACAAGTTATGGCCAAAAGAAGAGTCGGGAGTCGAATTGCCAGTTTGACTCCTGACCACAAAAAGTTGGGAATCGACCTCTTCCCGATGTCCGATTCGGGATTGCAACATGGCGTTGGAAAGCTTTCGACGAGAGCTACAACTTTGCTTTAGACCGCATTGCGATCCGAGGTCTGCTCGCAAAGTTATGGGGCTCCAAAGTCTCGGGAGTCCCATTTGGCGCGATTTCGGGACTCCCACTCGGGAGTCCCGGGAAAAATAGCCATTTGGATGTGGGCTCCGTGGAGAGTCA
>Ga0116231_10013437_pt1 | contig 11504 bp, 10 predicted proteins | sample S1TSphgellanicum_2_FD_89695 | JGI IMG/M metagenome (GOLD analysis project Ga0116231, IMG submission 89695) | Host-associated microbial communities from peat moss isolated from Minnesota, USA - S1T2_Fd - Sphagnum magellanicum MG | ecosystem: Host-associated > Plants > Peat moss > Unclassified...
CTCTTCCCTGGGATGCTTGGATCAATGGCTGTAAGCGGCAATGTGCATGCCTTTCAGTTATGGGTTGCCGCTGCTATAAATGGGCTTATTTACTTCGGAGTTGCTTGGCTGATGGGCCGCTTGGTCGCGCGCTTGATCCGATAAACTTGCGGCTACCGTAGTCGCACGCAGCGCCATCTTCCGAGCGGTGCTGCGCACCGGCTAATGGATAGACACGTCACCCCTGGGGAGGTTGCTGTAAAGGAACTTTGGTTGCCATATGGTAACCACTGAAAACAAAGCGCGAACCCGATTCCGGTTGCTGAACAGAAACCGGCGGTTACCAAATGGCAACCGTTGAAAACAAAGCCTTTCTTTTTAGCCGCTATGATCCGCCGGTTGGCAGGCTTCGCCTTCTTTTTCTAGCGACTGCTGTTTGCCCGGCCTCACTGACCACCGATCCACTGCCAACTGACTGCCAGATTCTCGGTAAATGATCGGGAGTGTTTTCTCAGCGGTAAGCGTCCTTGCGGTCTTTGACGGCGTGAATGTGGAGCGTGTCGGCGTCGTCTTCAGTGAAGCGGACACGGTGATCGCCGACACGCAAGCGGAACTCGGGCGGGTCGCTGCCCAGGAGTTTCTTCACATTGCCGCTGCCGTGTTCGGCCAGGCGGTGAATGGCCGTCAGGATATTGATGGCGATGTGCTGCGGGATGGCACAATGTCGGCTTTGGCGTCGTCAGAGAAACGAATCCGCTTCAAGCCGGTGCCTTGCCGTTGCGGATGTGATCCATGCTGAAGCCCAGTTCCGCCGCCATGTCTTCCAGCGAAGTTCCCTGATTGTTTTTGAACCACTCTTTGGAGCGGGCGACAGACTGTTTCTCTTCTTCGCTGATCTCCTCGTCTTCGGCCGGTGCGTTGGCCAGAGCGCGGGACACCGGATCGGGCAGCATGGTTTCGAGCAAACTGCGCACGGCGCTGAGCTGGTCCGGCGGCAGCCGGTCCAGGTAAGCATGCGCTTGCTGCCGTTCCTGCAATACATTCAGAGACATTCGGTTACTTCCTTTCTCCGCTGGTCACGCCGGACCAGCGGCGGGCCTCATGCTTCAGAATCATGCCCTCCAGCAGACTGCGGACAACCTGCTTCTCTTCGGCATCGAACTGCGACACGGCTTCGAACTGGAGGCGGAGTTCATCATCGGGGCCGCGTTCATCTTTGCCGAACAGCAGTTGGTCCGACGTAACGCCCAGCGCCACCGCCAGTTTTCGGATCACGTCGAGAGCGGGCTGCGGGGAACCGCCTTCGTATCGTTTTAGCTGCTGCACATGAGACTGGATACGGTCCGCAAGCTGCTGCTGCGTGAGACCGCGTTCCCTGCGCAAAGCAGCCAGGCGTTGAGAAAAGTCGACAAAGTGATGGTGTTCCAGGCACACTCCCAAGGTAGGAGTGGGAAGATGCCTGATTGACGCCATGGGTCTGCATGTGATGCCGCATAAGTATCACATATGGAGCTTCACAGGTTTGCTGAAAAACCCGTCTGGCTGCAATGGAAATCCTGCGCGACCGTCATCCCTCCTTAGCCGCCGGTAACGGGTACAATCCGCATGAAACCGCGTTCTCGGCGAATACGCGCCAGCCGTTGGCCTTCCGATAACGAATGCAAGGTAACGCGGGGCAGGAAGAAATGCAGTTTGCATCAACGGTATCTTTACCGTCCTTGGCAATCACGCGGCATACCGACCGGACAGCCGCTTAACACCTTTTTTCAGGGCGCAACATTCGCGCCCGGCCACCCGCCAATCGCGAGTCACCGCGGCATAAAATTTTCTAACCCGCCTATATTCAACCACCTCCGGGCCATCTCAAATCCCGCGCCGCTCCCCGCCATTCACCATATCCTCGTAGGATTCAAAATCCTTCCTGAAGATAAAATCCACCTGCTAAGAGGTCTTTTTTAATGCCAACTTCTCGTCCCGGCTTGCTGTCACGCGCCGTCCTTATCAGCGGCGAATCACATGATCGCTTTGCCGCCCTCCTCGCCGCCCTGCGCGACGAATTGAAACCCCAAACCTTCCTGGAAAACTCCCTCGTGGAGACCATGGCCGTTGCGCGCTGGCGTCTTTTTCGTCTTTGGGGCATTGAGTCAACCACCATTTCCGAAGAAATGCGCAAACAGGAAGATCACCCTGGCTCATCCAACCTGTCGCCCGCTGCTCGTGCGGCCCTGGTCATGCGCTCGCTTTCCGACAAAACCGACTTCGTCAACAGAATGTCGCGTTATGAAACTTCGCTGGACCGCCAGTTCGCTCACGCCCTCCAGCAATTTCAGGAAATCCGCAAAAAATCGGAAAATTACCATTTGGAATTGGGTTAAGCCTTTAGATGCAATTACTTAGCTTAAAAAGACACCCGTATTTTCAGGGCCTTTTCGCCTGTTTTTCGCCATTAATCGGCCCCGAAATGCTCTTCGTCTCGGCCCAGGCTGCCGCCCATCACTGGATCTTTTCCCTGCGCGGCCGGGGGTGAGCAGTTCGGCCCCCAGCTTGTCGCCCCCGGCTATGTGAATATTCCGCCAACCAACGCCGATCTGTCCACTTTCCCGGTGGGCGTTGCTCATCAAGTTCCGCGATCTATGTGCCGACAGGAAACTAAGTCCGAGTATCATGAAGTTCATCCATGGAGAGTTCATACGTGAAGCCATTACTTCTCACCTGCATTCTGGCCCTGTCTATCGGTGCAAGCACAATCTCAGCTCAAACCGGCAAGCCCATGCTGATGCGCAACCCCACCATCAGCCGAACCCAGGTGGCTTTCGAATATGCCGGCGATTTGTGGATTGTGGACCGCAACGGCGGCGCGGCGCGGCGGCTCACCAATGGCGTGGGCCGTGAGTTCGACGCGCATTTCTCGCCCGATGGCACTCAGGTCGCTTTCTCCGGCGAGTACGAAGGCAATACCGATGTCTATGTGGTGCCCGCCGCGGGCGGTGTTCCCCGCCGTTTGACTTATCACCCGGCTGCCGACGATGCGGTCGGTTGGACACCGGACGGCAAACGCATCCTGTTTTCCTCCGGCCGCGACCGCAGCAACGACAGCGGGCGTTTGTACACCATTGCCGTGGACGGAGTTTTTCCCGAAGTCCTGCCGTTGCCCATGGCCGAAACAGGCGCGTACTCGCCGGACGGAACGCATCTGGCCTACGTTCCCATTTTTCAATGGGAGCCTGCCTGGAAACGCTACCGCGGCGGCCAGACCCTGAAAATCTGGCTGGCGGATTTGGCCGATTCGAGCATCGTGAAAATTCCGCGCGAAAATTCCAACGATTTTAATCCCATGTGGCTGGGCAACAAGGTTTACTTCCTCTCCGACCGTAACGGACCCTTCACCTTGTTTGTCTATGACACCGCTTCGGGAAAAGTGAGTGAGCTGTTGAAGAATGACGGGCTGGATTTGAAATCCGCGTCGGGCTTTGAGGACACCCTTGTTTATGAGCAATTCGGCTCACTTCACCTGTTCGACCTGAAGAGCGGCAAACAGCACCGGCTCAACGTGAATATTTCGGCCGATCTGGCGGAGGTCCGTCCGCGCTTCGAAAAAATCACCGCCGCCAAAATCGATAACGCCGCTCTCTCGCCCACCGGACAGCGGGCCGTCTTCCAGGCGCATGGGGACATTTTGACCGTACCCGCCGAGAAAGGCGACATCCGAAACCTGACCGGCAGTCCGGGCGTGGCGGACCGTGATCCAGCCTGGTCTCCGGACGGAAAGTGGATCGCTTATTTCTCCGACGAGTCGGGCGAATACGCGCTGCATATCCGCGCGCAAGACGGACTGGGCGAGGTTCAGAAAATCAGTCTCGGTCAGCCGCCGTCGTTCTTCTATTCGCCCACCTGGTCGCCAGACAGCAAGAAGATTGCCTTCCATGACAAGCGCCTGAACCTTTGGTATGTCGATCTGGAAAAGAAGACGCCCGTGCATGTGGCGACAGACCGTTACGACAGCCCCGGTTATGGCTGGAACGAAACCTGGTCGCCGGACAGCCGCTGGCTGGCGTACACGGCGCAACTGGAAAATCATTTGCACGCGGCTTTTATCTACTCGCTGGCCGACGGCAAAGCGGTGCAAGTCACCGACGGGCTGAGCGACGTTCAATTCCCGGACTTCGACAAGAGTGGCAAATACCTTTACTTCACGGCCAGCACGAATGTGGCGCTGGGCGCGGGCTGGATTGACATGACCAGTCTCTCGCGCCCCGTCACCAGCAGCGTCTATGTGGCTGTCTTGCGCAAGGATCTGCCGTCGCCTATCGCCCCGCAGAGCGACGAAGAAAACAAAGACACCGGCAAAAAGCCGGATGATAAGGATGCCGGGAAGGCCGAAGCAGCGCCGGAAGTCAAAATCGACTTCGACCAGATCGGCCAGCGCATTCTGGCCTTGCCGATTCCGGAAAAAAATTTCGTCAGCCTCGCCGCGGGCAAGGAAGGCGAGGTCTATGTGGGGGAGGCGCCGGTGGTGACGCTGCACTTTGGGCCGCCCTCGCTGATCGTCCATAAGTTCGACATGAAGAAGCGCAAGACCGATAAAGTGCTGGACGGTGTGATGGCTTTTGTCCTTTCGCACAATGGCGAAAAGATGATGTTCCGCCAGGGTGAACAGTGGTTCATTACCGCGGCGGGCGAAGCTCCCAAACCGGGCGACGGCGCTTTGAAAATGGCCGACATGGAAGTTTATGTCGATCCAAAGGCCGAGTGGCGGCAAATGTATCGCGAAGTCTGGCGCATTGAGCGCGATTTCTTCTACGATCCGCATTTTCATGGGCTCGACCTGAACCTAGCCAAGGACTTTTATTCCTCCGGCCTCGAATCGGTCACCAGCCGCCGGGACTTGAACTACCTCTTTGAAGAAATGCTCGGCAACATGTCGGTCGGCCACATGTTTATCAGCGGCGGAACCATGCCCGACGTGCCGCATGTGAAAGGCGGATTGCTGGGTGCCGATTACAAAATCGAAAATGGCCGCTACCGTTTTGCGCGCGTTTTTGACGGCGAGAACTGGAACCCGGAATTGCAGGCGCCGCTGACGCAGCCCGGTGTCAACGTGACCGCCGGCGAATACCTGCTCGCCGTCAGCGGGCGCGACGTGCGCGCGACCGATAATCTATACAGCTTCTTTGAGGAGACCGCGGGCAAGCAGATTTCCCTCCGCGTCGGGCCGAATGCCGATGGCAGCGGCGCGCGCGAAGTCACCGTCGTTCCCGTCGACAACGAATTCAATTTGCGCCACCTGGCCTGGATCGAAGATAACCGCCGGAAAGTGGACCAGTTGAGCGGCGGCAAAGTGGCGTACCTGCATCTGCCCGACACAGCCGATGGCGGCTTCACCAGCTTCAATCGCTATTTCTTCGCCCAGATTGGGCACCAGGCCGCCGTGCTGGACGAACGCTACAATCACGGCGGCGATATCGCCGATTACATCATTGAGTACCTGAACCGCAAGCCGATGGCGCGAATCACCACGCGCGAAGGCGAAGACATTACCGACCCGACGGAAGCCATCTATGGGCCCAAGGTCATGATCATCAATCAGTTCGCCGGTTCAGGCGGCGACGCCATGCCCTGGTACTTCCGAAAAGCCGGGCTGGGGCCGCTGATCGGCATGAAGACCTGGGGCGGATTAGTCGGCATCGGCGGCTATCCGCCGCTCATCGACGGCGGCACCGTCATGGCACCGCGCTGGGCCTTCTATGGGTTAAAGGGCGAATGGGAAGTGGAAGGCCACGGCATTGAGCCGGACGTGGAGGTGGACATGGACCCGAAGCTGGCGCGTGAAGGGCACGACCCGCAACTGGAACGCGCGGTGGAAGTGGCGCTCGATCTGCTGAAGAAGAATCCCCCGGCGACTTATAAGAAGCCGGAGTATCCGAACTACCATCAGCAGTTTCCCACACATTAGGGAAACAGCTTGTTCAGGCCATAACTTATCTGCTTTTGCGACGGTAGTCGAAGAGGACAATGCCGGTGGCTACCGACACGTTGAGGCTGGCGACTTGGCCGGCCATGGGGATGCGGACAAGAACGTCGCAGTGTTTTTTGACGCCTTCATGGAGTCCTTTGCCTTCCCCGCCCATGACGATGGCGGTGGGGGTGGCGTATTGCACTTCGTTGTAGAGTTGGTCACCGCGTTCGTCGATGCCATAGATCCAGAATGGTGGCTGTTGGTGCTTGAGCTTTTCCAGGGTCTGGGTGACGTTGGTGATGCGGGCGACGGGGAGGTAGGCCAGGGCTCCGGCGGCGGCGCGTTCGACGGTCTCGGTGAGCGGGGCGGAGCGGCGTTCGGGGATGACGATGGCGGCCGCTCCGGCGGCGTGGGCGGTGCGGATGATGGCGCCGAGGTTGTGCGGGTCTTCGACGCCATCTAGAATGACGAGGAGTTCGGCGGAAGAGGAGACGTCTGCCAGTTCGACGAAGGTGTGGACGGCACCGAAGGCGATGACCCCCTGGTGGGGGATGTTCTTGCTGACGCGGTCTAGCGATTCGCGGGGCTCGAAGCGGACGGGGACGGAGTTGTCGCGGCAGAGTTCGACGATTTCCTGGATGCGGGGGCCTGCCGAGCCTTTGGAGATGAGGACTTTATCGAGAGGCTTTCGGGCGCGCAGGGCTTCGCGCACGGGATGAACGCCGACGGTGATTCTGCCTTCCGCCACTTAGTTTTTGTCCAGCGCGAAGGCCACTACATAGTCGCCTGGCGGCGCGAGTTTTTTGATGCCGTGGCCGCCGGCGCAGATGATGAGATATTGGCGGCCGTCGGGGCCTTGATAGGTCATGGGCGTGGCGCGGGCGCTGGTGGGCAGGGTGCCTGTCCATAATTCCTTCCCGCTTGTTGAGTCGAACGCGCGGACGGCGGGATCGACGGTGCCGGCGACGAAGATGAGGCCGGAGGCGGTCATGATGGGTCCGCCGAGCGAAAGAGAGCCCCAGGCGGCGGGCGTCTTGGGCGAGAACTTGCCGAGCGGGACATCCCATTTCTTTTCGCCGGTTTTCATGTCGAGGGCGACGAGCGTGCTCCAGGGCGGCGGGGTGCAAGGGAGGCCTATGGGGCTGAGAAGAAAGCGGCGCATCATGCCGTAGGGCGTGCCTTTTTGCGGGGCGAATTCCCAATCGCCGTCGAGCTTGCGGTTGTTGGAGCGGGCTTCCTCGTACTGGTCGCGCGGGATGAGGCGGACTTCGGCGGCGATGTGGTTTTCGGGCAGGACCAGGATTTCGCGGCTAGGGTCATAGGCGAAGCCGCCCCAGTTGACGCCGCCGATGTTGCCGGGCAACTGGAGTGTGCCCTTGATGGAGGGCGGGGTGAAGATGGGGCCGGTGCGGAGCTTGCTGATTTCGTCATGGCACCACTGTTTGTTCGCTTCGTCGATGCCCCAGGCATCGTCGGCGCTCATGCCTTGTTTGGTGATGGGCTGGGGCAGGATGGGGAATGGCTGGGTGGCGGAGGCTTCTTCGCCCGGGACGTCGGACTTGGGAACGGGGCGTTCTTCGACACCGAAGAGGGGCGCGCCGGTTTCGCGATTGAGGATAAAGACGTTGCCGGTTTTGGAGCCGATGGCGATGGCGGAGATGGCTTGGCCGTCGCGGTGCATTTCAAAAAGGAGCGGCGAGGTGGCGACGTCGTAATCCCACAGGTCGTGATGGACGGTTTGGAATTGCCAGACGATTTTGCCGGTGGTTGCGTTGAGGGCGACGACGGAATTGGCGTAGCGGTTGTCGCCGAGACGTTCGCCGCCGTAGTAGTCGGGACTGGCGCTGCCGGTGGGAACGTAGACGAGGTTGCGGGTTTCGTCGACGGTGATTTTGGACCAGGCGTTCCCTGCCCCGGTTCTGGTGGCGCTTCCGCTTTTCCAGGTTGCGGCGGCGGGGTCTTTGGGGTCTTGCGGAATTGGGTCCCAGGTCCACTTGAGCTGGCCGGTGGCGGCGTTGAAGGCTCGGACTTCGCCGCTGGGTTGCCCAACCTGGTAGTTGTCGGCTATGGCGGAGCCGACGACGATGGTGTCGCCGATGATGGCCGGCGCTGAGGTTTCTTCGTAGTCGGCGTACTTGTTGGCGGCGACAGGAATGCGCAGGCCTTGGCGGAGATTGATGATGCCGTTGTCGGCGAATTCTTTGGCGGGAAGGCCGGTGGCGGCGTCGAGCGAGATTAAGTGGGCGTCGATGGTGGCGACGAAGATGCGGAGTTTGCCGGCGGGGTTGCGCCAGACGGAGACGCCGCGGTTGGCGTAATCGCCGTAGCCGGCGTCTTTATCTATGTGGGGATCGTAGGCCCAGATTTGGGTGCCTTTGACGGGGTCAAGGGCGAGGACTCGGCCGAGCGGGGTGCTGACATAGAGGACGCCGTCGAGATAGAGAGGGGTGGCTTCGAAGGCGGTGGGTTTGCTGTCGGGGGGCTGGTAGGCGTCGCCGGTGCGGAAGGTCCAGGCGGGTTTCAGTGTGGCGACGTTGGCGGGGGTGATTTGGGTGAGGGAGGAGAAGCGCTGGCTGTTGGGGATCTGCGCCGAGAGCGGGGCGAGGAGGAAGAGTGCGGCCAGCTTAGGCCAGAGGCAAGCCATGATTTTCCAGCGTGGCGCGGACTTCTTTGGGGGTTAGGCGTGAGGCGTCGTATTCGACGAATAGAGCCTGGCCGGACTGGATTATTTTGGTGGCGAACATTCCGTAGACGGCGTGGACGCGCGCGATTTGCTTCAAGTCTTCAGCATTCAAACCGCGTGTCAGCGGGAATGTGAGTTGTACCTTCGTCATCGGGTTTCAGAATAACATTCGGAGGGGCGGATGAACGGTATACTCGCTGGGGATGAAGAGAAGTTATCTGGCGCTGGATCTGGGTGCGGAGAGCGGGCGCGCGATTTTGGCGACGCTGGACGGGCACCGGCTGGAACTGAAAGAAGTGCACCGCTTTGCAAATGTTCCGGTGCAGTTGCCGACGGGCCTTTATTGGGACACGCTGGGGCTGTTTCGCGAAATGTGCACGGGCATTCGCGAGGCGGCGAAGCTGACGGACAAGATTGACGGCATTGCCGTGGACACGTGGGGCGTGGATTTTGGGCTGCTGGGGCCCGATGGGTGCCTGCTGGATAATCCGCGGCATTACCGGGACAAGCGCACGGCGGGATTGATTCGGGATGTGGCGGCGGTGGTTCCGCTGGACGAAGTGTTTCGGCAATCGGGAATTCAGTTCATGGAGATTAATTCGCTGTATCAGCTTCGCGCGGTGCAGCGGGATTCCCCGCATGTGCTGGAGCGGGCTTCGCATTTGCTGTTCATGCCGGATTTGTTTAATTACTTTTTGACGGGTGCGATTGCTTCGGAACGAACGATTGCGAGCACTTCGCAGTTTTACGATCCGGCGAAGAAGCAGTTTGCGGCGGATTTGCTGAAGAGCCTGGGCATTCCGGTGAATTTTTTAACGCGGATCATTGATCCGGGCGTGGGGCTGGCGCCGGTGCGGGCGGAGCTGATGGAAAGCTGCGGGCTGAAAGCGGAGACGATGGTTCACACGACGGGATCGCACGACACGGCGTCGGCGGTCGCGGCGGTTCCGGCGCGCGGTGATGACTGGTGTTATATCAGTTCGGGCACGTGGTCGCTGATGGGCGTGGAATTGAATGAGCCGGTGATCACGGATGAATCGCTGGCGGCGAATTTCACGAATGAAGCGGGCGTGGCGGGGAAGATCCGGTTTTTGAAAAATATTCCGGGGTTGTGGGTTTTGCAGGAGTGCAAGCGGGCGTGGGATTTGGCGGGGCAGACGTTCAGCTATGCGGAACTGATGGAGCAGGCGGCGGCGGCGAAGCCTTTGGAGACGGTGCTGGATTTGGACCAGTTCATTTCGCCGGGCAATCATCCGGCGCGGATTGCGAAGCATTGTCTGGACACGGGGCAGGAGGTTCCGGACGGGATTGGGAGCGTGGCTCGGGTGATTTTGTACAGTCTGGCGGTGCGGTACAAGCAGATACTGGAGAAGCTGGAAGGGCTGACGGGGCGGAAGATCAACCGGATTCATATTGTGGGCGGCGGGTCACGGAATGTTTTGCTGAATCAACTGGCGGCTGATGTGACGGGGCGGAGGGTGATTGCCGGACCGGCGGAAGCGACGGCGGCGGGGAATGCGCTTACGCAGGCTTTGGGGATGGGGGCGATTGGGTCGCTGGATGAGTTAAGGGCGATTGTGCGGCAGAGTTTTGAGGTGGAGGAGTTTCGGCCTGCCCGATGAAAATTGCGTGGGACCTGGATTGTTATCCGGTGTACGGGAAGGAGCGCTGGACACGAATCTTGTTTCCGAGGCAAAGGAGCTTTGGCGGGCGGCGACGCTGCGGCTGTTTCAGGGTTGAGGGCTCCGGACCCGGACAACCTTTATTGTCGCGATTGATCATCTTTTTCAGGTGATGTGCCTGATTGAGACGGTACAGAGGTTTGGACAGGACGTGCCGCGGCGCGCGCCGAAGGATCTCAGCTATTTCAAAGGCGCGAGCGGCTGCGCGCCCACCCGACGTATGCGGCGCGGATGAATTCGCGGACAGAGGGCGCCATTCTGATCTTCGAGCGGACGTGCCAGTGGTTTCTGGAACTGCTTCCGCAATGCCCACCGGAAGTTTTTGCTAGCATTTTGGGGGAGCAAGCAAGATGAAGCCAGTCAGTATTGATGTTGAACTGATGAGCAATTCGGCTCTGAATGAGATTTTTGGGATGGTTCGTTTATTGCGTCGCCGCGAGATGGCGTGAAGCTGATGCGTCCGGCAGAGCATCGGCTTCAATCAAGAAGCTTGTACCCAGTTCTATCGGGATGCTGGTGACCTAGCATTGGTTGCCCTCGAATGGGGGAAGGTTTTCGGAAGCGCTTAAGGTCCCAAATGGCGACATGCTTGTGGGAATCGAGACTGTGTCAAGAGAAGCCGAGGCTTGCACCTCTCCCGTGCGCAGGCTGCCGGTCAGTCCGCCTGAGGCGCTTCCTGCGGATGACGAGGCGCTGACGCTATAGATGTCGTAGGTGGCGCCTGGCGAAGTTCCTGAGAAACTGCAACCCACAGGGTTGGTCTGGCTTAGGTGGACCGGTGAAGCTGTCGGGTCGGCCACGTCTCCATCGTCAATGTTTACGGCGCAGGCCGTGGAGGTGGTAGCAGTGGTGGCAAAGCAAGGAGTGCTAAGAACCAGCAGTCCGGTAAGAAATGCCAGCGCGCAGATGAATTTTGACATATGGACTCCAAACTAAGTGAAATGCTTTGCACTCAGCGTACAGGATTTTTTCGGGCTTGGGCGCGTCGGCGAACTGCACCGCATTTGACAAGTTAGTGAGTGCTTACTTACAATCTTGGCATGGGGCATTCGCGACTTTCGGCCGAGGAGCGGCGGCGGCAACTGGTGGATGTGGCCATTGATCTGTTTTCCCGCAAAGGCTTCAATGGCACGACCACGCGCGAAATTGCGGCGGCGGCAGGGGTGACGGAAGCAATCATTTTTCGGCATTTCAAGACGAAGGA
>Ga0116231_10013438_pt1 | contig 11504 bp, 10 predicted proteins | sample S1TSphgellanicum_2_FD_89695 | JGI IMG/M metagenome (GOLD analysis project Ga0116231, IMG submission 89695) | Host-associated microbial communities from peat moss isolated from Minnesota, USA - S1T2_Fd - Sphagnum magellanicum MG | ecosystem: Host-associated > Plants > Peat moss > Unclassified...
GCCGCGATCGGCTGCACCGCATGCGCCTTGCGCAGCGTCTCGGCCGACACCTCCGATAGGCCGATGGCGCCGATTTTTCCCTCCTTCTTGAGCAGGCCCAAGGCGCCCACGCTCTCTTCGATGGGCACCTTCTTGTCCCAACGATGCAGGTAGTACAGATCGATCATGTCGGTTTGCAGTCGCCGCAGAGCCTCCTCGCACGTCCGGCGCAAGGTTTCCGGGCGGCCATCGATGACTCGCTGCATGCCGAGAGGGCCCGCGACGCCTTGCATGCCGCATTTGCTCGCGAGCGTGAATTGCGAGCGGAACGGCGACAACGTCCGGCCAATGAGCTCCTCATTCGCCCCGAAGCCGTACAAGGCCGCGGTATCGAAGTGGGTGACCCCGAGCTCGAGTGCGCGCAACAACACCCGCGCTGCCGCAGCGGGTTCAGGCGGTACCCCGTAGGCATGACACAGATTCATGCACCCGAGCCCGATGGAATACACGCTCGCCCCGGCCAACACCCGTTGTGACATCAGCTACGCCTCATTGTGTGACCCGATGTCGGTACCTTAAGTTCGGCGCTACGGTTTTTAAAGTGACGTCGATCCCATCGGGATCCGCCATTCCTAGTATCATAGCCCCATGACTGGCAAACCCACCCGGCGGGTGATTCCGATCCAGCGAGACGTCGGCGACGGGCTGGACGCGCGCGAACGCGCGACCGTCGCGGCGGCGTGCGCACGGCTCAAGGCCGAAGCCGGGTCGCTGCTGCCGGTGCTGCATGCCGTGCAGAGCGCATTAGGACATGTGCCCAAAGCGGCTGTGCCGATGATCGCCGGCGAGTTGAACCTGTCCGTGGCCGAGGTCCATGGCGTGATAAGTTTTTACCACTACTTTCGCACCACCCCTGTCGGCCGTCATGTGGTCCACGTGTGCCGGGCGGAGGCCTGCCAGGCGGTCGGCGCAACAGCCCTCGAGGCGCATGCCAAACGGCTGCTCGGCATCGATTATCACGGCACCACCGCGGACGGAGCCGTGAGTTTGGAACCGGTGTATTGCCTCGGCAACTGCGCTCTCGGGCCATCGGTGATGGTCGATGAGCGGCTCGTGGGGCGCGTCACGACGCGCCGTTTCGATGAACTGATGTCCGACTGTCGCGCGCCGGCGGAGAGCTCATGAACCACGACTCGACTGCTCATTCCTCGCCGCCCGTCACCCTCCATGTGCCGCGCGATGCGGCGGCCCTCTCGGTCGGCGCGGAGGCGACGGCTCATGCCTTGCTCACCGAGGCACGACGCCGTGGCATTTCGATCAACCTCATTCGCAACGGTTCGCGCGGCATGCTGTCGTTCGAACCGCTGGTCGAGGTGTCCACGCCCGCCGGCCGGGTCGCGTACGGACCGGTCACGGCGGCCGATGTGCCGGGCCTGTTCGAGGCCGGGTTCCTGCATGGGCGCCCGCATCCGCTCGCGCACGGTCGCACCGAGGAGATGGACTACTTCAAGCAGCAGGAGCGGCTGACTTTCGCCCGGGTTGGGCTGACCGACCCGCGCAGCCTCGAGGATTATCTCGCGCATGAAGGCTACCGCGGTCTCACCCATGCGCTGGCCCTCGATCCCGCGGCCATCGTCGAGACCATCAGCGCCTCGGGCCTGCGCGGACGCGGCGGAGCGGCATTTCCGGCCGGCATCAAATGGAAAACCGTGCTCGGAGCACCAGCGGCTCAAAAATACGTCGTCTGCAACGCCGACGAGGGCGACTCGGGCACTTTCTCCGATCGCATGTTGATGGAAGGCGATCCCTTCGTGCTCATCGAAGGGATGACCATTGCCGGTCTCGCCACGGGTGCGACGCGGGGCTACATTTATCTGCGCTGGGAGTACCCGGATGCGCGCGTCGCCCTGGAGGCGGCGATTGCCTCGGCAATGGCCGCGGGTTACCTGGGCGCAGACATCTTGGGCAGCGGCAGGCGCTTCGACCTCGAAGTCCGGATGGGCGCCGGGGCGTACATCTGCGGCGAGGAGACCTCCCTGCTCGAGTCGCTCGAGGGAAAGCGCGGCCAGGTGCGCTTCAAGCCGCCGTTGCCGGCGCTCAAGGGACTGTTCGGTCAGCCCACCGTCATCAACAACGTCATCACGTTGGCCTCGGTGCCCATCATCATGGACCGCGGCGCCGACTATTATCAGCATTTCGGCCTGGGACGTTCGCGCGGCACGCTGCCCTTGCAGTTGGCGGGCAACATCAAACGCGGCGGCCTCGTCGAAAAGGCATTCGGCATCACCTTGCGAGAGCTGCTCTACGACTACGGCGGCGGCAGCTTGAGCGGCCGTCCCATCCGCGCGGTCCAGGTGGGCGGCCCGTTGGGAGCCTACCTCCCGGAATCGCAGTTCGACACACCGATCGACTACGAGGCCTTCACCGCCGTGGGCGGCATGCTCGGTCATGGCGGCATCGTGGTGTTCGATGACACCGTCGATATGGGGACACAGGCTCGCTACGCGATGGAGTTCTGTGCCACGGAGTCCTGCGGCAAGTGCACGCCCTGTCGAATCGGCTCGACCCGCGGAGTTGAGGTCATCGACCGGCTGCTCGCGGGCCACCGGGACCAGGAGCGCCTGTTGCGCGATCTCTGCGACACCTTGACTCACGGTTCGCTGTGCGCGCTCGGCGGCTTGACGCCCTACCCGGTGCTCTCCGCGTTGAACCACTTTCCGGAAGATTTCTTGAGATCCGTACCGCCGGATGCGGCCCCGCCGGGCGCGGCCCAGCCCGCCGCGTCCGCCCCCGCCTGACCGGCTTCGAACGAGCGAAGAGGAACACCATGCAATCTATCGTCGATCAGGATTTTGGAACCCCCGCGCGCTTGAGCGCCACACAGGTCACCTTGCACATCGACGGCGTGCCGGTGACGGTGCCCGCCGGTACGTCCGTGATGCGCGCTGCGGCGCTCCTCGGCACCAAGATTCCGAAGCTGTGCGCCACCGATACGCTCGAAGCGTTCGGCTCCTGCCGACTGTGCCTGGTGCAGATCGAGGGGGTGAAGGGGCTGCCCGCCTCGTGCACCACGCCGGTGGCCGAAGGCATGCAGGTCAGCACTCAGAACGGCCGCCTGGCGAAGATCCGCCGCGGCGTCATGGAGCTGTACATCTCCGATCATCCCCTGGACTGCCTCACCTGCCCGGCGAACGGCCATTGCGAGCTGCAGGACATGGCCGGTGCCGTGGGGCTGCGCGAAGTGCGCTACGGCTATGAGGGCGCGAATCACCTGAGTGCACCGAAGGACACCAGCAATCCCTACTTCACATTCGACGCCAGCAAGTGCATCGTCTGTTCGCGCTGTGTGCGCGCCTGCGACGAGCAGCAGGGGACGCTGGCGTTGACCATCGAGGGACGCGGCTTCGAATCCAAGGTGGCGGCCAGCCAGGGAGTCTCGTTCATGGATTCCGAATGCGTCTCCTGCGGTGCCTGCGTGCAGGCCTGCCCCACCGCAACGCTTTCGGAGAACTCGCTGATCGAGCACGGCCAGGCCGAGCACAGCGTCGTGACGACCTGCGCCTATTGCGGGGTCGGCTGCTCGTTCCGCGCGGAGATGCAGGGCGAGACAGTGGTGCGCATGGTGCCGAACAAGGACGGCCATGCGAACCACGGCCACTCCTGCGTCAAGGGACGCTTCGCCATCGGCTATGCCACGCACCCGGACCGGATCTTGAAGCCGATGGTCCGCGCCCGGATCACCGATCCGTGGCGCGAGGTGACCTGGGACGAGGCCATCGCCCACGCTGCCGCGGAGCTCAAACGCATCCAGGCGCAGTATGGCCGCGACTCGATCGGCGGCATCACCTCCTCGCGTTGCACCAACGAGGAGACGTACCTGGTGCAAAAATTGGTGCGCGCCGGCTTCGGCAACAACAACGTCGACACGTGTGCGCGGGTCTGTCACTCGCCCACGGGTTACGGTTTGAAACAAACTTTGGGCGAGTCTGCCGGCACCCAGAACTTCGAATCGGTGATGCAGGCCGACGTGATCTTCGTGATCGGCGCCAATCCCACCGATGGCCATCCGGTGTTCGGCTCGCAGATGAAACGCCGCTTGCGCCAGGGTGCGAAGCTCATCGTCGCCGACCCGCGCACCATCGACCTCGTGCGCACCCCGCACATCAGCGCCGCTCACCACCTGAAGTTGAAGCCCGGTACCAATGTCGCGCTCATCAACAGCCTGGCGCACGTCGTCGTCACCGAGGGGCTGGTGCGGACCGACTTCGTGGCGGCCCGATGCGAGCCGGAATCTTTTGCCTTATGGAGCGCCTTCGTCGCCAGGCCCGACAACTCACCCGAGGCCATGGAGTCGGTCACCGGCGTACCGGCCGCCACCGTCCGCGCCGCAGCGCGCCTCTATGCCACCGGCGGCAATGGGGCGATCTACTACGGTCTGGGCGTCACCGAACACAGCCAGGGCTCGACCATGGTGATCGGCATCGCCAACCTCGCCATGGCCACCGGCAACCTCGGTCGTGAGGGCGTCGGCGTCAATCCCCTGCGCGGGCAGAACAACGTCCAGGGCTCGTGCGACATGGGCTCCTTCCCGCATGAGTTCCCCGGCTACCGGCATGTCTCGAATGCAGCGGTGCGCGAATTGTTCGAAGGCGAGTGGGGCGTTCCGCTGCAAGGGGTGCCGGGTCTGCGCATCCCCAATATGTTCGAGGCGGCTCTGGACGGTGAGTTCAAGGCGCTCTATATCGAGGGCGAGGACATCGCCCAATCCGACCCGAACACCCAGCATGTGACCGCGGCCTTGGAGGCGATGGAATGCATCATCGTGCAGGATCTGTTCCTGAACGAGTCCGCCAAATTCGCGCATGTGTTCCTGCCCGGTTGTTCCTTCCTCGAAAAGGACGGCACTTTCACCAACGCCGAGCGTCGGATCTCGAGAGTGCGCAAGGTCATGCAACCGAAGTCGGGCTATGCCGACTGGGAGGTCACCCAGCTTCTGGCAAATGCCATGGGCTACCCGATGAACTACACTCATCCGCGCGAGATCATGGACGAGATCGCGCGCCTCACGCCCACCTTCACCGGGGTCAGCTACGCGCGTCTGGATGAACTCGGCAGCATCCAATGGCCGTGCAATGAGGCGCACCCGGTCGGTACTCCCACCATGCACATCGGCGAGTTCGTGCGCGGCAAGGGTCGTTTCCTGCTGACCGAGTACGTCCCCACCCGGGAGAAGGTGAACGCCCGGTTCCCCTTGATCCTGACGACCGGCCGCATCCTGTCGCAATACAACGTGGGTGCGCAAACGCGGCGCACGCAGAACAATCGCTGGCATGCCGAGGATCGCCTCGAGATTCATCCGCATGACGCGGACGAACGTGGCATCACCGACGGTGACTGGGTCGGTATCACCAGCCGCGCCGGCGAAACGGTACTCCGAGCCCGCGTGACCGAACGGGTCCAGCCTGGCGTGGTCTACACCACGTTCCACTTTCCAGAGTCCGGCGCCAACGTCATCACCACCGATAATTCCGACTGGGCAACGAACTGTCCGGAATACAAGGTCACGGCCGTACAAGCGGTGCGCGTCTCGCAACCCTCGCAGTGGCAGCAGCGCTTCAAGGAGTTCACCGAATCGCAGGAACAACTGCTGAAGAGTGCCGACGTGTCACCCCGATAGAGCCCCACGCGCCATGCGGCGCCGATCGGCCCATGCGCGCCGCGGCCAAAATCGCGCCCGGGTCGGCCCATGCGCGCGGCGGCCAATGCGCCCCCGGTCGGCCCATCGTCCTACACGGGTCGATGCCGGCTGCCGATTCCGATCGGTCCCATTTCCAGCATATCTTGGGTCCACAACCATACTTAAGCGCGCCAGATCGGCGCCAACTCGCGGAGCATGACAGTCATGAGCAAATATTCGAGCCACTCGTTGCCCGGCTTCTGTCTGGCGCTGTCCCTGCCTCTTGCGGCGCTGGCCTGGCCGCTCGCGGCCCAAGCGCAGTTCTCGCTGGGGATCTCCGTGAACCTGGCACCGCCCGAATTGCCGGTGTATACCCAGCCTCCGATACCCGCCGATGGCTGGCTGTGGACTCCCGGGTACTGGGCCTATTCCCAGGACTTCAATGATTATTACTGGGTGCCGGGAACCTGGGTGGCGCCGCCGCAGCCGGGCTATTTGTGGACCCCCGGATATTGGGGTTACCAGAATGGCGCCTATGCCTGGAATCCCGGCTACTGGGGCACTCAAGTCGGCTTCTACGGCGGTGTGAATTACGGCTTCGGATACGGCGGCGCGGGTTACGAAGGAGGTTACTGGCGTGACAACCACCTGTATTACAACACCGCCGTCAACAACGTCAGCAACACCCGCATCACCAACGTGTACCAAAAAACCGTCATCAATAACGTCACGGTGAACCACGTCAGCTACAACGGCGGCAACGGTGGCATCGAGGCCCGGCCCACACCGCAGGAGCTGGCAGCGGCCCGCACGCCGCATCTGGAACCCACTGCCGCACAGCGTCAGCAGGTGCAGGTTGCGCAGCGCGATCCTGCGCTGCGACAGAGTACCAATGGCGGGCATCCAGCGATCGCCGCGACCGCGCGGCCCGGCGAATTCAACGGCCCGGGAGTGGTCTCGGCGCGCGGTGCTGCGCCGCGAGCTGAAGCTGAACAGCGCGCCGAACCGGCCGCCCCGCGGGGCGCAGCCGAACAGCGTTCTGAACCGTCCGCCCCGCGGGGCGCAGCCGAACAGCATTTTGAACCGGCCCCTCCACGCGGGTCACCGGCAGCGCCCGTGCCGAGGGCGGCAGCGCCTCCCCAGCCTGCACCGCGAGAGCCTGCACCGCGAGAGCCTGCTCCGCGTGAGCCCGCACCGCGTGAGCCTGCACCGCGAGCCGCCGCGCCGGCTCCTCGTGCGGCGCCCCCGCCCAGTCGTCCGAGTCCACCGCATGAGGCATCACACCCGCCGGAGCGCTCCGATCATGACCATTGAACACGATACGGCCAGGCAGATCTTCTTCACCGACGTCGACGGCCATCGGGCACTTCTCGAGTATCGGTTGTCGCGCGACGTGATGATGATTACCCACACCGCAGTGCCCGCCCCCATCGGGGGGCGGGGTGTCGCTGCGCAATTGATGAAAGCAGCGCTACGTGCCGCGAGCGCTGCCGGCTGGACCGTGAATCCCGTCTGTTCCTATGCTGCCGCCTACATGCGCCGTCACCCGGACCGCGATGAAAGGCAGCACTCCGAGGATTTGCTCGATGAAGCGCTGGCCGAATCGTTTCCGGCCAGCGACCCGCCCTCCATGGGCGGCAGCAACTAGCGGAAACAACGACCCAGAGCACCCACCGCTAGCTCTCCAGCATCGGCTTGCCTTCGTGGGCCACCAACAGGTCGTGCATATCGTTGGCATGTTCCTCCTCGACCACGAGAATCCGTTCCAGCATGGTCCGCGTCCCCGGATCCTCGTTGCCGAAATAGCGGATCAATTCTTGGTAATGCTCGATGGCAATGCGTTCGGCAATGAGATTCTCCTTGATCATCTCCACCAGGTTGTCGGCCCTGCCATACTCCGATGCAGCGCGGGTCTCCAAGCCTGAGGGATTGAAGTTGGGCTTGCCACCCAGTTGATTGATGCGCTCAGCCACTTGTTGCACGTGTTCGGCCTCTTCACGCGCATGTTCCGAAAACTCCGATTTGACGCCCTCGCTCGAAAGGCCCGTCGCCGCCACGGCGTGCATGGTGTAGCGCAGTACACAGACGATCTCCGTGGCCAACACGGTTTGTAGAATCTCGATTGTTTTCTTGACGTCCCCTTGGTACGTCGAGGTGACCGCGCCCTGCCCGATGTTCTGGCGGGCACGGTCCCGCAAGGTCTTCACATCGGTGAGGAAGGGCTGCTTGCTTACGTGGTTATCCATTGAAATTGACTCCTTGAAGGCTGTACGACAGAGCCTCACTGTATACAGCGCGATCTTTAAGGGACTTGCGGGAAGTGCAGCGCGACGGGCGTCGGCGAACGGCCTCAAGCCCTGTAGGTTGGCGACTACGATCGCGCCATCGGCCTACCCCCGGAGCGCCCGGTCCAGCCCCTCGACCAGCGGGCCCAACTTGGGTGGGCTGGCCTCGAAGGCCGGTTTGATCCCATGCGCCATCAGCGCGCGGGAACATACCGGCCCGATCGAAGCGATGAACACGCGGTTCAAGTGGGCGGCAAGCGCGTCGGCCCGGCCGTCGGCCAGTGCGACCGCGTACAAATTTTGAATTTGCACGGCGCTGGTGAATACCACCGCGTCGACCTGGGCCCGCTCGAGCGCATCGAGGAACACCCGCAAGGGATTCAAGTCGGCGGGCAATCCCCACCGGTAGGTGGCGATCTCGTGCACCACGGCGCCGCGCGCCTCGAGCGCCGCCCGCAGTACCGCGTTGGTGGCGCCGTACCGTTGCACCAGCACCGGCTTGCGTTCGAGCGCGATGCCGGCAATGGCCTCGAGCACGGTTTCCGTGGTGAACGGCGATGCGGCTCTGATATCGATGCGAATCTGCCGCGAATTCAACTCCCCCGTCGGTTTCGGCCCGCGCACCACCACCTGGGTCTGTGCCAGCAAGCGCATCATCTCATCCGTAAGTCCCAGCGAATCAGTGGCTTGAAACAGTCCTCGAGTACCGACTCCGGTCTGAAAGATGACCATCGCGAAGGGCTCGGAGCGCCACGATGTGAGCAGCGACCCGACGATCTGCGGATCGACGTCAGGCACCTCCTCGAGCGCGGGAGCGAGCAATGCAATACCCCCGCGACGTTCGATGAGTGCGCCCAGATGCTCGCCGGTTCGGGTCTCGAGAACGGCCACTGTCTTGGATTTCATCCGTCGATGATACCGCTTAGACTTGCGAAATATGATGGGTCTCATCCGAACGCATCGGTCGGTTGCCGCAGTCCTCATTGCAATCACACTGGCAGCGTGGCCCGTCGCGGGCCGGTGCTGGGGTGAGGAAGGGCATCAAATCGTCGGCCTGATCGCCGAACACTACCTCGATCCGGCGGTGAGGATGCGGGCCGACGAGTTGCTGGCGGGCGACACGAGCGGCCTCACGTCCACCGACATGACCGATGAAACCGTGTGGGCGGATCGGTTTCGCGATTCGGACCGCAATTCGACCCGGCAGCACTACTCGCAAACGTTTCAATGGCATTTCGTCGATATCGAACTTGCTGCACCGAACCTCGATGCGGCCTGCTTCGCGCACCCCCGACTGCCGCCCGGCACCGTCGCCTCCGACGGACCGGCGTCGGCTTGCATCGTCGACAAGATCGAGCAATTCCGGGCCGAGCTCGCAGCGCCCGGCACGCCCGTGTCGGAACGCCGGCTTGCGCTCGAGTTTCTGCTGCATCTCGTGGGCGACTTGCATCAACCCCTGCACGCCGCGGACGATCACGATCGGGGCGGCAATGAGCTGCGGGTCGTCATGGGTACCGAACGAGCGGGCAACCTGCACCATTACTGGGACACGGTCTTCGTCGCCGAGCTCGGGCCCGGCAGCGACGTCGTTGCCGCGCGGCTGATCGCCGACTTGTCCGATCAGCAGCGCCATGCCTATGCCGGGGGTTCGGTGTCGGACTGGGCGTGGGAAACCTTTGACGTCGCGAAGACCCATGCCTATGGCAGGCTACCGCGGCCGTCGCACGGCGTCGTCCTGATCGATGATGACTACGCGGCGGACGCACGCCAGATCACGGCAGTGCAGCTACAGCGAGCCGGCGTCCGCCTGGCGCAGCTGCTGAACGCCGCCCTGCGTTGAGACGGGGACGTCCACGGCGCCCCAACGACGGGTGCAACCTCGAGAATCAGCCGCCGATCAAACCGGCCGTCACGTTGATCGCGAATCCCAGGATCGACAAATTGAAGAAAAACGACACCAGTGTCTGCGCGATCACGATTTTTCGCATCTCGACACTGGTGGTGGCGACGTCGGACGTCTGGCAGGCCGCCGCGATGGTGAAGGAAAAGTAGGCGAAATCCCAGAACGCCGGCATCGGCGTACTTGGAAAGGCGAGCGGCCTCTCGTCATCGGCAGCACTGTAGAACATGTCGGCATAATGCGTCGTGAACATCGTGGGCACCAACAGCCAGGAGTTCACCAAGGTCACCGCGGCGAGCACGGTGTGCGCAATTCGTTCCGTGCCCGACACCTGCTTGAGCGTCGCCAAGGGCTGAACGATGGCGGCGACACTGAGCAACGCCGCGCAGACGACGATGAACAGGATGAACGGGGCGGACTCATCTTCGTCGATATAGCGCGAGCGGATGGAGTCCGCAGTGAGGCCGGTCATCCACGCGTAGATCATCACCAGGAACAACGTGACACCGGTGTCCCAGCCCACCAAGATCCGGTTGATGACGGTCCAATCGGCCGGCAGGACCCAAAAGACCAGCGTCCCGGCGATGAGCGCAATCCACAGGCGCGGGTGATAACGGAATAGCTTGTTCATGCTGCGGCGCCCAAGCCGCGGCGCAGGGCAGCGAGGGCGTCGCGCCTGAATATCTCTGCAGGGCGCGTACCCGCGGCGAGATCGAAGCAGTGAAAGCAACCCGGATAGACGTGCAATTCCACGGGCACACCGTCGCGCATCAGGCGGCGCGCATACTCGACATCCTCATCGACGAACAGATCGAGGGCGCCCACCGCAATGAACGCCGGCGGCAGGCCGCGCAGATCTTCCGCCCGGGCGGGCGCGGCATAGGGTGAAACGGCGTCATCGCCCGGGTTCACTCCGAGCAGCGACCGCCAGCCGTAGGTGTTGTTCTCGCGCGTCCACAGAAATTCGCCTGCGACCGGGTGCGGCGGCCTGACGCAAGTCCGATCATCGAGCATGGGGTACAGGAGATGTTGGAAGGCGATCGGGCAATCGCCACGATCGCGCGCCAGCAAGGCAAGCGCTCCGGCCAGGCCGCCACCCGCGCTCTCGCCCATGACGCCGATGCGTGTGGGATCAATCCCGAGACTTGCCGCGTGCAAGTGGAGCCAGCGCAGCGCGGCGTAGCAGTCCTCCAGTGCACCGGGAAACCGGGTCTCGGGAGCAAGCCGATAATCGACCGACACCACGATGCACGGTGCCGTCGCCGCCAGCTTGCAATGAGCCGCGCGCAGCGAGGCCGGTGAACCCATGACGAATCCGCCGCCGTGCATGTGCAACACGCAGGGGAGCGCGGCGGCCCGCGGCCGCGGCGTGTACATGGTCACGGCGACTGGAGGCGCATCCGCTGGTCCCGGCAGGCTCCGGATCGTCACGTCGACATCGTCCGGCGCCGGCGCTGCGGAGCCCGCGGCCACCTGGGCGCGAACTGCGCCGAGCGTCGCATCATCGAGGACAAGCGGCGGAAAGAATCGCAACATCGGCAACAGGTCGCGATCGACGAGGTGTCTGGAGGATGTGCTCATACCCTGAGAAAGTACGGAATCGCGGTGAGCACGATACCGACGCCGATCAGCACCAGCACGTTGGCGATGAAATACGGGTAGA
>Ga0116231_10013439_pt1 | contig 11504 bp, 8 predicted proteins | sample S1TSphgellanicum_2_FD_89695 | JGI IMG/M metagenome (GOLD analysis project Ga0116231, IMG submission 89695) | Host-associated microbial communities from peat moss isolated from Minnesota, USA - S1T2_Fd - Sphagnum magellanicum MG | ecosystem: Host-associated > Plants > Peat moss > Unclassified...
CACGCGCCTTGGGCGTACAATCCTTGCCAGGTATGGCGACGACTGGCAGCGACGGGCAAGTAGGCGGGCAGGCGCCCAATCGGCTGCGTGGACAAACCAAGGGTTTGACCAACGCGCAGCAAACCAATGAAGAGCGTTTGCGCCTACGCGCTACCGAAATGGACCTGATTCGCGAAGCGCAGGCCGGCTCACGCGCCGCCTTTGACGCCCTCGTCCGCCAGTATGAGCATCAGGTGCTGCGTCTCGCGCTGCACCTCACAGGCAGCGAGCACGATGCGGAAGACATCTATCAGGAAGCCTTTCTCAAGGCTTACCGGTATCTGAACAACTTCCGCTTCGAATGCTCGTTTTACACCTGGATCTACCGGATCGTGACCAACCTTTGCCTGGACCAACTGCGCCGCAAAAAGACGCGCCGCGAAGATTCGGCCGTGGTCCTGGATCATTCGGGCGATGAAATCGATCTCATGGCATCCGTCTCCGACGACCGGGCATTCTCAAATCCCGGCAAAGAGCTGGATCGGAAAATTCTGGGCGAACGCATCCAGGTCGCGCTTGAGACACTCACCCCGCGCGAACGCATGGTCTTTGAATTAAAGCACTATCAGGGTCTGCGACTGCGGACCATCGGCGAAATGTTAAGCACCACCGAGGAGACGGCGAAGAATACCCTCTTCCGGGCAACCAAGAAGCTGAGGAGTCAATTGGCCGGCATTCGTTAAAGACGCAACCGCACGACGTATTTCCGGAAGGGATCGCCGCGAAGCGCTTGAGCGCTGACAGATGGCGACCCAAAGGCAAACGGGCAGCAAAATTTCGAGGCAAACAGGACGTGACGAAATGAATTCAGGCATGAATTGCGCAGAAATCCACGAAAGGGTTGTGTTGGCCGCTTACAGTGAGTTGGCGGACGATGAAAACCATGCGCTGTTACAGCATCTGGCGGCGTGTCCGTCATGCCAGGAAGAGCAGCAGCACCTGCTGGCGCTGAAAACACTGTCGGCCGCCTATCCGGTTGTCGAACCCAGCCCCAACCTGGTTGCCCGCAGCCGCACCCGGCTCGAAGATGCGCTCGACGCTCTCCCGCCGAAACAGTGGTACGACCGGCTGGGTGACTGGCTGACGCGCACCGCGACCGGCTTGCAGTCCGCTCCCGTTGCGGCATGCCTGCTGCTGGTGGCCGGCGCTGGACTCGGCAGCCTGGGCGGCTACGAATTTGCGGCACGCCACGCCGCTGGGCTTTCCGGCGGCGCCACCACGCCGGCGCTTCTCCGGAGCGCGACCGGCCTGGCGGTCGAGGTTCCAACTAGCGGGGTACCCACCTCGCCGGCGGAGATCGCCAACATCTCCGGCATCGTTCACCAGCCCAACTCCAATCTGGTGGAAGTGCGCTACAACCAGATCGAGCCGCGCCAGGTGCAGGGCACGCTGGATGACCCCAAAATTCGCCAATTGCTCATGCTGGCCTCGCAGAACGGCGCCAACCCTGACGTGCGCAACGATTCGGTCGACCTTCTGGCTGCTGAATGCCGTTCCGGGCATGGCTGCTCCGGACCCGACGCTCAGGGCACGGGTGTTCGCGACGCCTTAATGGTGGCTCTGCGATACGACCGCAGCTCCGCAGTGCGCGAAAAAGCGCTTCAGGGCCTGCAGCCCTATGTGAGCGAGGATATGCAAGTACGCGATGCAATTTTGGAAGCGCTCTTGAACGACCCCGAAGCTCGCATCCGGTCGGCAGCCATCGCCATGCTCAAACCAGTTGAGGCCGACACCAGCGTCCGGCAGGTGCTTTCGACCGTGGCGCTTTCGGATGAAAATTCCCATATCAGGAATGCATCTCGCCTGGTGCTACGGCGGGTATCGGAAGTTCAATAAGTTTTGGTAAGTTAGGGTCGAGTTCAGGTTTTTCTCAGACACAAAGACGCAAGACCAATCCCAGGACCGCATCGTTTCCTAGAACGCGGCCAAGAAAAGACGGAGCCCAAAACAGGGCGTCTGCGGGAGAAACAAACTATGAAATACCTTTTGAGGCCGGGAAAGACAGTGAAAGCAGGAAACGCCAGAGGTCCGTCCGTTTCGAGCGTCGCGCTGGCGGGAGTTTTGCTGGCGGCCGGGGTGCCCGGCGGACTGGCTCACGCGCAGAGCATGTCGCTGAGCGAAGTGATGAATGCCTCATCGCTGCTGTTGTTGCACAGCCATTCACAGGGCTTTTTGGGCATCGACGTAGGCGATCTGGATCAGGACCGCGTCCAGGCTCTGCATCTTAAAGACACCCACGGCGCGGAAATTACCGTGCTCGATCACGACGCGCCCGCCGGCAAAGTGGGCCTGAAGCTGCATGACGTCATCCTTGGCGTCAACGGCAAGGGCATCGACAGCGCCGACCAGATGAAGCAGTTACTCCACGCCGCGCCGCCAGGGCGCAAGCTGCAACTGCTGGTGAGCCGCGACGGTGCGCAGCAGACCATCACTGTTCAACTGGCCGACCGGCGCAAGATGCAGGAGGAGGCGCGCGAACGGCTGGATAGCTTCGGAGCCACCGCTTCCGGAGGCAACTCCTTTGTTTCGAACGGTACCGATGTTCCGGCCACCGGCGCCTTCCACTCGCCTTTCGCTGCCAATTCGCTGCATATCGGCACCATCGTCGAACCGCTCGCTCCCCAGACCGCTGATTTTCTCGGAATCTCCGGCGGCGTTTTAATCAAGAGCGTAGCCCGCAAGAGCTCGGCGGACGTGGCCGGCCTGCGCGCGCATGACGTGGTGCTCGAAGTCGGCGGCGAAGCGGTCGTCACCACCAGCGACTGGGAGCGGCTCCTGCGAACCGCCGAGGGCAAGCCCGTCCAGGTCGAGATCCTGCGCGACCGGATGAAGCAGCTGGTCCTGCTCCAGGTCGACGGCAAACGGCACAAATCCTAGCCTGCCGTCCTCACAAGAGCTTTGTCTTCCTAAGCGGTGCGACGGATCTGTTTTTTCAGGATCGGCCCGGTACCCGGTTGTCTCGCCGCCTTTGCGGCAGCCCAGCGAACTGGCTCCCCCGAGCCGGAATGTGATTGAATACGAAGGATGGGTACTCCGAAAAAGTTGACCGCCGCAGGCCGCGCCAAAGCCGCCACACGCAAGGTTCGCGAATTGGCGCTGGTTGGCCGCGCTCTCGCCTTTACCGGCCATCCGGTCATGGCGCAGATCGTCCCCATGCGCTTCTGCAATCTCTCCTGCGCCTACTGCAATGAGTACGACAAAGTCTCCGAGCCGGTACCGGTTGCTGAAATGGAGCGCCGCATCGACCACCTCGGCCGCCTCGGCACCAGCATTATCACCATCTCCGGCGGCGAGCCGCTCACCCATCCCGGCCTGGACGACGTCATCCGCCGCATGAGAAAAGTCGGAGCTATGGCCGGCATGATCACCAACGGCTACCTGCTCAACGTCGAGCGCATCGAGCGCCTCAACCAGGCCGGCCTCGACCACATGCAGATCTCGATCGACAACATCAATCCCGACGACGTCTCAAAGAAGAGCCTCAAAGTCCTCGACAAAAAGCTCGAAATGCTCGCCGAGCACGCCGAATTCCACGTCAACATCAACTCGGTCGTCGGCGGCGGCATTCAGAATCCCGGCGACGCGCTGGTCATCTCAAAGCGTGCTCTCGCACTCGGTTTCAGCAACACCATCGGCATCATCCACGATGGCAGTGGCCAGCTCAAGCCCTTGCAGCCCGAAGAGGCTAAAATCTACTTCGAAGTGCGCAATCTGGAGCGGCGCAACTACTCCCGCTTCAACCAGTTTCAGGAAGCCATCGCCCAGGGTAAGCCCAACGAGTGGCGCTGCCGCGCCGGTTCGCGCTACCTGTATATCTGCGAAGACGGCCTCGTCCACTACTGCTCGCAGCAGCGCGGATTTCCCGGCGTTCCCATCGCCGACTACACCACGGAAGACGTCAAGCGCGAGTTCCTCACTGCCAAGTCCTGCTCGCCCAACTGCACCATCAGTTGCGTGCACCAGATCAGCTACATCGACCACTGGCGCGCCCCGCAGACCCACACCATCTCCCCAGGCGGCCACAGCGCAGCGACGCCGGAGCTGGTCACCATCCAGGGCGCCAGCTGATTTGTTCGCGTTCATCTTCAGTTCTTGCCAACCAGAGATCGCGCACCTGTTCGAAACGATCGATTCGATCCCCAATCTTTACGATTTCCCTGGGATAGAACTCAAGCATCGTCTCGCACAATTCGATCATCCATTTTCGCCTCGAATAGCCGGGGTTGACGGTGATGCGATGGGTGTTCGCGATCTGAATTTGGCCCCACCCGAGGGCACCGACCGTCAGACAATTCCAATCGAGGAATTCGATTGGGGCAAACTGAACCCCCGATACAATCACTCGAAGGTCCTCAACCGTATAGCTGACCATAAGGATTGTGAAATAGTCCTTGTCGTCTTCGTAAAAGCGCGCCAGCCGCTCGACGGAGATCAAATTGGGCATACTGAACTTCGTGTCGCTTCGGTGCGTCTTGACGTCTACCACGTAGTAGAAGTCGTCCGCGTCCTTGAAAGCCAAATCGGCCATAGCCCGACGAGCGAAGTCCGAGGAATATTCGGCGCAGTGTGCGCCAACAATAGCTTGGAACGACTCGCCGAGGATGCCCTCGATTGCATCGCCGACAGCGCGGGGACTCTTGGCCGTGTTCTTTGAGAGAAAACTCACTTGACGATTCAGTAAGTCGCGAACCTCGCTCTGTATGCCAAGGAATGTTCCAGAATCGAAGAGTTTGCTCTTCATCCGCGGCCTTCAAACAGCGTTGGCTGCTAGGAAGGAATCTGGGCCGATGCCACCGCCGTCCGGTCTTGCTTCTGTTGTATGGGAAGCGTATTGCGATCCCAAAAACACCCGCCGGAATAGCCCTGGATATCACCGCCTCTTGACGCCATGGCTAGGCGCTTCTCTGCCAGCAGACAATACTCATCTTCTATCTCGATGCCGACATACCGCCGGCCAAGTTTCTTGGCCACCACGGAAGTTGTTCCAGAGCCCAGAAAAGGATCTAAAACGAGGTCTCCCGGCCGTGAACTCGCAAGGATCATCTTGGCGATCAGCTTTTCCGGCTTTTGGGTCGGATGGTCGGTATTTTCTGGCATCGACCAGAACGGGACCGAAATATCCGTCCAAAGATTGGAAGGATGCGTGAGGCGGAAGTTACCTTCCGTTCCCTCGTTCCAGTCCTTGGGCTTCCCGTCTTCGTCGCGATAGGGAGCAATGACTTCTTTGCGTTGCTTCACCGCTTCGACATCGAAATGGTATTCGTCCGAAACAGTGCAAAACCAAATGTCTTCGTGGCAATTTTTCCAATTGTAAAGGGCCCCGCGTCCTTTTTCTCGCTCCCATGTGATCCGATTGCGAATCGTGAAGTATTTTTCAATTTCCTTTTGAACCGAACCGGAGGATCGCCATTCGCTGCAAACATATAGAGAGGCGGTCGGCTTGAGCACGGTCGCCGCTGCGGGAATCCATGTGTGAAGCCACTCCTCGTACTCAACCGAAGAACGCTCCACGAATTTAAATCCGTTGAAGGATTTCGAAAGGTTGTAAGGAGGGTCGGCGATCATCAGGTCGACCGATCTGGGTGCCAAGCGGGAGAGCACTTGAACAGCGTCCCCCTGGATCGTACGGCCTTCTTCCCCGCTGATCGGAATTGACCAATCCGCGCGCATTACCTTCTCGCGCAAGAGCGTTCGATCCGCGTCCTCCAGGATCAAAGTTCGATTTCTCGGAGCGCGTTGTCTCAAAATAGACACCTCACAGTGACGAGCACTTGCTGAATTTCGACGGCAAACGCAAGTCTGCTCACTTACCGCCCTTGGTATCCGCCAACGCCTGATCGATGATCTGGTAGAGATTGTCGATGTTGGTCACTTCAATAAACGGCGCGCCGCGGCTGTGGCTGGTCACGATCCAGACCGTCGGCGTGTGGTCGATCCCGATTTGCACCCCCAAGTTATAGTCTGCCGTCACCTCAGCCGCCAGCTTACCCTGTGGATCGATCGCAAACGGCAGCGCCACGCCATGGCTCTGCGCAAAGGTCTGGGTAAACTTCCGCAGCAGGTCGGCGTTGTTATAGAGCGAGCCCTGATTTGCAAAGACGGCGTCGCGATATTCGTCGCCCAGCTTCTTCGACTTGGTGTCGAACCAGCGCGCATTGACCGCCGCCTCAAAGCTCCATGCGTGCATCTTCAGCGGAAAATCATGGCGCACCCAAGGGATGCCATATTTTTCTGCCGCCGCTTTGAGAATCGGGTTGTCGTGCCCGCACATCGGGCATTCCTGATCCTCAAACTCCACGATCGCCACGCGCGCGCCCTCCGGCGGATGCAGCGCCGAGGTGTCATGGACCTGGGTGCGGGCCTGAGCACCGGAAAACTGGGCCATGCCCGGCAAAGCAGAAACAAGGCTCAAAATCGCCAAAGCGGCAGGACGCAAAGGAAAAATTCTCATCATAGGGTTCGACGTTCGCCTCACCGATATTGTAACGGGCAATGCCGCCTAATTTACTCATGCGGCGCAACGCAGGTCTCGTAACCCGCGGCGTCAAGCCCTCTTTTCCGGATCGGATTCCCGCTCCCGCTTCCGCTCCGCAATCCACCGCTTCCACCGGTAGTCGGCCACAAACGAGAGCAGAATCAGGACCAGCGCGGCAATGCCCAGGAGCAGTTTCATCGCTGGCTACAGGATCGCACAAAGGAATCGCTCAGGCGGCCGAAGCGGGAAGGCGGCAGCAATCTGTGATCGAGTGCATTGAGATTGCTTTCCAAGGTGTGATACGCTTCGTCTTCTTAAAGGAAGACGCTGGCGCGCCTCCGCGAACCTCGCACGCCAACGCCTGCCGGAGTAATCCGCATGACGGAGGACGGCAGATCTTTCGAAGCGGCCGCGCCTCGCGGCCCCGGCCTCAGCCCATTCCGGGCCTGCGGCAAATCGGACGCCCAACTGGACGCCATCGCGATTTCCCTGAGCCGCGCGGAGCCTCGCTGCCCGCCTATCCGGAATCGCGCCTCCTATCCTGCATGCGAAGGAGTATCGCAATGAAAATCTACCCAGGAACCGAGATCCGCAATGTAGCCGTAGTCGGGCATGCGCGCAGCGGCAAAACCACCCTGATTGCCGCGCTGTTGCATGCCGCCAAAATGACCTCCGTCCAGGGCAAAGCCTCAGACGGCACCGCCGTAACCGCCTACGACGAAGAAGATGTCGCCCGTGGCACCACCATGCAAAACGCCGTCGCCTTCGCCGAGTGGCAGGGCGTCAAAATCAATCTGGTCGACACTCCCGGCTTCCACATGTTTTCGCAGGAAGCCCGCGCCGCCATGCTCCCAGTCGAGGCGGCGCTGGTGTTGGTCAACGCGCAATGCGGCGTCGAAGCCGTCACCGAGCGCGTCTGGACATGGGCCGCCGAGGCCAATCTCCCCCGCATCGTCGTCCTCAACCAAATGGATTCTCCACGCGCCGGCGGCGGTCAGGGCCTGGCCGCGCTGATGGAAGATCTGCACGAGCGTTGGGGCCGCACCTGCGTCCCGGTGCAGCTACCCATCACCGGTCCCGAAGGCTCCCACGGCGTCGTCGATCTGGTCACCATGCGGGCCTTCTTCTACCAGCCCGGCGGCAACGGCTCCGGCCGCATTGGCGAGGTTCCCAATCACATGCTCGCCGCCGCCCGCGCCGCGCATGAAGCGCTGGTCGAGCTGGTTGCCGAGGGTAAGGACGAACTGCTCGAAGAGTTCTTCGAGCAAGGCACCATCCCCGAGCAGCACCTGATCACCGCGCTCCATGAGGCCATCCGCGAAGATCGCATCTTCCCCGTGCTCTTTTCAAGCGGCGAGGCAAACGTGGCCACCGATCACCTGCTCGATTTCCTTAAGGTCTACGCCCCAGCCGCGTCGGAGCGCGCCTCCATGGCGGTGATGAGCGCCAATTCCGAGCCAAGCGCCGTCATGGAAACCGTAGGCGCCGGCGCTGCCTCCGGCAATGGAGCCGGAAAGGACAGCCACGAAAGCTACGGTATGCGCCTGGGCAACGGCCGCAGTCTGGACGGCAGCCTGGCCAAAATCGACACCGGTGTCCTTCTGCGACCCGTTGCCGACGGCGAGCCCGTGGCGCTCTACGTTTACAAGACGATGAGCGACCCCTTCACCGGCCGCATCAGCTGCTTCAAAGTCGTCAGCGGCGTGGTCAAAACCGACAGCATTGTCGAAAACTACACCCGCAAAGGCCAAGAGCGCCTCTCCCACCTGAGCGTGATGCAGGGCCGCAAGGCGATCGAGGTCGCCGAACTCCACGCCGGCGACCTCGGCGCCGTCGCCAAGCTGCGCGACACCTTTACCGGCGACACGCTCGGCCAAAAGGGTGCCGAAATTCGCGTTGAAGCCGAACCCCGCCCGGAGCCCAGCATGACCTACGCCATCGAGCCCCGCACCCGCGCCGACGAAGACAAGCTGGCTCCCGCGCTGCACAAGATCATGGAAGAAGATCAGCTTGTCCGCTTCTTCCGTGACCCCGAGACACACGAATTCCTGGTCGCCGGTGCCGGCCAGCAACATATCGAGGTCATCGTCTCTCGCCTCAAGCGCCGCTACCATGTCGAGGTGACGCTCAAAGCGCCCAAAGTTCCCTACCGCGAAACCATCCGTATCCAATCCGAAGCCCAGGGCCGGCACAAGAAGCAATCCGGCGGCCACGGCCAGTTTGGCGACTGCAAGATTCGCCTCGAACCCCTCCCGCGCGGCGCAGGGTTCGAGTTCGGCAATGCAATCTTCGGCGGCGCCATCCCGCGCCCGTACGTTCCAGCGGTAGAGAAGGGAATCCTCGAAGCCGCCCTGCGCGGCTACCTCGCCGGATTTCCTGTCGTCGACTTCAAAGCCACGGTTTACGACGGCAGCTACCACGACGTCGATTCCAACGAGCTATCGTTCAAAATCGCCGGCCGGCTGGCTTTTCGCAAAGCCATGGAGCAGGCCAAACCCTGCCTCCTCGAACCCATCATGCGGGTCGACGTGGAAGCTCCCGAAGAGTTTGCCGGCGCCATCATGGGCGATCTCAACGGCCGCCGCGGCCGCGTCCACGGCATCCAGGCGCGCGGACGCACCGCTGTCATCGCCGCCGAAGTGCCCATGGCCGAGATGCTCACCTACGGTGTCACGCTGACCTCGCTTACGCAAGGCCGTGGCAGCTTCCACATGGAACTCAAACACTATGACGTCGTTCCGCAGCCGGTCGCCGAAAAGATTCTCGCGACCGCGAAGCGTCCCGTCGAAGCGGAAGAAGAGTAAAGCAGACGCATCGCAAAAAATAGCCCGGGCGAGTCGCCATGCAGCGATTCGCCCGGGCTTCTTGGATCCCCGAAAGGCCGACCGTGTGGAATTGCCCCGGCCTTAGCCTTGCCACGCCGGTCGCATTACTTGCGGCTGTCGCGGGCAGCTCTTACAAAATCGTGAGAGTTCTCAATATGCAGAGCCTGTTTGAACAGGATCTGCCGTACCGGCAGCGGCAACTCCGTCGCCAGCGCCTCTTCGTAGGCAGTTTTGGCTGCGTCTTCCGCCTGCTCGGCCGTCTCCAGCAGCGTGTGGTCGCCGCCGCCCAGCTTGCTCTTCAGCTCGGCCCAGATCCGAAGTGCCGTCCCGTTGGCCGTCCCATGCTCGTCGATGTCATGAACGCCCTCCTGATGTAGCACGGTCTCCAGCTCGCCGCGAAATTGCGCGCGGGTCAGCGACTCGGAGAGGAAGTAAAGCCGGAGGTTCTCATCTTTCAGTTCGTCGCCGATTTTCTGGAAGCCATCCTGCGAGTCGACCAAATTGTCAATCACGGTCGTGAGCGTGTCTTCCATTTGGCGAAGTGTTTTTGACGGATTGGACATACTGTTCCTTTCAAGGGTGCGGATTTTGCCGCGGGACGTACCCGAATCCCTGCGGCCAACCTTCGAAAGCCAATCTAGCGGATGGGATTTCTTTTTGTTGTCGCGTATTGCTCTCCGGCGATTTCGGATGATTCCCGCGCCGGCTCGTAGTCCGAATCCCCCACCATCCCAGGCGTCAGACGCATTTTTTCCCATTTTGTCGTGTATCCCGGAATCCCTGCGCCGCCTCAAACATCTGAGAGAATGATGATCGTGAGACTGACTCAAAAATCCATCTTCCGGCGCATCGGCGCACCGGTTCTTGGGGCCATTTTGGCGCTCGGAGGCGCCCATGCCCGCGCCCAATCCGCCGACCTGCCCTCGAATCCCTCGCCAAATCCCAGCTCGTTGAGCAATCCCTACTACGGCAGCGTCACTCTGCATCCGGCGACCGACGGCGTCGTCAAGCTGTCGCTCGACGAGGCCGTCAGCCGCGGCCTGGCCGCCAATCTCGGCCTCAAGGAAGCTGAGCAGAGCGAAAAAACCGAACATGGCCAGGAATCGGTGGCTCTCCAGTTCTTTCTTCCTTCCATTACCGTCAGCGGCGGCCACGCGGTTGACGAGTTCAACCTCGCGGCCCTCGGTTTCAGTACCGGACTGCTCGGTAAAGTCGCAGGTCTTTTCCCCGGTGTCGATTTCGCAAATGTCGCCCTCATCACCAAGGCAAACGTCACCACCGGCCAAATCAACTACGAGCAAACCCTCTTTTCCGGCACCTACATCGACGGCTACAAGGCCGTCCGGGCCGCGGAGAAATCCGCCTACTTCAGCAAGATGTCCGCTCGTGGCGAGGTCGTGCAGCAGGTAGCCAATGCTTATCTGGCCGTCATTGCCGACCAAAGCGAGGTCGAAAACGCCAAAGCCCTGCTGGATGCCGACAAGGTGCTCCTCGATCAGGCCCACGCTAAGCATGAAGCCGGCACGGCGGCCAATCTCGATGAACTCCGAGCCCGTGTCCAGTACCAGCGGCAGGACCAGACCGTCCTCGCCGATCAGAACAAGCGCGAAAAAGCGGAAATTCTGCTCAAGCGCGAAATCGGCATCGCACCGGGCCAGAAGATCGAGCTCACCGACCCCAATCCCTACAGCGAATTGGCCACCCAGACCCCAGATGAGCTGAAAGTCATCGCCTACGCCAACCGCCAGGACTACCAGAACCTGCAAGCCCAGCAGCGCGAAGCGCGCATGGCCCTCGGCGCATACAAAGCGGAACGCTTGCCCACCCTCAGCTTTAAGGGAAATTACGGCGTGACCGGCGTAACCGGCAGCGTCTATCACGGCACGGTATCCGCCGTCGGCACTCTGACCGTGCCCATCTTCAAAGAAGCCTCCCTGCGCGGCGACACCGAAGTCGCCAAAGCCCAACTCCTCGGCGTCAACCAGCAACTGGACGACTTGCGCGACCGCATCGACCAGCAGGTCCGTTCCGCGCTGCTCGACGTGCAGTCCACGCAGCAACTGGTCCAGGTAGCCCGCTCCAATGTCGATCTTGCCACCCAGGCCCTCTCCGACGAGACCGACCGCTTTCACGCCGGCATCGACGACACGCTGCCGCTGGTTCAG
>Ga0116231_10013440_pt1 | contig 11502 bp, 4 predicted proteins | sample S1TSphgellanicum_2_FD_89695 | JGI IMG/M metagenome (GOLD analysis project Ga0116231, IMG submission 89695) | Host-associated microbial communities from peat moss isolated from Minnesota, USA - S1T2_Fd - Sphagnum magellanicum MG | ecosystem: Host-associated > Plants > Peat moss > Unclassified...
TGCCAAGTAGGAATCAAAGTCATTTCACATTTTATATACATGTGAACACATTCATCTTTCACCATTACTTGCATTTAACATAACTTTGACATGCCAATACTTGTAGAAAGTCCTTTATCACGAAGCTTCACATTAAGTAAAACATAACAATAATAAACAATGAACATCCATCAATGTTCATCTCTTTCACACTATAAATGTGTTGAGATTTCACTTGTGGTTAACATGTTCCACTTCCTAATCCATATGCAGGTCTTCATCGATTGTGGATTATTATGGATTAAAATGTTGCAAATTATTAAGAAACGGAATTGTGAATAGGAAGAGTAGTATAATTGAAATAGGTTAGTTGATTGTCATAGCTAAACAATTGCATTTAACCAAATTTACATAACTCACCAAACATTATATTGGTTCTATTGGCATTATTAAATAATCCAACCAATTGATATTTGATACCTTATCAACTTTTGCCTTATCAATATTGGTTTTACCAACATTGTATTGCCAAACTAGTCATTGGTCTATGATTTTATTAGATTGTTAACCATTTCATTGAGTTAGTTGTAGCAATATTTTGTTATTAAGTATAGAAAAGAAGAAAAACGAAATGAAGAGATATAAAAAATTCATGAGTGATAAAAAAAGGGAGGAAAAGATTATAATTTTTTTGGAAATTTGATCTTTGAATGATGCCTCTATGAAAATGAATACATGAAAATTTATAAAATATGTGGTTGGGTGTAATTGTAATGTTTCCATGTAAGTATGCATATTTGAATCGTAAACATAATAATTTTTGTTGGTGAATGTGTGAAATGAATGAATCAAGAATAATTGTAGTAATGTTATTGAAAGTAATGAGTTCAACCATTGTTCTTAACTAATTTAGCCCTAATTATCTAAACACGTGATGTTTGAGGTAAAAGTGATGGGCAAGAACCCAACAAGCTTACACAAATGTATATAGAATTTGTGAAAATGTATCAATAACACACATGAATGCCTAAAAGTTTATGAAGACTACTTGGGCACACCCATATGGTAATTGTCACTCCTTAATTTGTTTCCAAATGTAGGACAATATGTTTCTCTTCTCTACAATGAATGTGTGAAGACCATGCCTAAAAACACAACATCATCATTACCTATGGGTCAAGCATGGTTGGGGTACCCAAATGGATTATCTCATTTTATATTCACTGGACCCCCTCACTTAAACATGTTGTTGAAACTTAATGACACATTCATATTGAAAGTTTGATTTTATTCATAGATAGATACATTAGAAGGGTACAATTATATGCATAAAATGTCAAGATTGAACAAGTTTAAGGATTCCTACTACGTCCTTAAAAAAATCCAGGACTTTGTCTCATGAAAAGAAAGAAGTTCAAGGATTCATAAAGAATGTTTAAACAATTTTTTTGGCCCAAGATTTTTACCACAAACACCTTATGTGTTAATGTGTATAAAATGCATGAATGTGACAAGAACCAAATGCTTTATTACAATGTAAAAAGTTTCAAAAAGTCAAATTTTTAGGAATTTTGGGCCATTGATAGAGCATAGCCCACATTAAATAAAATTTAATATTCTCCATTTCATAAGTGAAAATAGTAAGTACTTTAGAGGCCTATATAATATTTGGAACAAAATTATTTCATTTGACATGAGAAAAAAAAGGTGAAATGTAAAACAAGTCATGGGGAAAGTGAAGAAAAAGGTGAATTCGGGAGTTCCTTGGAATGGATTCCTAGGACTTAAAAGGGGTACCCCAATAATGCTTGGACCTTTATATACTTTTACTTGGCCCCACCCAACACCCAATAACCTACTATCAAACATGTGTATATCTTTTAAAGATGGTTTGGGCCTAAAAATGTCAAATAGGCTCCAAAACCTTTTTTTAGGGGTTTTTTTGGACTATTTGCCAACCCATTTCGACCATTGAATTCTATCCTCCAACCCCAAAAATTCATCACCCAAACCACCCCAATGTTTTATTTTGTATTTGTAAATGAATCATAACAAGCTCTCCAAAAGGCAAAAACAAAAACTTGTAGTAGTTATAGCCTTTGGGATGTGCTTCAACCACATGAGCATTTCATCTATCTCTTTTCAATGATGACTTCAAATAAAGCAAAAAAGTGTGCTTTGACATTGGATTTCTTAGCACACTCCAATAACCTGGCATTTTTCCTATCTTTTCCACTAGTTTTAGTACAAAAAAGGAAAAGGATGCACATTGAAGTTTAGTTTTCCACTACGCTTGTTTGAATGACTCTTGGTGTCTAAAAGTTAATTAAGATTGGAAAGAGGTAAGGGTTTTGTTGATTGCCCTAATGTGTGTTTGAATGGAATCATCAATATGCCATAAATGTCATTCTATGATTGGTCCTTATTGACTATACTAGTCACATATGTCATTTGTAATTGATTTGGCCCATTGTTTATGTTATTTTTAATCACTTATCCATTCGTAGTAATATAGGACTAATCATAAAATGGCATTTTTTGCATAGTGCATGCTCATCAATAACAATAAAAACTTTAGCCAAACCAATGCTAACATTATAAATGAATGGCTCACAATTTGTGATGAGTTTTCTCTAGAATGTCTAAAAATGGGTGGGAGTTTAAAATAATATCTTCCCCCGTGGACTATTGCAAACAGACAAAAACTAAAGTTATCACAATTTTTATGATGTGTTTGGTTGCTAGGTGGAGGCCATTTTGACACAACTTGCATCCAAGTATACACATGCAAAGAGTGTGCCTTGCAAAAATCTATGTTATATTATAAAATTGATGTCCAACATTTTCCACATTTGTGGGTCATTAGATTTTTGGGATGCCAAAAAGAAACCAAATTTTTAAAATCTTTTGTGGTTTCATTTTTTTCCTATTCACCTTTCATATTCTTGTTTTTCTTTTAAATAGAAAGTGATGCAAGTTGTCAACAGAAGGAGATATCATAAAATATAATACCCCTTAGAACAATGAGGTGCCTTTATGGTTGATTAGAAGTCAAAAAGGTGGGGTGCTTCTTTTCCACAACCAATTATCCACTAAGGAATGCAAAAACCTATGAGACTTAGAACATGAAATATTTTTCAAGGAGTCAAATATTTTTAAATCTAGGGTTAGATTCTCTCATGAGGGTAAATATCCCCTTAGTCTTGGGCACCTAATATGGGACCATGGATTTCAAAGTCCTAGCTAAAATGACTAATTACAAAACATGACATTGACCCCATCAAGTAAGAAGATGGATAAATCATATAGGAGAATGAGAAATGTGTTAAATGGATAAGATTCAAAGATCATTGGAAGCTTTTGGATTGCAATTCAAATTTGTTTCTTGGCTTTTGATTCACTTCTCAAACACTTGGAGCAATATGGTTTCAACTTTCAATTTTGAGGGGTAATGCAAGAAGAAATTGACCTATTTGAATATTACATCCATTCATAATATGGCACCCTTGGAAATACCTTAATGGTTAAAGGAATAGTTGACGCAATTTGACTTTAAGAAGATGAGTATTAAACCCATGTTGGGACAACACATCATTGGTTGAAGAGTATCCAACCTTTGGTGGGACAATGTTCTATTTTTTTCAATGACCATAGCCTAGCCTCATAGCTTTCTTTTATTTGTTATCCACCTTGAATTCATTCCCTTATTTCAAGTACTCCCAACTACAATAATCTTACACCTAAGCAATATATAACTTTATCCATTGCCCACACATCAATATTTATTATTGGACACCTATGATGTAGGGGAAAAACTTTTAATTCCTACAAGTTCCATCTAGTGTCATGTAGCTTTAATAACTTACCCCCTTATAAGGTATGAGGAGGAAGGCTAAACATAAATGGTGTATGAGATATTTGGGAATGTCAATAAAAACAATGTTGAAAGGATTTTTTCATAAACTTTTGGAGATCCATGATTACAATTTTAAAGACACTTTTGGAACATATATAAAATATTATATAACAACAAACTTTTTGGGTTTGTGCATTTTGTCATGGGTTCATGATCAAATATAATGAGATGACCTATCAAGGCTTCACCCCAACTCTTGAAGGCAATTCTTGAAGGTTACACCTTTGAAAAGAGGTCTATGAAAGCTCTTAAAATTTTGTCCTTAACCTTTTATACTCCCAACCAATCATCAATCCTTGTTTATTGCATTTTATATCATTGTCCCTCCAAAATGAATAGTATTCTTTAGTAGAATACCTAGAGATCAAGGGATTTGTTGTCCTTGAAATGGTAATAAATAACATCCAAACCCCAAAAATTTTATAAAACATGTATTATAGTTGTAAAGATAAATCACAACAATATGATATTTCATGTAACTTAATTCATCATTCATGGATGAAATGCATCCATTTTCATCCAATATATATCTAAGAAGGTGTTCAAGAAGGATTTTTGAAAGGTGGACCTTTATGGAAACTCACTTAATTTAATTTTCCAAACCGATATAAATATATTTAATCACCTAATTACCTTCAATTTATTCAACAATAGGTTAAAGTACAACCTTGCATGCTAATTTTCTTCACCTAGTTTCATGTTTCAAAATCTTTCATGTTATGAATATTTTGTTTGGATATTTATTTCCATATTTTGTGTCCTTGTTTAAGATGATCTTTTATATAAATTTGACCTTAAATTCAAACATGTTTGTTTCATAGCTCTTATGCACATTATAAATTTTTAATTGTGATAATTTTTGTACTTATTATATTTTGAATAAACCCAACATCGTGTGATATGCTCCCAAACCTGCTTGTTGTTATTGGTGATAAATTTCCAATTTAGAAACAATAAAAAATTTCAAATTGAAGGCACATCCCTTTATTTTTTGTGACTAATACTTGGGTGCAAGAACTTTGGGATGTTTAGGAGGAATCAACATTTTTCATATGATTTTATAGTCATTTCAGTCACACAAAACTAAAAAAATGTTGGTGAGTATTGTTTTGAGTAGAAAATTAAGTTGAGCACTTGTCGTGTATGCACCACAATCTAAACTCCTGAGGGATACACTATTCTCCTTATCATATTTTTTGCATCTTTCCATGGGAACTACATCCCAATGGAAAAAAATTCCAAAGTTGGGACAATTTAGTTTCATGAAATTATGGGAGTTCATGAGTCCCAAAAAAATAATAAATGTAAAATGCAAATGCACCACCTTTACATATCTTGTTAAAAGTTTTTAAAGGCTTTGTTAATATCCAATCAAACTTGATTTGACCCTTCCAATGAACATATGAGTAGTTGAAAATATTTTTGGCAATTTGTGTCTCAACTCTTCAAAAAGAATATAATTTTCCTTTTTTAGAAGTTGTTTTGGGCACAAATTTTGAACTCCTTGAGAGTCCCAACTTCCACATGTTGCATCCCCATTTTGGGAGCACAAAGTGAGTGGAAGTTGGAAGTCTTGAGAATGTTTCCCTTTGACTTTAAAACATGTTCGTCTTCATATGCATGAATGACTCATGTTCACCATGTCATGGGGCTTGCCTTTGACTTGTTTGCTTATTTGAACTTTAGCATTGATCATGAGCCTAAGGCAAGGTCACAACATCAAGTTTATGTAATTTATCATTGTTAAGAAATCATGTTTCTTTCAAAAGATGAAATAGTTGTTTCCATGGAAGTAATTATTTTATTTTATACACTTTGCCAAAATCCAACATTCATTATGAGGACAATTTGCAATTATGTTCAAAATTTAATTATGTAGTCATGTGCCCCATCTAGTTGTGCATAATCAACTATTCTTAATCATCATTAAGCTACAAATTGAAGTTCTATCAAATTGATTACATATTGTGTTGTTTGACCACCAATTTTGTTTTTTGGTAAATATTATATGAAGGTTTAATCAATATTTACATTAAATGTAATTAAATAACTTATTTTGTAATAATAAACTTAAGTATGGATTTGAAAATAATGAAATTATAAAGAAAAATTGGAATTAATTTCATTGAATTTTTTGAAAAATATGATTTAATTAAATATAGGAACTTTTGAAATATACATTCGAAATTAATGTACTTTTAACCTACATGACTACATCAATTTATAACATGTGTATATATTTTTTAAGAATTAAAATGTAATTATGAAAATAAAATACATGGAAAATAAATATTATTATGAAAATTTAAATATATAATTTATTTGTAAGTAAAATATTTAGAATTGATGCAATGCAAATAAATTTAAAGTTAAAATATTTTTTAATAAATGTATAGCCAAAATTTTAAATAATTGAATAATTACTTCGAATCAATGTAGTTTTTAAACATATATAATTATGAATTAAAAAATTAAAAAATATTATATTAAAAAATGAAATTAATCTCATTTCAAAATTGTAAACTTTCATAATTATATCATAGTTCATGAAATTTGAAAATATGTATGTTTATATTTATGTAATGGCATAATTTGTCGAAGTTGAAATTGTGGTTGAATGGTTAAGGATTTGTTTGTAGTCATGGTGATGAAGGTTCAATTTGCTCTTGTGACATCATATACTTGTGTTTACATGACTATAAATATGTTGAGATGGCTAGTCTACATTGAAAAATAAATAAAAGCATTTATGTTTGGCAACAAATTTGATGATGTTCAAAAATGTTGAAAAATATCGTTATAATTATTACATAGTGCCATATGTTGACATGGTTAGTTGACATTGAAAAATAAATAAAAAGGTTTGGAAATGAATTTGAAGATAGTCACATGACTTGTCAATAGCTTGATGATGTTCAAAATAATGAATTTTTTAATGATTATTGTAATTATTACTTATTGCCATTGTAGTTCGATTTTGTCATTGTTAGAAAATCAATGTAATCATAAATGCCAAAGAAAAATGATGTGTGTGATGGATTGTGTTTTCATGTAGTTCACGTGGGTCACATATAACTATAAGCCTAGTCCAATGTGTAGTCATAGATGGGGGGCGGGGGGGGTTTGGTGTATCAATATATTCAACAACAAAACCAATTGATGTACACATCCATTGCACAATTACAAAACAATCAAGTTTTGGCATAATCAAGGTTTTTTTGCAACATAACTTAAAACAAAATAACTTTAAATTAGTTTCCTAAACAAGTTTGATGGTACACATTCAAAGCTTAAAGGTTTTTGTATCACTAGCCTTAACCCAAGTTGGATTCATCAACATTTTGCTATTACATAAAACCCTACCTAGGTTGGCACGTTTGTTGGAATGTTGATTGTCTAACTTGTTTAATATACAAATTAATTGAGTGATTTAATATAAGTGATGACTCAAACAATGACATTATTGATGATATCATCAACTATTGGCATGAATATTTTGAATTAACTAAAGTTCATGAAAATGTCCTTGATTGAAATGGAGGATTAAGTGACCAACATCTAGCAATTCAATACAAATATTATATGTTGAAAAACTACAATCAATGGGATACTAACAATGCAATCATAGGAGTGATAAATACAAATTGCTTTCATCGCATTTTTGTAAATGACAATCATTGGATCTTAATAAATATACATGCCTTCATTCTTGTTTCACATCACACAACATATGATTCAAACACACTAGCTAGTAGCAACCAAAAAACTATGAGACCACATTATACAATTACTAACTAATTTAAATATATGTTGAATAATTAGAATACACATATGTAAATCTCGTGCAATAGATAAATGGTCTAGCGTTTGGAGTTTTCACAATAACATATGCACCTAACAAAACATTTGAAATTAAACCAAAAAAATCTCAAATTTTTTTTTTATCATAATTGTAATGACATTTGCCAAACAATATAAAAAATAAATGAATATCTCCATTCCCAAAATACCCACCAAAACAACCCATCGTTTTTCCTATGAACTTTATACTAAATCATAATACATTATTATGTGCAATAGGCATGATTAATCAAGTTGGTCATTTTAGATTCATTCTAATGAGTGGCACATCATGATGATATAAACATAAGGTTGAAACTTGTACCAAAAACACTTCTATATATCTATATAAAGCTATATCCAATTTTGTTATGTACATATATGTTATTATATATAATAGTAAATGTGCATATATTTTAAAGGTTGTATTTGCAATTGAAGTTTCAATGTACACAAAGAATGATTGATTGTTTTGTGTACATGGTATTCGCAAGTAGAAGAGGTACTAGAGTTATTTTGCATTTGTTAATTTATATCGTTAACATATCATTATCAAACATCATAAATGTTTTCCCTAAAGATGATTTTTCTTCTAAAAGTAAAAAATACACATTTATAGTGTAGAAAACGTTAGTAGCACAAATTGAAGAATGTGTTAAAAATTTGTTCAAATCGTCGCAAATAATGCAACCACTTGTAAAATTGCAAAATGCATGATAAAAGAAAGGTTATCCCCTATTATTTACAACTTATATGTTGTTCATGGATTGGATCTTGTGAAATTAAATTGGTAAATTGTAATTGAAGGAAAAAACAACATAAAAATTATCATCTATTTTGAAAAAAAGGCCACACATTAGAGTTATCTTGAAAGTACCCAAGTTAAGGGGTCAAATTGATCAGTTTTGGGAAGATAGGGGATGAAACCTATAACGAGATGTCAAATTTTTACAAAGGAAAAAAGGGGGTGAAACTAGTTTTTACATTGATTCTGGTGCAAAATTTAATTTCACCCCCCTTTTTTCTTGCTTTGTTGTCAATGCGAAGTGCGTGAAAGCGGTTTTGTCAATCTACCATTCCCTAAGCCCTTTCAAGCTTGTTTTCTCTTCACCTTCTTCTTGTTTCCTCGCATTTCTTCTTCTTCTAGCTTTCCAACAACCCTTTTCCTACAACCATGGCTTTGAGAACAACATCACCTTAAGAAAAACAACTCATAAGAACATTGTTGAAAGCGTGAAAGGGTTTAGGTTTGCTACGAATGTAAAAAGAAAAAAGGTAGGGGGGTGAGTGTAGTGTTGTAATCGTTGTTGCAAGTGTTGCTACAAACACTAAAGGTTTGGGGTTATTATGAATGCAAAATGAAAAAAGGCAAGGGGTCGTGTGCGGCACTACAAGCGTTGTTGCAAACATGAAAGGGTTTAGGGTTGTTGCAAATGCAAAAGGAAAAAGGCAAGGGAGTGCATGCGGTGTTGTAAGCATTGTTGTGAACATTGCTGGAAGTGCGAAATGGGCAAGGGCATGTGTCAAAAAAGGTGAGGGTGCGTGGCACACAACAACACTTGTTGCAAGTGCAACTACAACCAATCAATTCCAATCTTGTTAAAATGTAGCAAAAACATAATAAGCCCATCAAGGCATTTTTTCCTTTTTAGAGGTGAGGTTTAGGGTTTATTGTGCAACATTCGCATACATTTGGTGCGTGGAAATAGTGAGGATGATGGGGGTATATTTTTTATGATTGGGATTCAATAGACTTGAACCTTTGGTCAACATTCTTGTTAGTATTGTGGTCCATATCCATGTTGATAAAAAAAACTTCGTGAGAATTTCCAATCTTTGACTTCTAGCTAGTTTAAGAATTCACTTTATGACAATTGTCCTCCTACACCCCTTGTGTTAAACCTTATTAATGAATCCCTAAATTTTGATTGCCCTAGCTAGATCCCAATTCCAATTCAAACCTCAATTGAATTACTACCTCCATTGCCGAATGCCCTAGTGATAAAACAAAATTTCCCACAATTGCCCATCACACCATCTAGGATGTGACAACTTCGGTGAATAAATAAAGCATGGTTCAAGGTTATAAGCAAAAGCTTACCTTGGAATGCATTAAAAATTACAAGGGTAAACCATCAATTGTACCTCCATCACATTAAAAAAATGGCTTTACAAGGCAATCTATCTAAGAACGCCTCAAGTTTGAGGTCTTGTGCTTGCATGCTTGTCACAAATCCAGTGAATCCATTGAATCCAAATCTAACACCGAATCTTGTGTTGATTCTTGCTTCAAAATGGACACTCCTCAAATTCAATGGTTTAGTTTAAAATATGGGAAATTGAAGTTCAATCTTGAATGTAATCAGATTTTGTAAAGCCCAAATTTATGTATATATATTCCCAATTTCATGCAAGTTTATTTCCAATTACATGTTCACAAGGTCATTGTGGTCCTCATCAAACTCTTTCATGATTATTTCGATTGCCTCTATGCAGGGTTTGTTATCTTTAAATGTGGCTTGTTGTTACTATTTTGTTTACCTTTGGATGGGTTGAAATGCATGTAAACACAGTCTATTTACCTCATCAAGGTCTAATTAAGTTTGTCTATCTCAATGAAGCTTTGGCTTTTCAATTATTCAAGTCCGTTGTAGGCCATGTAACCATATACTTAAGGTTTGAAACTTTTGTTTAATGTCTAATGACTTCAATTAGGGCCTATAACATCTACTTAAGGTCCAAGGCTATTGTTTAAGGTTTGATGACCTCAATTAAGGCATCTAACCATCTACTTAAGGTTTAAGGCTTATGTTTAAGTTCTATTAACCTCAACTAGGGCTTGTAACCATCCATGTAAGGTCTTAGGCTTGTTTTGAGTCTAATGACTTCAATTAAGGCATGTAACTAGCTACCTAAGGTCTAAAGTTTTTGTTTAAGGTTTAATGACCTCAATTAAGGCCTATAACCATATACCTAGGGTTTGAGGCTTTTGTTTAAGTTTTGTTGACTTCAATTAAGGCTTGTAACCATCTATTTAAGGCTCGAGGCTATTGTTTAAAGTTTGATGACCTCAATTAGGGCTTATAACCATCTACTTAAGGTCTGAGGCTATTGCTTAAGGTTTGTTGACCTCAAATAGGGCTTGTAACAATCTACTTAAGGTCTAAGGCTTTTGTTTAAGTTCTATTGACCTCAATTAGGACATGTAACCATCTATGTAAGGTTAGAGGCTTTCGTTTAAGATCTAATGACTTCAATTGAGGCCTCTAACCATCTATTTAAGATTTGAAGCTTTTGTTTTAAGGTCTAATGACCTCAATTAAGGCCTATAACCATCTACCTAAGGTTTGAAGTTTTTTTTAAAGGTCTAATGACTTTAATTAAAGTTTGTAACCTTCTACCTACAGTTTGAAGCTTTTGTTTAAGTTTTATTGACTTCAATAAAGGCTTGTAACCATATATTTAAAGTTTAATGACGCGCTCCCAAGTCACGGGGTGAAACCCACTTGAAGGTTTCACAAAGTCAAGTTGCAGAAAGTTGAGACTTGGTAGCACGCTCCCGGCTTCCAACTCTAAAAAAAGGGTAAAAGGTCGAGTTGGGAGCCTAGCGATTTAGACTAGGAAGAGGGACTAGCTTAGCTCGTGTGAATCTGCATCCAAAAACCAACCAAATCGGGTTAGTTTAGCATTCGAGACACCCTTGGGTGTTGGGACTTGCCACGGGCACTTGGACACACAAGACTCACCACGGCCCGGATTCGGGGGAA
>Ga0116231_10013441_pt1 | contig 11502 bp, 12 predicted proteins | sample S1TSphgellanicum_2_FD_89695 | JGI IMG/M metagenome (GOLD analysis project Ga0116231, IMG submission 89695) | Host-associated microbial communities from peat moss isolated from Minnesota, USA - S1T2_Fd - Sphagnum magellanicum MG | ecosystem: Host-associated > Plants > Peat moss > Unclassified...
AAATTATATTTTTTTTTTACCCCAAAATCAACTTTTTTTTTTTTTTTTTTTTTTTTTTTTTTTTTTTTTTTTTTTTTAAAAGTGATTTTTTTTTTTTTTTTTTGGTGGGTGTGGTTAAGATCTTAGCACAAGGCTGCAATTTCTGGAGCATAATCTGATTGTAGCTATAATCTGAAATTGCATAACCAGCACAATCTGATTGTACCAGTACTCTGAAATTGCATAATCAGCATAATCTGATGGTAACCCTAAATAAAAAATTGCAAAATCAGCAAAATATGATCATAGCCCTAATCTGAAATTGCATAATCAGCAGATCTGATGGTGCTCCTAATCTGAAATTGCATAATCAGCATAATCTGATCATAACCCTAATCTGAAATTGTAGAATCAACTAATCTGATTGTGCCCCATAATCTGAAATTGCATATTCAGCATAATTTGATCATAGACAAGTGACAAAATCAACAAATCAGCTACATTACTTGATACGAGTACAAATAATTCTTAAAGGTGGAAACAAGTACATGTATGCAATTCAACATGGTAAGCCGTATCTGAAACAATTTTTCCTAAAAGAGTACAAGCAAATAAGAATTTGTAATTCAAGGTATTATTTTCGGTGGCTTATTTTCGTTGTATGCTGAGTTATCACACTCAATTCAAGGCTGGTTGGCACTTGCCACCAACTGTTTATTAGCTCTATGCTCTATGGTTTTGTTTCTGCTCTTCCATCTTTATTCATGAGAATTTACACCCAAGTAATTCCTCAACAATATCTGCATGTCTGAAGACCAAGAATGAGTTATTTTTGTCTTGGATGATGATATTGTTGTTGGAATGCCAGGTTTTTGGGGTTTAGGGTGTAGCATTAAGCTAAATTGGAGAAATGTAAATGATGATTTACAAATTGAATTTTGGTGTTGATGATGGGTATCGGTACCGTAGAAATTTTGCAACTGGACCTTCCACCACGGCCTGCATTCATTCCACCACACATCCATTCACCCTCTTAGTTCTTTTATATGCTGATTGGCAGCAATTACAAAATATTTGTTGCAAATGGATACCTATATTATTTAGAAAGAGTGGGAGTTCTGAACCAATATGACATTTTCAGAGATCAGTCAGTTGACAAGAAATCAATCATGTAGGGTAAGTGTTTTGAGCTTTTTGCTTGCCTTTTGCCATGATGCAATTACAACAAGATTTGTGAGTAGAAGAAACCACAGATGTAGCCTGAAGCTGAATGGCATAGCTGCACTTGGAGCTCCTCCATTTGCCTGAAGCAAAATATTATTCCCATCAGTTCATGTAAAGGTGACACTACTGAAAGCAAGCAGCAATTACAAAGAAGTAAGAAATGATTGATTTAGTTTCCTGTTTAGTTTTCTGACACACTTTGCTGCAAGAATTTATACTCAAAAAAAATACTTGCACAATTTCTTGTGATGGCCTATCCAGAACAAATGCAACTTATGACCCTACCACAAGAGTCATGGGAGGCATGAAACCAGAGTGTATTGCATGGGGATGACCTGGTACTGGATCCAGACAGGAGATGTGGAATTGGGTCCATTGAAGTCTTCACTAGCAACATGCCACAGATGAGTGAAGCTACTGTGAGGCAGCAAAAGGACGAAGGACATGAGAGTAATTATGGCAGTCCAAGCACCCTGCACACATGCACAACACAGAAGTGGAGAACCTTGTGTAAGTAAAGTGTCCAGCAAACAATTCCTATATGTAACTTTGTGATTAGAATGGTTTGTTTGTGACAGGAACCCTAAACCCTGATTCAAAAAAGGCGGGGGGGGGGAAAGCAAGTGAGCAATTTACCAGGAGACGGTAGTTGAAAACAACAGGGCGACGGAATGCTGATCCAAAGGAAAAGACCATAGCACTGGTAATGAATTGAAAGTAGATAGTGAAAAAAATGACTGTTGATTCCCAGTTGTCTCCAAGCACCCACCAAGAATTACCTGAAGAGTATCTGCAAGAAAAAAACTAGTGGGTCAGTGGGTGTAAAAATGTGAGCTCAGCTGCTGAAACAGTAATACTATATCCCCTCAACAATTGGAAAATCAGTTTGTGTTTTGTCTTGGGTGTGGTCGATCTAGTCTCCAAAAGTAGCTACAAATCTCATGAAAAAGAGTAGATAATTTTTTGTGGGTGGGATTGCTCTGAGGGTGAACTTACTTGGCTGGCCATTTGACATAATCAGGTTGGATATGCATGTACGAAAGATTAATCAACACAAACAAAACGTTGACAATCCATAACCCCAGCACTGATGCAACATTTTGTGGTCCCAATAAACTTGAAGTTGGCCGTATCTGCAACAACCCATGAACAAGTCACACATGATTTGCGTCATAGACAATGTTAGTAGAATAGATATCACAAGCTTTTTCAATGAGATTTCTTGACAAGGTCATATCGGGGGTCTAAAATAAAATGACCCACATGTGCCTCCTTTGTCCTAAATAAGTAGTCCTGAAAACAGAATGACAGGCTGATGTGGCAAATTGGAATTGGTCAGTTTGTCCCCTTTTACATTGGTTACACTGCTTAAAATATGCTTAAAAGCACAGGTTATAGTTCTTAACAAGTTTAGGTTCATTTCATAATATCACAATGTTATATTTCAAACATGGCTGTAAAAACACCACATTTTCAACATTAACTTGGTTTAACAATTTAAAGCATGTAAAATAAGCACTGGCTACACTTGGAGTGGGTCATTTTTATTGTGATGGCACCCACTACACTCCAGAAATTGTTGTTTTCCTGTCATTACAAGTCTCTTGAGAGGCCAGCCTGGATTGAATTGCAAAGTTTTGATCAGGAATTTTGATATAGTTTAGGGAACTCCTAATGCAAAGTGGCATGGGCTTTCAAACCTGGCTGAGCTTCTTTTGTGGGTTGCTAAGATTCATGGAATAGCCCAAACTTAGCACTGCAACACCGTCAATGAATAAGTAGTCCATTTGGCATGGAATCGCCCCATACCTGCAATTCAAACATGGCAAGTTACAACATCAGTCTATCTGTGTGCACAGTAGAAGCAATGTGTGATAATGGTGTGCCAGCTGCCCAACTGAAAATTCACATCTGCTGCGAATCAATTCAATCAATTCTTTCTCATAATACAGGAACAGAACTTCCTCTGTTCTCTGCTGAGAATAGAGGAGGATGTACCAGTTGGCAGTGAGTTTGAAGATTGAAAAACTCAAGCCATAAATGATGAGGAACTTGTAACATGCAAATGAGGTATGCAATGCTGCACGTCCTTCCCGCAGCAGGTCAACTACTGATGCCACCTGCACCCCAAAATCTTCCAATGTCAATTCTTTCAATACCCAATTAGTAGTACTCAAGTGTTGCTAACTGTTAACATGGAAGAAAACTCCTAAAGACTATATACATTGCTTTGGGTTTGGAAACTCTCAGGTGGGTGCTTCAGACCAGGCTCTGACTGATTATATTTCCAAGTGAAGGAAAAAAAACTGCCAGCAAAGGAAGCAAGTGGGTAAAAGGAAAAAACCGATTTGCTTTTGGAGGTGAAAGGAGACACGACAGATGCTTCTGCTTCACTGAGAGCAAGACCAGCATGGGCTGATCGGAGAGCACCACAATCATTCCCTCCATCGCCACACATACCCACCACAAGACCACGATCCCTGTGCAATGTCACCACTTTCACCTGTGCACACCACCACCATCCCATCATATTGTTCAATAATCAGGCACATTGAAAGTAAAATACCATGCGGTACTACTTACTCCCACACAACAAAATTGCCATCTCTAGGCACCCACTGTATGAGGGCTTATGGTTACTAGTGTCAGTTGTCATTCTTTACCTTGTCTTCAGGGGTGAAACGTGCGAAAATGCGGGTGTAGTACAGTAATTGGTTCATGGCACCTGTCTTGCAGAGAACGTTGAAAGCTTTTCCTGTCACCGCAAGCTCTGTGAGGCCACCTTCCAAGCCCTTTCCATGAACCTTCAACATGTCCACTGTGGACAACACCTGCCCACTTTCGGCAGCCGTAGTCACCATGGGCTGCCATACCACGCTGCTCAATTAAGGAAAAAAAGGCATCATTAGATCTGGATATCAATAACAATACATAAGGTCCTATAAGGAAAGATCAAAGGGATTGAGAATTTCATTACCCGTTTTTTTCTGCTGCAAAAAAATTACCCACTGCACAGACATTGTGCCATGACATCAAGCAGATTGAAGGGCAGATGGGTTGATTGATCAATGGAAACATGCATGTACCTGCCAGCTTCATTGAGGTCGGCCAATAGAACTTGGACATGATGTGCAACCATGGCACATTCCTTGGCAATATAGAAACCACATTGTGCATTGTCACCTGTAACCATCAAGGATCGCACCTGCACAAAAATGGTAACCCTAAACCCAACTTGCTTCTTTAAACAATTGATCAATCAACACAGAAAGAACTACCTAAGGAGCAATGCCCCTGGCCAGCTTTTTTTGTACAAGCTTTTTTTCCATGACTAGGTTGGTGGGTGGGTGATCAGGATTCCAAATGCATGCAGTTCAGAGTGATTGAACAAATCACTGAGTTGTCTCTGTCACCTGCCCCTCACGCAAAGCTTCAATTGCTGCACGTGTGTCCTTCTTGAGTTCATTGCGGAATAGAAGAAGTGAGACAAACATGAGATCACGCTCCAAGTTGTCCCGAGACATAGATTTAACTTCATCCAGTGTCAGAGTTGTCCCAAGGCTCCTATCATGATGATGCCCCCCATCCATAAACCCCCACAAATACTGTAAGAAACCACACATGCATTTCACACTCAAGAACTGGCTAGCATTACAGATTTCATCAGGTGTTTGTCATCTACAGACAGAGCAGCGCTCTTCATATCATTTCTTCAAACAAATGCAAGCAAGAGAGAAGAGAGGATTTCAGCACCCCAGTAGGAAATGAACACACAGAGACAAAGCAGAAACTGACAGGAATTGGAAAGCCAAGAGAGAGTATTAATTACTTGTGAGATAAGCCAAGAACATAGCAGCCACCAAGAGCATGGTCTTTTGCTGTCTGCAGGTAGCCCAAAGGAATGCTCCCTTCGGTGCTGTGCTCCTGGATCTTTTCAAAAGACCCCTGCAGTGTATTCTGACATCATGTTAGCACCATGTCTAAACCCTAAACCGTGAACCATTGCACTGGGCAGAGAAGACTTGAGAGAGTGTGGGGCCCTTCAAGACTCTGGACATGATCATGATTCATTTCTGCTGCAAATTATCCCTCCTGTGGGATCTGTGTCTTTTGAGACTGAAGTTCTTCAGATTTGAGTTAATCGAACATCAAGTTTTATGTGCACAAGAAACTATAGAAAGAACAAAAGGGTGGTAGATTCATGCGGGTAGGTGCTTAACCTTGCAGAAGACATGGAGCTTTCCGGCACTGTCTTGGACAACCACACTCATGGTGGCACGAGAATGCTCAAACTCATTACGTCTTACAATCGTGTACCGTTCACCATTTTTGTTGACAACAATTGGATTGGGTTGTGACTCGGTGCCACCTTCCAGCAGCTCCCACCCAACCGCAGAAAACATTTTGACCTAGTACAGGAAATCAGCAAAAAATGGTAGAACTATGAGTCTTCTTCCCAGCTTTGCCATTCATTCATTGTGTTGTTCTGCTGCAAAACAAGGTCAAGAACTGAAGCTCAAGATGCCAATGAAGAGAAAAAAAAGAACATGATCATTTTGCTCAAGATCCCGATGAAGAGAAAAAAAAACATGATCATTTTTTACCTCAACTTCATTGCCCACAAACTGGTCTCCAAATCTTGTGACTGCATGGCAGGTTGCCAGACCCTGGACAACAAGCTTGTCAATCATGTCAACACCACTTTGTGGTGATTGCACAGCACCAAAGACAATGGTGGGCTGTCCATCAGCTGCAGCATCAATATCCTTGACAACTCCTTGAACACCGATGAAGTCCAAGCCATTTTTTGTTAGTGTCCCTGTCTTGTCAAAGCAGAACACCCGGATCTTTCCAGCAATCGCAATCCGCTTTGGGTTGACACAGAAGATTCCACGGTTCTGCAATGGAGGCAAAGAGGAAGAATACTATCATCATGAACTGCGCATAGTCTCAATTGTGAACAAATACATGATGATGTTGTTGGAGTCATCATCACAATTCTCCTTAGCTCAAAAGACATAAAAAAAACAAGCAACCGCTGGATTTTATTTCCATTGCTTCAGGAATGAATTCCTCATACCTTGAGACGCACTGATGCATAGATCTGCCCAATTTCAAGTGCAACAGGGAGCAATGGAGAAACAGTTTGACTGAGAATGGCGATGCAGTAGCTCCACTTGGTGACCCAGATGCTTTCTTGTCCATTGCGATACTGCAAAGAGCACACTCCCCCCAATGGTAAATCTCTTGTCTAGAATGTCATATGGCTTCTTCTTCTTCTTCTTTTTCCACCATCCATGTAATACATGGTACTTGCAGTTCACAGGGTTTTCTTCATGTGGTAGAGATCTAAAGAGAGTGAGTTGAAAGACTTTGATGGGAAGGATTGCTGCAACCTCACCTGGAAGACAAGGGAGAGCGCAAAGCAAACAGCAGCATAGCACAAGAGCATGAGCACCACGATGGGAAGTTCTTCGTCATACTTGAAAATCATCTGCTCAGGAAACAGAATTGTTGACAGCAACTTGCCTTTTGATGTGTCCATCCCTGATTGACAACAACAAGATTGCAAGAAAAAAGATGTGCATTTCATCAGAGAAAAAAGCAATCCAAGAAAGGAACTGGAGCTCAGGAAGTGAAGCTCAGGGACTGGAGCTTGGGGAGTGAAACTCTGGGACTGGAGCTCATGAGGGACTAGAGCTCAGGGACTGGAGCTGAACCTGTGGCAGTGACAATGGCTTTTACTTCAGAAGTTCCTCCAGCTCCTGCTTGCAACACTTCTGTGCCTGAGAAGAGAGTGTGGCGAGCACCTCTGGAGGTGTCAGGTTCATAGCGCCCCTTTTCAGGTGCTTGGTACTTTTGCACAGGCATAGCCTCTCCTGTGAGATTACTCTCATTGCAAACACATACTCCTGCAGTGCAACACAAATTATCAATCATGCCAGCAGCTCCAACAACAATACTCTATTCAAGATGGAAGAACAAAACCCATGTCATCATTTTTCAGCAAATGCTCAGAACACACTGAGCATGAACTCACACTATGTCCATAGACTTTCTGCACACAGAGCTTAATCGAGAATTGTAAGGATGCATGTGTGAGTGAGCACCTTGAATGATGAGAAGATCGCATGGAAGGCTCCAGCTGCTCCTCACTCTTACAAGATCACCAGGGACGAGCATACGAAAGTCTACTTTTGTCCATACACCATCTCGCCTCACATCCACATCACTTGCGTACGCTGTCAACTGCATACAAACCACATGTGTAAACAACTCTGTCTCTCTCTGTGTGTCTCATGAGACAAAGTTCCACATGGGGTACTTGTTGGATTTGCATATCTCTGTGTCTCATGAGACAAAGGTCCACATGTGGTACTTCTTGTGGGATTTGCATAGATCTGTGTCTTACCTTAGCAATGGCAAATTGGGACCTGCGACGGTTGAAGATGGTAATAGCAGCAGCAATGAGCACAATGGAGAAGAGAAGAGCTCCCACAAACAAGTAGGCAAACCAGAGCCAGATGGAGTAGATGAGGATCTGGTACACTTTGAACAAAGTGAACATCTCTTCGACGATCGATTTCCAGAAAGGCTCGGGCCGAAATGGAACCTCATTTGGACCAAGTGTCTCCAGTCTCGATTCAGCAACCTTTGTCGAGAGTCCTTGAGAGACCTGAAATTCAGAAGCATCATCATGACATGGGTCATGGTGATCATGTCCAGAGACACAAAAATTCATACTTGTCAGATCAATGGATACAGCAGGTACCTATGATGATAAGGTCCAGAAGTTGCTCACTTGCTCGCTCACTCGCTTGCAGTGAAGAAAACGAAAGAAAGATCCAATTTTGTTTGTGTGTTTCTTCTACGAGTTTGGGAAAGAAAACCCCCTGAGAGTTTGGTTTGAGTCTGTCTTACCTGGTGGAACTCAGCAAATGTGTTGCCTACTTGGAAATGAGCACGATGTAGTGAGTCCTCCTCTATGAGATAACGCTGTCCTTGAAACAGAAAATGGCGCTTCCCTGACTTTGTGGTTGCAACTTTGATGGTCTCAGTATATCCTCGTTGATAAGGATGAATCAGCTTCTCCTGCACAGAACAGAACCCCAAAGCAGCAAATTTCAGTATCTGAAAATCCCATCAGAACTGTGGCAGCACTCCAGCTTCTTCTCCTCTCTCTCTCTCTCTCAGTCACTTGTGAAAGTTCCTGATCCCTCAGGATTGTGAAGCTTCCTGAAGCTCCCTGATCCCTCCGGATGTGGAGATTCCTTGGAGCTTCCTGATCTCTCAGGATGTGAAGCCTCTTAACTCTCCCTTAAGCTTTTGAGGAGCTGGTTGTATAGTACAAAAATAGCTTACAGGTCTGCTGGAGTGCATGCAACATGAGTACCCATAGACCTCTCAAACTGTCAAAGGAGGAGATGTTCAAAAAAGTGCAAGAGGATGATGCTGAAATGGTGAGTCTAAGAGAAGGGCAAAGGGGGTTTTGGAGAAGATCTGATCCAAGGAGCTCAGCAGCACCTTCACTTTGCGCACAAAATGGACAACCATAGTCACATTGATAGAGAGAATCTCAAGCTGATCTTGTGCCCACACATGGACAAATTGAGCTTGCGAAAGGCGACATGGTAGACGAAACCAGTTATGCACATCACGTTTGAAAACTACCCAAGTTGTGAACCACACAACAGAGATGCACCAGAGTGAGAAAAACACCTGCACAAAAAAAACACACACAAAAAGAAATTGCATTGTCACAAAAGATGATGAAGAGAACCACAAGCTCAGTGCAAAACAACAAGTTTTCAAAAAAACAAGCTTAATGGTGCAAAACAAAAAGGATCGGCATCACAAGCTTGCATAAAACAAAAGGACTCAAGTTTGATTCGCTCACTCACTGTGCCATTCCTTCTGTAAGTTCCGAAGATGAAGTAGTTGCCAAAGAAGCAAAGATTGTCAATGCCTTTGACTTGACATTTGTTGTATGTGTCAAGCAACACGAGCAGATAGATGCAGAACAAGTTGAGAGAAATGAGCAGACACAAACCATAGCAAATCTCTCCAAACAAAACAGACTTATACCCTGTGAACTGCACATGTTGTTGTTCTTTGAGCTTGAATCCTTCTTCTTCTTCTTCTTCTTCTTCCACAACATCGACAACTACTTGGGTTGCTGCACCAAGTTCTGAATCTGCTTCTTTTGTTGTGTCATCCCTGGTGAAGCTCCCTGAGGAATTCTTCTTCTTGTTCTTCTTCTCAGGCTTAGACTTCACTGATGACATACTACGACCATCAGCAGCAGCTCCTCCTCTCACTACTGGGTACACAGGATGTCTCTTGAGGTACCATGCTTTGTACATCTGGAAAAGACTGCAAGCGATGAAGACAAGCACCCAGAAACTGAACACCACCAAAGGACCTCCATATGTCATGTTAGGAATGCGAATCTTGCAAGTTGGGTCGTATACAGTTCCACAAGGGAGGGGTCCTGTTGGATACCCACCCATATTTGCAGGACTCTCTGTGTCTCTGTCTGTGTCTCTGTGTCTCTGTCTCACTGGGGTTTTGGTTTCTCGACAAGGTCTCTTTGTTTTGCTCACCAATGGGTGGCTATGTTCGTCCAGCCTTCTCAAATCCCAAACCTGCAAATTACACCCCACAACAACAGCATGAAAACACAGTCACAGAGAGATTGAGAGACAGAGAGAAGGAGAGAGGAGTGCAGAATTCTTTCTTTTGTTTGCATTCTTTGGAGGTGTTTCTTTTTCGTTTCCTCAGTGCAGGTTTTGTTGAAGGAGCTTTTATTGTGGTGGAACGTACGTACCTGCTGCTGCTGCGACTGTTGTCATGCTCCTCCAATAGTGAAGTGCTTTCTTGGCCATCGCTTCTGCTGCTTCTAATTGAATGCTCTGAAAGTCCAGCTGCTTCAGCTCTCTCCTCTCCCCCTATGGCGAGAGAGCTTGTGTGCGACTCTGCGAGCGAGCGAGCGACTTTAGTCTGCAAAACACACACACACACACAGGATCAAGGGAATACACCACTCCTGAATTAAGCTTTTGCTTCTGGACCCTCAAAACTTCTTTGCCAAAATGGGTATAACTACTGCATCCGAATTCAGCAACAACAGCAACAACTACTCTGGGACGACTCAGTTGTATAAAGAAGAAGACGCGCGCAGATGCAGAATCCAACAAGCTAGGAGGATTGAATGCAACCCAAAGAAGAAAAAAAAACATTGCATCACTGCTCTGCAATTAGGACTGTTGAAACAAGAAGCTGTAGATCTTGGAGATTATTGTTGTAGCTCCGAATTTTTGTTACCTTGCACGCCGCCCTTGCGAGACTCACAAAAGGCCTCAGGTCTACCCAAAAAGACTTGCACCTCCCAACTCTGCAGCTGCAAAATCCTCGAACAAAAAACCAAATGAAGGATGCAATTTTTGGGTTACTGGAAGCGCGGTTTTTGAGCCAGTGAGAGAGAGAGAAAAGTTTTTTTTTTTTTGTCGCTGTGTTGTCTGGGCGAGAGGAAAACCGGCGAAGAAAATGGACTGCAACACGCACGCGGGGGACGGGGGCGGCACACAGGGCGAGAGCGCGCGAGAGGTAAGGGATGCAGATTCCAGACGGAAAGGGAAGCGGATTCCAGACGGAAAGGGATGCAGGTTCCAGAGGCCCGGGTTCCAGAGTCCAGCGGCAAGGGATGCAGGTTCCAGAGGAAAACCGATGCAGATTCCAGAGAGGAGGGAAGCATATTCGAGAGGGAAGCGATGCAGGTTCTGGATGGAAAGAGATGCAGATTCCAGAGTGGAAGGAAGTAGATTCCATAGGAATAGGGATGCAGATTCCAAAGAGGAGTGAACCAGATTCCAGAGGAAATGGATGCAGGTAGGTTCCGGATGGGAAAGGGATGCAGATTCCAGAGGGAAAGTGATGCAGGTTCCAGACGGAAAGGGGTGCAGGTTCCAGCACAGAAAACATCAGAGAGTTCCTGTATTTTCCGCAACTGTAAAAGACCAGGGAATCTCTCTTTTGGTGTATTCCACACAGAAAGTTGTAGAATACTGTACAAATGTTCCTTTTTTTGGGGGAAAAAATTTGCAAAAGAAGAGACCCCACCACATTCCACCTGCCCCCCTCCCAACCCCGTCCCCCACCAAAGCCTATCTTCATACCAGTGGGCCCTTGTGCTGTTGGCCCAAGAATGTGAAAAGTGATGATATGAAAAGGAAAAAGTGATGTGTAAAGGTCCAAAAAAAATCATATATATATATATATATATATATATATATATATATA
>Ga0116231_10013442_pt1 | contig 11501 bp, 5 predicted proteins | sample S1TSphgellanicum_2_FD_89695 | JGI IMG/M metagenome (GOLD analysis project Ga0116231, IMG submission 89695) | Host-associated microbial communities from peat moss isolated from Minnesota, USA - S1T2_Fd - Sphagnum magellanicum MG | ecosystem: Host-associated > Plants > Peat moss > Unclassified...
GAGATTCATTATATGAACAATATACATATGTACGCATATTATATATATATATAATTTTAGTACATACATTAAACCAAAGGTTTTATGGGATACGTGAAGAGGGGTAGTGCATGTGAATTGAGTATTTCTGGGCATAGGCATTACCCCTTAGATAGCTTGAACCAAAATAATTGAGCCCATGTTGTTTGTAGATTTCCCTAAACAAGGTATTGCTTTCCTTATAGGTTTAGGCAATACCCTTCCAGGTTTCAATATATATGTGATGGTGTAACACGAAATTAAGTTGCCACGCCAGTGTGAACATTTCTTGATCTTGGAAGTTAAGTTTGCTTTATTAGCCATTTCTTTTTGTGGCGGCTGTCTCTCCAATACTACTACATGGAAGTGCATGGGAAATCTCTCTCTGGGTGTGTGTGAGATGTTGTACAGGAAGGAATGAATGGCGGCTGCTACTGAATGAACATGGAGGTTAATCACGTGTGGTAGAGGCGGCGCCGAATTATGGTGAGGAATGGAGCTACAATTATGAGCTGAGGCGGTTTGGAGGTGCTGAAGAGATGAGCTATGGAGGGGGTCCTCAATTTTTCTGCAGAATAGCTAGTAGAGGAGAGGAACACTGACTGTGGTTGAGGAGCTTAGAAGATGTATAGGCAGTAAAGGAGATCTGCTGGTTGCCAGCATTCTTGGCTGGTTACTGATTTTTTTTCCGTTGTGCCAGTAGTTCGGCCAAGGAATTGCATTTTGTTTTCATGTGGCATTGTCTAAAAGAATAATAGAGTGAGATCCAAAGCCAGAGATCTGTTGAATGTGTTAGCATGGGAGCCCATGAGCACAAGCTGTGTGTGTGAGCATAAGTTTGCAGGGTGTTTGTAGGCGAATGCTCATGACTAGGAAGGAAATATTAGAAGTGTAGTCAGAACCCCAGGAACTGCAGATCGTGTATAGATCCAGTAGCAGCAGGGTGTTTGTTTAAGTTAAGCACTTTCCTTTTCTTGGTTACAATGGAACCCAAAAGATTTTTTATATACCCTGAGAAAGTAATGCACACCCATTGAATAATTATGGGCACAAACAATACCCCTCCAGTAGCTTGGACTAAAATAATTTAATCCATATTGTTTACAAAATATCCTCATGAAGGTATTGTGGTCCTTCTAAGTTTTGTTAGCACTATGCAATACCCCTCTAGGATTTTATAAATATGTTATGGAGCCCAGAGGATTTATAATATACCCTAATAGGGGTATTGCATGTGCATTGAGTAATTTTAAACATAAGCAATGCCCCTCCAAAAGCCTAGACCAAAATAATTTTTACCGTGACGTTATAAAATACCCTCATGAAGGTATTACATTCCTATTAGGTTTGTAATACCTTCATGAGGGTATTTTATAACATCAAATGTTATATTAAGAATTCTACCAAGTTAAAATAATTATATAAACATTATATCTCTAAAAATGAAAAAATATATAACTTCACACATTATTAAACTAAGTATATCATCATTTAGTATATTGTAAACTAAAATTTACATAGAATTAAACTAAAAGGACTAAACTTACATAATATTAATAACTTATATTTCAAACTTCAATTAAAATATTTTAATTTACATAGAAATAATATTTAGTTACATGCATTAATAAAATATACAATGTTAATAATTTATCTTTTGGAGTTTTGAATTCTCATTAAAAATAAATTTTACAAAAAAAATTCACTATACATAACCATGGGTTTATATATGTAATTTAAATTTAATATGTATTTTTAGTCAATTCTTATCCTATTTTAAATAAATATGAATAAATTTCTATATATTAAAGTGAATCAACAATATAATTATAATATCATTAATTATATGTAATTTATTACTCAATATGTTATAAATAAAAATATATTTAGACAAATATTTAAGCCAATATTATACATCATAAAAAATAAATTTTACATAAGGACTTGTGTTATATATTTATAAAATATAAAATATTATTGACCTACTATATAATTATTTTAGGCCATAAATTATTTATTATATGTCAAAAAAACTTAAATAAATTCTCAATCATACATAAGATTGATATATGGGAGATACTATTGAAAAACAATTCTTTAAATAAAAATTTAAAGTATGCATTAAAAATTTATTAAAATCTTATTAAATGAAAGAATTTATAGTTTTATTTTTTGAAATGAGTTTACAACTTTAAGAGGGAAAAACATAAATATGCACATAATTGAACCCTAACATTAATTAGTAAATTTAGATTAAAACTTAAACCTTTGTACCATGAATGTGACCAATTTTCCAATACTTTCATTTTTATATATGTTAAATCATATCATAAGGTGAATAAATAATTTTGAAAACATGAATTTCATGATATATTGGCGGGGAATCAAGTATTAAAAAAATATTCTTACGTTTCAAAGTGAATGCAAATATCCTGTGATGATGCATGTATTACATTTAAACTCCATAACTTTGTTCAAGTGACCTTCTACCATTAATGTGAAGAACTTTGCAATATTTTCATTTACTTGAACAATATGTAGGGCACGTATATTGAGCATGGAATAAACATTTTTTAAAATATCCTTTTGTTTCATGGTTTAAGATATTATCACAATATGATGCAAGTATTGTTTTCTTTCTTAGTTTTGGTATGCTTATGCGATACCCTTGCAAGTTTCAAAAGATATGTTATAGAACCCAAATGATTTTTGGGATACCCTGAAAGGGGTAATGCATGTGCATTGAATATTCCTATGCATGAGCACTATCCCTTTGGTAGTCTAGACCAAAAGAATTTAGCCCATGTTGGTAGAGCTATGTAAAGCCCTTCCAAGTTTGGAAATATATGTTATGGACCCAATGCATTTCTAGGATAACATATAAAAGGTAATGTAGGTGCATTGTGTAGTTTTGAGCATGAGCAATACCCCTCCAATGGTGTAGACCCATGGTGTTTAATTATTGAATATCCTAATGATGGTATTAGTTTCCTTGTATGATTATGCAATACCCTTACAAGTTTCAAAAGATATGTTTTGGAACCTAATGTATTTCTGGGATACCCTACAAGGGGGTAATGTATGTCCATTAAGTATTCCTTGCCATAAGCAATACCCCTTTGATAGTCTAGATTAAAATAATTTAACCCATGGTGTTTACTGAATAACCCAAACAAGGTATTGCTTTGCTTGTAGGGCTATGCAATACCCTCCACGTTTCAAGTTATGGAACCCAATGTAATTCTAGGACAACTTATGAGGGGTATTGCAGGTGTATTGTGTAGTTTTGAGGATGAACATTACCCCTCCAATAATATAGACTCATGGTGTTTAATTACAGAATAACCTAATAACGGTATTCGTTTCCTTATAGGTTTTGGCGAGGCTATGCAATACCCCTCTACGTGTCAAATGATATGTTATGGAGCCCAATGTATTTTTAGTATATCTATAGAAGGGTATTGCATATTCATTGAATCTTTTTGGGCATGAATAATACCCCTTTAAAAGTTTAGACCAAAATAATTTAGCATGTGGTGTTTATAGTGTAGCCCAATTAAGGTATTGTATTCCTTTTAGGTTTTTGGTAGGGCTATGCAATACTCCTCCAAGTTTCAAAAAATATGTTATGGAACCTATGTATTTTCGAGATACATTGCGAAAGGTATTGTAGGTGTATTGAGTATTTTGGGCATGAGTAATACCCTTTTAAAAGCGACATAGACCCATGGTGTTTAATTACAGAATATCTTAATGAGGGTATTGGTTTCCTTGTAAGTTTTAGTAAGGTTACACAATACCTTGTCATGTGTTGAAAAATATGTTATGGAGCCCAATGTATTTTTGGGATACCTTGAAAGGGGTATTGCAAGTGTATTAAGTAGTTTTGGGCATGACCGATACCTTTTTGAGAGCCTAGACCAAAACAATTCAGCCCATGGTGTTTAAAATGTAATGCAATGAAGGTATTGAGATCCTTCTAGGTTTTGGTAACGCTATGCAGTAACCCTTCACGTGTCAAAAGATATGTTATGGAGCCCAATGTATTTTTGGGATACCTTGAAAGGGGTATTGCCGTGTGCCCCAACGAAGGTATTACAATTTAGCCCAATGAGGGTATTGCATTCATTCTAGGTTTTGGAAGGGCTATGCAATACCCTTCGAATTGTCGAAAGATATGATATGGAACCCAAATTATTTAAGGGGTACCTATAATGGGATATTACACGTTCATTGAATATTTTGCTTTAGGAACTTTAGTACAACATGCATTAAATGTGTTTAAATTGAACCGAAGTTTTATATCACTTTGATTATCCACTTGGTTTGCAATACCCTTATATAGGGGGTGTTAAATGCTTTAATCATCCCCTGATTTATTTGTTTGAATGAACAAGAGCAAGCTCCATGCAATACCTTCAATTTATTCTTTTCTCATTATTGTTGATTGTTGGGGGTCTATTGCAATGGCAACCATGTAGGTAGGTGTAGCCATGTAGGTGGGGTTTGGTAGCAACCTATTTAAAGTGTTAGTAGATAGGTCAGTGGTAAGGTGGGTAGGTTGATGGGGGTGAAAATAACACATTTAAAATTTATAGGTGATTTGGTAGATGGGGAAGAGTCTACTTTTAATTTAAATATATAGGTGAGTAGGTCGGTGGGGGACAATGGGTGGGTAGTAGGTGGGTGGGTGGGTGGGAAAAGTTTCAAGAGTGAAAAAAAAAGGGGGGAAACTGGGTGGGGGTTGGGGAAAGAACAAAGTTCCCAAGAAAAAAATGGAGATTAGGGAAAAAAAAAACTGGGAAGGGGGTGAGGAGAAAATAAAGTTGCAAAAGAAAATTGAAATCAGGGCTAAGAAAGGGTAAACAAAAAAATTAGCCTGGGATGGCACATGGATAGAAAAGAGAATCTTATTAGTGCACCATCCATCCACGTTGGTGCGTTAATGGGTGCTGGTTCACTCTGGCTGGTTCCAGGTACAATTATTAAATTATAGTATTTGATTATAGTCCTGAATATCAGAGACCTTTTTGGTTTAGTTCTTTCGGCTAGAGTGAACCAGTAGCCACCAATGCACCAGTTGGTTGTTTTGTCTATTGGATGGGCTGCGTTTTTTCATTCGATGTTAGATGGGGTTCATCACAATCCATTTTTTTTCACTGTTGACCACTATATGTTTTTTTTGGGGGTTTGTTCTTGGCTATTTTTCCCTTGACTTGACTTCACACATAGCTACCCTATTCACCGTCCTACCCTCATAAGTATTGTACCAACCTTGGTACCTTAGTAATTATCCCCTACTGACATAGCTACCTTAATAACTAGTTATCATATTGACCTAACTACTATACCAACTACCTACCCTACTAACCTAGCTACCATGTTAACTACATACCTAACTAACTTAACTTCCTTACTGACCTAACCATTGTATTAACTACCTACCCTACTGACCTAGTTACATTACTATTTATCAACCCTATATACACAACCACCTTATTGACATAAGTATTTTACAAACCTAGTCACCTTGATAAGGTAACTTGTTTCCTAATATTAACTTGCCTATTTACCTAGCTACCTTGTTAATGTAACTTTCTTCCTACCTACTAACTTGCTTACCTACATGCATGCCTACTCTAACAACCTATTTACTTTGCTCCTTGAACTTCCTTTTTATTTACTAACTTGCCTACTAACCCAGCTACCGACCTTTACACCTATTTACCTACCTATGCACCCACCTTCCTACCTATCACTATGTTCACCTACCTACCTATGTTTTTTACATAACCAACTACCTAACTAATTACCTACTCATTTTTCCCACCCCGCCAACCCCCCAATCCTACCTATCAATTTATTAAGGTTTGCTTTAATTCATGGATGATCAACATAGGTCCCCATATGTAGTTATTACAAACAATTTATAGTGGAAGCAAATGTCATAATTGTAGCCATTTTGGTTTAGTTAATGCATATTTTATTAAATTTTTTTTACCTAATTTATTTATGGAATGGACATTATAATACATATTTCATGTAATTATTATAAATATGTATTATTGGATTATGGTTTAGGTTTAAGGTTGGGACACATAGTTAGCAAGTTTTTCACAAATATATAGTAATTAATCTAAACTAGGCTAAATTTGGGGGGGGGGATTTTAGGGTTTAAACATATGTGAAGTAATACAATTTCATTCTATATCTTTTTCAAAAAGAGTGGAAAAATTTAGTTTGGAGAGATCACACAAAAATAAAAGACATATTTTTTTTTCGGTTTTTTATAAAATTTATTTGATTGTTTTTTAAGATTAAATTTTTTTTCGGTGAGCAAATATTTGTATTTTAAAAGTTTTAAAATTTGGTTTCTAAAATTTTTCCTATGTTTTTTTAATTTTTTATGTTTTGCATTATATAATTTGTATACTTTGTATAGTTTTTTGAATTTAGGGCATATATCATTAAAATATTTTCTTGTTAAGGTTCGTATAGTTAACGTTGTAATAAGGCTTATGGAAAAATATCATTTGGATATTTTGGGTTATGCCTTATGATTTAATGTTTAAAAATATGGTTCATATATATCAAAGCTTAAAGTTTATATTCTAGACTTTGCTCATTATATTGGTTTTTGATTTTATCATTTGTTTAGATCTATAACATAATTATGAACCTCCTTTGTTTCCATATGTTCCATAGTTGTTAAAGTTCAATATTTCCTAACCCACTTTTATTTAAATGTAATATCCATATCATATTGGGATAATTCATTAACCATAAAACATAAAAATATTGTTTAAATATATGATTCCCCACCAATACATCATGAAATTCATGTTTTCAAAATTATTTATTCACCTCATAGCATGATTTAACATATATAAAAATGAACATAATGTAAAATTGGTCACATCGATGATACATGTGGTTAGGGTTTACTGTAAAATTTACTATTTAATGTTAAAATTATGGTTCAGGTTTAAAGTTTAAGACATATAAGCTAATTAACATTTTTTTTACATGTCTATGATAATTAAAATACATTTAAGGTGCATTTTGGACGGAATTTTTAGGGTTTAAACATATGTAAAACAATGCAATGTCATTTTATATTTTTTTAAAGAAAAGGAGAAAACTTAACTTGGAAATATTACCAAATGGTAATAAATGTACTTTTTTTTGTGTTTCCCTAAATGCAATACCCATATTCAAGTTCATTTCAATATAACCCCTGGGTGATTTAGGTAACTTAAAGTGTAGACCCAACCCTAAATACAATACCCACATGTAGGGTCATTTCGAAGTAATTAGTATGTAGTTTAGGTGGCAATGAAAACCAAAGCTTATATGTAATACTTGCATGCGAGTTCATTTTGAAATAATCCATAGGTGATTTAAACAACCTTATGTGAATAATCAGCCCTAAATGCAATACGCACATGTAAGGTCGTTTCAAAATAAGTGGTTTGGGTACCCAAAATATGTCTATTTATATACGTAAATTAATTTTATGATAATTAATTATTATGAATAATTATAAAAAATAATGATTTGAATAACTTATCAACATTAAAAATGTAATTAACATAATAAATTAAATATCAAATTATTAATTTGATATTTAAATCAAATTTGAATTATCTGAATAATTAAGGTTCAACCAAATAATCAGTTAATTAATGTTTTTTAAAAAATGATTTTTAAAAATGATTATAAATGATTTACATTATTTGAAATAAATTTCTAGTAATTATTATGACATTATTTGTTGATACTTAGACTAGATTATTATGTCATATGAGTCTCATAAATATTACTATGGAAACTTATATGCAAGTATTGCAAAATATGTTAAAAATCAATAATTATTTATGGACCTACATGCAGGTATTACAATGGAAGTAAAAAACCAACAACTATTACGAAACCTATATGCAGGTATTGCATATTTGAAATGGCCTTATGCAATTATAAAAGAAAGGATGTGGGTATTACATAATGTTCATTTTGATCTTTGTAAACCCTAAACAAATTAATGTTACTTATTCATATGGGCCTATTTAAGTTTTGATTCTTACATCTAAAGTATTAAGAAGATTATGAAAAAGAAAACAAATATGATGAACCATATACCCATCAAATAAGGGTGATTAAAAGAAAATTTTATATTGATAAAAGATGTACAAAGATGGGTGGATTAAAAAATGTTAAAAAACCCAATGAAAAAAAAATGTTTTTTTATCAAAGGACCAAAGTTCAAAAATTGGGTAGTCCAAAGATGAAAGGGTTGAAAAAACATAACTAATTATATAAAGTGGAAACCTTAAGCCATATCATTATTTACAATCTTGTGTTTAGTTCGGAAGCAACTATTACATGACGAACAATGTATAGATGGCCACATTACATTTCAACTTGAACTGCATTTGTAACAAACTCTTCCTTTGTTGTCTCCTGAACCCTATAAACACCCAAAAACCACCAAATTAAACCTTAACACACCTTGGATGAAAAAAAATTATTTAAAAAAAAAACAATGATTATTATTGTTTTTTACCTTCCATGAATCATTCTAGATTCATGGAAATCTAATACATTTGTCAACTCTTCTATTCGACTTGCTTTACTGGATTTTCAATCCCAATTTTAAAAATCCCATGCCATCTTTAATCGTTGTGCATACATAAAATGAGTGGATTGAATCATCTTTTGTAAATTTTCATCTTTCTTCATCCGTGATGTTGCATCTTAAGGCACACTTCCCACGCCCTAGGCATTACGACCCAACACCTGCAATAATTGCTCTGAAGTTAATTCGACCAAAACTGGTTTTGGGAATGGTGGACATTGTTCTGTAACAATTACCAGTTTATCCCACTTACGTTATGTTTTGGCACAAATGCAACTAACAACCTTTTGATCATTTTGCCTTTGCACGACCATGGCATTTCCCAAGATGCGAGCATTCATTTTAGCATGGTCTTGATGTCGAAAACCTTTTTCAGAAGTTGAAAGCTTCTCAGGTTTAGCCTTTTCTGCCACCAAGCCATGCACTTCCATCAAATGTTTGGTTAACAACCATTTGGCACAATATGCGATAATGCAAGTGCCAACTTTACACTTCCATTTCCAACCCAACTTTTGTCCATTCTTTGTCCTTCCGAGCCAAATTAGGTGGACAAGGGGGTGCTGGTGGTTGAGAAGCTTGGTCGGTTTCAAATTTCGGACCTAAACCAAGAAATATTTTTTAAAAAATCATTATTTTGTAATAAAAAAATCCTAACCCTAAAATCTTATAAATAAAGAATTTAAAAAAAGAATGAAGGTATTGCATAACATAAAATCACACAATCAGATACAACTCCTACAAATTTTAACTGTTTTCAAATATTGCAATAATTTTTTTTTATAAAACAAATCCTGCATAAATAAACTTTAAAAAACTTGTACAATTTCTTTTATCTGCATTTAATCTAATGTACATAAATTCTAAAATAATCTAACCCACCATTTTTTGATTGAAATTTTCAATTTATATTGAGAGTGATCTCACCATTTGAATTGTAACTATCATCATTGTCAACTCTAAGCCACATAGATTATTTGATTCATCAATTTTCAATTTTGATGGAGCAACATTTTGTTCCTCAGGTCTTAATTCTAATGGAACAACATTTTGCTCACTAATTATCTATTATGATACAGTAACATTTTGCTTGTGAACTTCCAAATCACCACCACCTTTCTTCAATCTCCTTCTTCGAACCATTACAACTTTCAACATTAAAAAAATCACCATTTCATTGTTAATTGTCAATTCTAATGAATTAGACCAAAAGGACTAAATAAAAATTAAAAAAAAGAAAAAAAGAAGGAGATCGCTTGCTGCCATTGCCTTCTTCACAACACCACCAACATAGAAAAAGGCGACAACATTGCTACTGTCACCTTCTTCGCAACAAAACCACCAAAAAAGGTGATAATAATTATTATTGCTAGTTTTTGCAACAAAGCCATCGAAGAAGGTGATAGAAGCTATCGTTTTCTTCTTCTTCTCTTCAACACCACTACAGAAGAAGGTGACAACAACTTGGTGTTATTGCATTTTTCATTGAAGAAGATGACGACTCATTATCGTTGTCTTCTTCTTCTCAAACACAAATAAGAAGGCATCAACAACTGTTGTTATTGCCTTCTTCTTCATTGCAATAAAACTAGACAAGAAAACAATGACGGCGAAATGTGCCATCGTCTTCTTCTTCTCAAGCGCAAAGAAGGCGACGATAGTAGTTGTTGTCACCTTTTTCGTTGTAACACAACCAAAGAAGAAAGAAGAAGAAAGTAACAGTATTAGTTGCTATTACCTTTTTTGCTACAATAAAACCAAAGAAGAAAAAAGAAGAAGTAATTGCCGTTGTTTTCTTCTTTTTTATTCTGTTGCAGAGAAGAAGGCAATGGTAGTTTGTTGTCGTCACCTTTTTCGCTATAATAGAACCAAAAAGAAGAAGGCGATGATGCCATTGCCTTTTTTGTTGCAATAGAACTAAAGAAGAAGGCAATGATAATTACTATTATTACCTTTTTCGTTGCAATAGAAAGCAAAAAGAAGAGGGCGACAACAAGAAGCTATTTTCTTTGCTATAACATAACCAAAACGAAGAAGGCGATAACAACTTATTGTTGTCGTCTTCTTCTCTATAACGGAACCATAAAGAAGAAGGCGACAATAACAATTGCTGTCACCTTTTTAATTGTAATAAGAAAAAGGAAGAAGGTGACATCAACAAGCTGCCATTGCCTTTTTTGCTATAATAGAACCAAAAAAAGAAGGTGATGGCAACTTGCTATTGTCACCTTCTTCACTACAACAAAACCGAAAAGAAAAAGGCAATGGCAGCTTGTTGTCGTCACATTCTTCGTTGTAAGAAAACCAAAGAAGAAGGCGATGGCAGCACCTACCATTGCCTTCTTCGTTGTAACAAAAGCAAAAAGAAAAAGGCGATAATAACAAGCTACCATTTCCTTTTTCATTGCAATAGAACCAAAACGAAGAAGGGGACAATAGCTTGTTGTCATCGTCTTCTTCGCTGTAATAAAATGCCTTTTTTGCTGCAACAAAACCAAAAAGAAGAAAACAATGACAACAACTACCATTACCTTTTCATTGCAACATAATTAAAGGAAAAAGGCGACGTTAACAAGCTATCATCGCCTTCTTCGTTGCAACAAAAAAAAAAGGCGATGTTAACAAGTTGTCATCACCTTCTTTGTTGCAACAAAACCAAAAAAAGAAGGCGTTGTTGTCACCTTCTTCGCTATAACAAAACCAAAAAAAAGAAGGCGACAACAACTTGCTAACGTCGCCTTCTTCATTGCAACATAACCAAAAAACAAGGCAAAGGCAGCGGCTATTGTCGCTTTCTTCTTTGCAAAAAAAAAAAAAAAAAAAAAAAAAAAAAAAAAAAAACAGAAAGCCC
>Ga0116231_10013443_pt1 | contig 11498 bp, 17 predicted proteins | sample S1TSphgellanicum_2_FD_89695 | JGI IMG/M metagenome (GOLD analysis project Ga0116231, IMG submission 89695) | Host-associated microbial communities from peat moss isolated from Minnesota, USA - S1T2_Fd - Sphagnum magellanicum MG | ecosystem: Host-associated > Plants > Peat moss > Unclassified...
CCGAATTTCTCCACCATCATCGGCAAGAATCTGGTGCTCCGCGGCATCACCGCCGGCAACCGCAAAATGCTCGCCGATCTGGTGCGCGCGGTGGATGCCGGCGGCCTGGTGCCGGTGATCGGCGGAACGTTCGATTTTGCCGAGGCGGGCGCGGCTTACGCCTATCTCAAGTCGGGCGCTTGCCTGGGCAAGGTTTTGATCAGGGTGGCCTGAGGCCGCTAGGTTTTGTGGGCCTCCATGAATGATCGCAGGACTGCATTCATGCGGCTCAGATGCCCTCTACCCTGTCCGCGAAACCATTCCAGCACGTCGGCATCGATACGCAGATGAACCGACGCCTTGCCTGGCGCCGGCATCACCACGCGGGCGTTGCGCCAGAAATCTTCGTCCACGGGTTTCGCGGGTGAGTCCGCGCGGGTAAGCGTCGTGCCCTGCGCACGCTCAGCCTTGAGGGCTTCTGCCGAGTATCGCCTCGTATCGTCGCTTACCTTCATCGTCCACTCTCCATGCGCTGATGAGTCGGCGAACCCCATGGCGCCATGTGTAGGCGACCATAAAATAGTCCTCGCCCACACGGCCCAAAGCCCGGAGGCGCGGCTCGCCGTAGTCGTTGCGCGTGTCCAGCGCCTCAAGGACGGCGCCTTCGAAAATCAGTGCCGCATCCATGAAATCCACGCCGTGGCTTTCAAGGTTCCGACGTCTTTTAGTTTCGTCCCACTCAACTCCCATCGCTAATGCTACACAAATGTGGACACAAAGCAAGGTACCTGCCTGAAGCATGGATTGCCCCAGACTCCCCCGCAAGCAGCGGGGGAGGAGACTTCTATTCGGCGGGGCGCAGGCCTAGCACGGACTGAAAGGTGACGTTGCAGCCTCTAACATCCCAGGCGTTATCGATTGTGCCGGAGATGGTGACGATGTCGGTAGCGACCTGGGTGACCGTAAAACTATAGTCGCCGGCGTAATTCACCAGCTCGGCGTCGGAGCTGATTTTGACGGCGTGATAGCTGCCTGTGCTGTGCAGCGAGCCGGTGGAGGACGCCGGCTGTATGTGCAGCGCGCGCGTATCCGTCAGGATGGCGAACGAGTCGGGGCCGGCTTGCACGCCGGCGACGGCGGGCCTGTAGATCAAACTCGCCACGTCGCCCGGGCGCTCCACGGTTTCGGTGGATGTGCTGCATGCGGGCGTGGTTGCGGTGACAAATTCCTTGCCGCCATAGGTAACCTGCGCCATCGCCGGCGCGGTGGTGGTCAGAGCCAGGATCATCGGTAGTGCCGAAATTCTGCGCATAAAAACCTCCTTCTGCCACATGCGCCGAAGCGGTTTTGCCCGGCGCGGGTGCATAAGACAGGAGCTTTGTTGCGCGCATGCCGCGGGGGCGTAACATTGCATTGCTCGTGGAAAAGGCGACGACGCGTGCTCTAGCCTTGTCACACCCGGAGGACCGTCCTAGGGTCATAGCATGAATCTGATCCTCGACGTTCCTGACGACCTGGCCGAGCGGCTCTGCGCCGGCGGCGCGAACCCGGCGCATGTGGCGCTCGCGGCGCTGAACCAGGCGGCGGACGCGCTTGCGCGCGGTGCGCACCCCACGCCGCCTGATGCCGCCCGCCGTACACCAGCCGAGGCGGCAGCGCGCATGCGCGCCTCTCGCGCCGGCAACATCCTGCCGGAAGGGGTGGCGATCCGGGACCTGATGACCCACGGACGCGCGTGAGTGCGCTTATTCTCGACAACTCGGTGACCATGCGATGGTGTTTCGACGGCGGCCATCACGCCTACGCCGACCAAATTCTTGACCAGATCGAAACCGGAAAGGCGACGGCTTTCGTGCCCTTGCTTTGGCGCTATGAAGTCAGTGCAGTTTTGGCCCGCGCAGAGATCAAAAATATTCTGACGGCGCAGAAGTCGGCAGAGTTTATCGAAGACCTAAGCGTACTCGACATCCGGGTTGACGAGGATAGCGGAGACTATGTGCTCACCGACGTGCATCGCCTCGCTGTGCAATATCGGCTGACATCGTATGATGCGTCGTATTTGGAATTGGCATTGCGCAAAAGCCTGCCGCTTGCCTCGCTTGACCAGGAGTTGCTGGCGGCCTGCAAGGCGGCAGGGGCCGCCGTTCTTTGAAGCGAATGAGCCGGGCAGTAACCCGGTATCGCGCTTGGGCGATGCCGACTACGGTGCTGAGTCCGTCGTGGTAAAGCAAGCCCAACGGAATAGCCGACGACCAGTCAATGGTATCTTGCAAGCAACCGACGCTACTTTGGCTTGAAGCCTCGAATTTCGCCTAGGAGGTCTCGAACCTCTTCCCATGACATCCGAGCGGTACTCCACGTACTTTCATGGATTTTAACGTCCGTGAAAAGTGTCTCTTCGCCCCAAGCCTTGAAGAAAGTCTCCTTCCCGTCGGGATTGTCATAGACGATTTTATGCGACGGGATTTTTCCCTCACCCGTCACTCCGATCCTTACAAAGGCATTCTGATGCTGCTTCTTGCACTCGGACATGTGGCCGATCACCACTCTTACATATTCTTCTTTTTTTAAGAGCGTCGGTAGGACTTCGCGGATGGTGGCGTCTTTCCGAATGTCTTTGTAGATAGGCATGTGGTTCGGCTCTTTCTTGGTCGGTCGCAGTTTGAAACCAACGCCCAACGATATCAAGTAGCAACCGCAGCCCTCCCCTCAAAACCGCGGCGCCCGCTTCTCCTTGAACGCCCTAAAACCCTCGGCGAAATCCGGCTCTTCCAAAATATCCAGATAAGCCGCCATCGTCCCCGCATCCTCCCCCCGCTGGCCGGCCACCGCGCGCGCAATGAAATCGCGCGCCACCCGGATCGTGCCGCGTGATAACGACGCCAGTACAGCGCAATAAGCGTCGGCCTCCGCCGCCAGCATGCCCGCGGGATAGAGGCGGTCGATCAGGCGCATCTGCTGCGCCTCAGCCGCGTCCACAACGCGGGCCGAGAATAGCAGGTCGCGGGCGGCGGCCGCACCGACGCAGCCGACGAGGCGCCTGGTGTCCTCGAACGAATACGCAATGCCGAGTTTCGCAGGCGTCACCGCAAAGCGCGCGCCGGCTTCGGCGAAACGCAGGTCGCAGCACATTGCGAGCGCCACCCCGCCACCGATACAATTGCCGCGGATCAGCGCCAGACGCGGTTTCGACCCGCCGCTCAGCGCGTCCATCGCCGCGGCCAGATCGGCGGCGTAGGCGGCCGCCGACGAGCGCGTGGCATAAACCTCGTCGAATTCCGCAATGTCGGCGCCGGCGGCAAAATGCTCGCCCGCGCCTTGCAGCGTAATCACCCGCACCGACGCATCCGCATCGAGCGCCGCAACCGCCGCCGGGATCGCCCGCCACATCGCGCGCGACAGCGCATTGCGCTTCTGAGGACGGTCCAGCGTCAGCCGGCCGATGCCGCCCGAAACACTGACGGAAATGCCGGCGCTCAATGCGGCTCCTCCCCGCCCGACACATTCATCGATTCCGCGGTAATATAAATCGCCTCATCGGAACACAGGAACGCCACCGCGGCCGCCGTATCCTCCGCCAGCCCCGCCCGACGCATGGGAATGCGCTGCGCCATCGCCGCCAGATAGGCATCGACCGACGCATGGCCGGTGACCTTGGCAAAATACTCGTTCTGCCAGGCGCCCAGCCCCGTGGTGACATGGTTCGGGCAGACATTGTTCACCGTAATGCCGTGCGGCCCCAGCTCGATCGCCGCCGAACGCACCAGGCCGACCAGCCCATGCTTGCTCGCCGTATAGGCCTGGGCATGCGGAAAGCCGGATTTCGCCGCCTGGCTCGCGATATTGATGATCCGACCGCCGCGGCCCGCCGCCACCATAATTTCGGCCGCCACCCGCAGACCGTAGAACGCGCCCGTAAGATTGACGTCGATCACCGCCGACCAATCCGCCGGCGACACATCCAGCAACGGCTTCATGATATAGCCGATGCCGGCGTTATTCACCCAGATGTCCAGCGACCCGTGCGTCCGCACCGCATGATCGGCCAACGCCTCCACCTCATCGTAGCGCCGCACGTCACAGGCGCAGCAAGAGGCCGCACCACCGGCCGCCCGGCACGCCTCCGCCACAAGCGCCATGGCTTCCGTGCCGCCGATCATCGACGCCGGCGTCGCCGCATCCACCGGCCGGCCGATGTCCGAAATCACCACGGAAGCACCTTCGGCGGCCAGCCGCAGGGCAATCGCCGCCCCCAGCCCGCCCTCCCGGCCGGAGCCGGTCACCACCGCCGTCTTGCCGGCAAACCGTAGCGCCATGGCCTCAGCCCAGCTCTTCGGTGGTCATGAACACCACATCCGCCATCCGCCCGAACTCGGCCGCCACCGCCTGCATCCGCGGCGTCGCCACATCCTGCGCAAACACCGCCATGTCCGCGACATCCAGAATTTCGGCATAGGCGTAAGGCGCCGCCGCCTCCGACCCGAGCTTGCCGGTGACCCGCAAAACCTGAAATTTCTCGATGGACGGCAAAGCATTTACGGTCGGCAAATCCACCGTCTTCGCCCAATGCTCATAGGCCGCCACCTCCACGCCAGGCCGCAGGTTGAAAAGTGCCAGAATGCGTGACGCCATGCTCGTATCCCCCATCCACACCCTATATGGCACAGCACAAACCAATGCAGATGGAAACCGCGGCGGCTGCCCGCTTTGCGGACGAGGCAGAAGGAAGAAGTTCTTTTTTGAAAAAAAGAACCAAAAAACTTTTGCATATTTGGAGCCGTGCCGGTCGGACCGCTGCGGCTCACTCAGGAGGCACCATGGACGGCATCATTGGTAAGCCAGCCCCAGCCTACGATGGCCCCCCCGACTACCGCGAAGTCGGCCGTCATGGCGTGTTCCCAGAAGTCACCCACGACGAAGTGGCGCGCCTGAATTTTCTGGCGCACATGAATCGCCACCTCTCCACCCGCGTCATGCCCTACGTCCGCGCCGCCTGGGACGCGCGTGGCGCCGCCGCCTTCGAGGCCAAACACGGCCGACCGCCGGCCGACCGCCACGAACTCCGCCGCGCCCTGCTCACCGACCCCGCCTTCACCACCTGGTCCGCCCTGCGCCGCATGACCATGGAGCAGCGCCAGCAAGCCGGCCGCTGGGTCACGCTCCGTCAGGCCGAAGACCTGGCCGACCGCGCCCACGCGCTCACCGAAGGCGACCCGCGCCTCTCCCTCAACCCCGACCTGCCCCTCCCCCGCTACGTCGGCGCGATCGACCACCATTGCATGCCCGGCAGCTACCACACCGAGAATTTCCCTGGCGACGTCTCCGGCGCCGCCAACTACGACCACGGGATTTTCGCCACCACCGGCGGCCAGCTCGGCCGCTATTCCGACGGCGGCGGCCAGGGCGTGGTGCAATGGATGCGCCGCCACATGCCGGATTTCGCCCCCAAACGCATTCTGGAAATCGGCAGCACGGTAGGCCACAGCCTGCTCCCCATCGCGGCTGCCTTCCCCGACGCCGAAATCGTCGCCGTGGATGTCGGCGCCCCCGTCCTGCGCTACGCGCTGGCGCGGGCCAAATCGCTCGGCCTGGACAATGTCCGCGTGCTGCAGGCCGACGCCACGCATTTGCCGATGTTCGAAGATGCAAGCTTCGACTGGGTGCAATCCACCATGTTCCTGCACGAACTGTCTGGCCCCGCCATGCGTGCCATTTTTGCCGAAAGCCACCGGCTGCTGCGGCCGGGCGGCATCATGCTGAACGTGGAGCAGCCGCAATACGCCCCCAGCATGCCGCTGTTCGAACAGGCGATGCGCGACTGGGACGCTTTTTACAACAACGAACCTTTCTGGAGCACCATGCACGGCCTCGATCTCGACGGTTTTGTTGTCGCCGCCGGCTTCGAGCGCGCAAACCTGATCCACGGCGGCGTCACCGCCGTGGTGGACAAGAGCGTATTCCCCGACGCGGCGGACGAAGAGGGTGAGGATTTCGGCCGCAAAGCCGCCTGGCATATCGTGGGTGCCCGCCGGTGAGCATCGCCGCCGCCCTGGCCGGCGCCTCGGCCAAACCCGCCGGCAAACGCCCCTACTTCCTGCACCCGGAGGTAGAGCGCGTCCTCGCCATCACCATGGCCGTCGCCCAGGAACTTGCGGTGGCCCGCGAGCGCATCGACACGCTGGAGCGCCTGCTCGAACGCCATGGCGTTTTGGCACGCGAGGAGATCGACGCCTTCAAACCCAGCAAGCAGGAGGCCGCTGAGCGCGGCCTATGGACGCAGGAATACTTAACCCGCATCCTGCGCATCGTGCAGCAGGAGGGCGAGGCGGCGGCAGCGGGCGCGGAACTCGCGTCCGAGGAGTTGGCGGAGGAGCTGACGGGGTAAAGCCCATAGAGTTCAGTGCGCGACAAACCCGCCATCAACCGGCAGCGCCACGCCGAGCACAAAACTCGCCCCGGGGCTGCACAGCCACAGGACGGCAGCCGCGATCTCGTCCGCTAGCCCCATGCGGCCGATCGGCTGATCGCGCAGAAATTCCTTCATGGCGGCGGGGTCGATGCCGTCGCCCATCGGCGTGTCGATGCAGCCGGGGCAGATGGCGTTCACGCGGATGCCATGCGCGGCGTAATCCAGCGCCGCGCATTTGGTCAGGCCGATCACACCGTGCTTGCTCGCGTGGTAGGCGGCGCGGCCGGGCAGGCCGACCAGGCCGCCGAGCGAGGAGCAATTGACGATCGCGCCGCTGCCCTTGCCGCGCATGTAACGCAGCTCGTGCTTCATGCAGGTCCAGATGCCGCGCAAATTGATGGCGGTCACGTCGTCGAACCCTGCCCCCGTTTCCTCGGTGATGGCGCCCATCGGGCCGAGGATGCCGGCGTTGTTGTAGGCCATGTCGAGCCGGCCGAAGGTGCCGACCGTGCGTTCGACCATCGCGGCGGCTTGCGCCTCGTCGGCCACGTCGCAGGTGATGGCGATGGCGCGGTGGCCGGCGGCGGTGAGTTTTTCCGCCGCCAGGCGCAGGGGTTTTTCGTTGCGGTCGGCGAGGACGACGGCGGCGCCCGCTTGCGCGAAGGCTTGCGCGGTCGCCAGGCCCATGCCTGAGGCGGCGCCGGTGACCAGGGCTACCTGGTTGGAGAAATCATAGGTCGGGTTCATTGCATATTCCTCAAGGAAGAAAGCAGTTCTTTTTTGAAAAAAAGAACCAAAAAACTTTTATTCATTTGGACACGACGGTCCGACCAGCGCGGCTCTCATTTGCTTCTTTTTTTCAAAAAAGAAGTCTTTCTTACTTCCTGTAATCCGCCTCACTCACCTGCTCCATCCATTCCACAACCGACCCATTCAGCCTCTCCTGAATGGCGATATGGCTCATCGCCGTGGTGGCGGATGCGCCGTGCCAGTGCTTCTCGCCAGGCGCGAACCACACCACATCGCCGGGGCGGATCTCCTCCACCGGGCCGCCATCGCGCTGCACCCGGCCGCAGCCGGCGGTGACGATGAGCGTCTGGCCGAGCGGGTGGGTGTGCCAGGCGGTGCGGGCGCCTGGCTCGAAGGTGACCAGCGCGCCGGCGACGCGGGCGGGATCGGGGGCGGTGAACAGCGGGTCGATGCGCACCGTGCCGGTGAACCAGTCCGCCGTGCCTGTGGCTGACGGCTGAGACCCGATCCGCTTGATGTCCATGGTGCTGCCTCTCATTCGTGTGAGCGTGAGGTAAGGGCTGCGCACGGCCGCGATAATGCGCTAGAAGCTGCATGCACTTATAAGGCAGACTTCTGAATGCCCCGCCCCGACCTGAATGATCTGCTCGCCTTCGCGGCCGTGGCGCGGGCGCGGAATTTCACCAGGGCGGCGGCGCAGTTGGGCGTGTCGCAATCGGCGCTGAGCCAGACGCTGCGGGGGCTGGAGGCGCGGCTAGGGCTGCGGCTGCTGACGCGCACCACGCGCAGCGTGGCGACGACCGAGGCCGGCGAGCGCCTTTTACGCGCGGTGGGGCCGGCACTCGATGACATCGACGCCGGCCTGGCCGCCCTGGCAGAGCTGAGGGACAAGCCGGCCGGGACCATACGCATCACGGCGCATGATCACGCCGTCCGATCCGTGCTCTGGCCTGCCCTGGTGAAATTGCTGCCGGAGTATCCCGACATCACCATTGAAATCGTCATCGACTACGGGCTGACGGACATTGTCGCGGGCCGGTTCGATGCCGGAATCCGGTCCGGCGAGTTGGTGGACCGCGACATGATCGCGCTGCGCATCGGGCCGGACATGCGCATGGCGGTGGTGGGCACGCCCGCCTATTTCGCCACGCGCCCGGCGCCTGCGGTGCCGCAGGATTTGATGGCGCACCGCTGCATAAACCTGCGCCTGCCGACGCTGGGCGGCCTTTACGCCTGGGAGTTCGGCCGTGATGGGAGCGAGTTGCGGGTGCGGGTGGAGGGGCAACTTGTGTTCAACGGCATGGCGCCGATGCTCGACGCGGCGCTGGCCGGGTTTGGGCTGGCGTATTTGCCTCAGGATGTGGTGCAGCCGCATATCGCGGACGGGCGGCTGATCCGTGTGCTTGAAGATTGGTGCCCGCCCTACCCCGGCTACCACCTCTATTACCCGAGCCGCCGCCAGCCGACGCCGGCGTTTGCACTCTTGGTGAATGCGTTGCGCCACTTGGCCTAGCCGCTCAATCCCGGCTTGCGCGGCCTTCCAGAAAGCCGATGCGGCTCGCGAGGTCGCCGGTCGCGCGGGCTGCCTCTGCCTGCATTTTGGCGAGCAGCAGTTCCTCGCGCGCTTGCAGCATGTGCACGGCGTCACGCAACGTTTCTATCTGCGCGGCTTGTGCCTCGATCAGCCTGGTGTGCTTGTCCTGTGTTTCGAGAATTTTCATGACGCGGACCCATAGGCTGAATAAGCCTCTGGCTCCGGCCTCGACCTCTGTGACCAGCGCTTTACCCGGCGGCAGCGCCACGGTCAGGTATGTTGCGCCAGGAGTTTGTCTGTCCGCGTGGCGATCTCGTCTATGCGGCTGTCCATTTCTGCGAGCATGGCGGCGAAAATCTCGCTTTGCCCGTCATCCAAATGTATGACGCCGCCGGCCGCCTCGCGGATCGCCCGATGTGCGGCCTTCGCGCCGCGCGGCTTGGTGGGTTTCGCCATTCCTTTCGAGGCCAACATCTCGGATTTGTGTCCCCTGGTATAATTTGGCAAAATAGGTTTGATCCATCGCGTTTGCCATACCCATCAGCCACCGTCGCAGGGGGCGGATAAAAAATCCGCCCTACGCGCGCCCTGCCCGCCGATACCCGGCCTCCAGCTCGGCGATCACCGACTCGCCATGCTCCACCAGAAACGCCCGCAAAGCGACATGCGCGGGCATCATCGGCATGGAACGGCGCTGCGCCACGAACCAGGATTTTACCAGCGGAAACCCGGCCACCGGCAGCAGGCGCAGCAGGCCCAGCGCCAGTTCCAGCCCGATCGTGTGGCGCGAAATCAAGGCCACACCCATGCCGGCCATCACCGCCTGCTTGATCGTCTCGTTGCTGCTCGTCGTCATGCCGACGCGCAGGTGCACGCCGGCGTCGCGGCACACCTGCTCCATGAGCAAGCGCGTGCCCGACCCCTCCTCGCGCACGATCAGCGGATCGGGCGTGAGGTCCGACAGCACGAGCGCGTCGGCCGCCGCCAGCCGGTGGGTGGGCGAGGCGAGCAGCACCGAGGGGTGGGCGGCGAATTCGGTGGCCACGACATCGGCGGTCTCGGGCGGGCGGCCCATGACCGCAAGGTCCAGGTCGCCACGCGTCAGCGCGCCGGCTATCTGTTCGCGGTTGCCAAAGCGCAGATCAATGGAGACGCCGGGACACTGAGCCTGAAAACGGGCCAGAACATGAGGGACGATGTATTTGGCGGTCGATACCGCTCCTAACGTCACCCGTCCGCCGACCACGCCGCGCAGCGAGGTCAGCGCCTGGTCGGCGTCGGCCAGCGCCCGCAGGATGGTGCGGGCATAGACGATGAGCGCAGTGCCGGCCGCGGTGAGTGCGACATGGCGGCCGACCCGCTCGAAGAGTGCAAAACCGCTCATGTCCTCGATCTGCTTGATCTGGAACGACACCGCCGCGGGAGAGACGCGCAGCCGCTCGGCGGCGCGGGAAAACGACGCCGTATCGGCGGCTTCGACAAACATCTGCAACTGGCGGACGGTGACGTTGCGCATGACAAACGGACAAGGTATCCCTTGCGGTTTTGCGCAATCTATTTTGTTTCCCTAGTCAGTGTCCAGGGTCTAGGCTTTTGTTAACCCCGCGTGTGACGGTTTAATCAAGGGAGGCTCTGCGATGGACCAGATTGTTCAGGCCAGCGACGCCAAGATCACCGACATCAAGGAGCGTTACCGCTCCGGAGTGCTGAAGTATCGGCAGATGGGCTATTGGGAGCCGGATTACGAGCCGAAAGATACCGATATTCTGGCGGTGTTCCGCATCAGCCCGCAGGATGGCGTGGATCCTGAGGAAGCGGCCGCCGCGGTGGCCGGCGAATCCTCGACCGCGACCTGGACCGTGGTGTGGACCGACCGGCTGACCGACTGCGAATATTACCGCGCCAAGGCCTACCGGGTGGACCCCGTGCCAGGCCAGCCGGGTCAGTGGTTTGCCTACATTGCTTATGATATCGATCTGTTCGAGGAAGGCTCGATTGCCAACCTCACCGCCTCGATCATCGGCAATGTGTTCGGGTTCAAGCCATTAAAAGCGCTGCGGCTGGAGGATATGCGGATTTCGCCGCATTATCTGAAAACCTTCCAAGGGCCGGCGACCGGCATCGTGGTCGAGCGTGAGCGGATGAACTGCTTTGGCCGCCCGATTCTTGGTGCCACGATGAAGCCGAAACTCGGGCTTTCGGGCCGCAACTATGGCCGGGTGGTGTACGAGGCGCTGAAGGGTGGGCTGGATTTCACCAAGGATGACGAGAACATCAATTCGCAGCCGTTCATGCACTGGCGCGACCGGTATCTCTATTGCATGGAGGGCGTCAACCGCGCTCAGGCCGCCACCGGCGAGGTGAAGGGCACGTATCTGAACGTGACCGCGGCAACCATGGAGGATATGTACGAGCGCGCCGAATTCGCGCGTGACCTCGGCAGCGTGATCATCATGATCGACCTGGTGATTGGCTACACCGCCATTCAGTCCATGGCGAAATGGGCGCGCCGCAACAACATGATTCTGCATCTGCACCGCGCCGGCCATGGCACTTACACGCGGCAGAAGAACCATGGCATTTCGTTCCGCGTCATTGCGAAATGGATGCGCATGGCAGGGGTGGATCACATTCATGCCGGCACCGTCGTCGGCAAGCTGGAGGGCGATCCGAACGTCATCCACGGCATTTACGACACCTGCCGCGAGACTCATGTGGAGAAGAATTTGCAGCATGGCATTTTCTTCGATCAGCCCTGGGCCTGCCTGAAGAAGATGATGCCGGTGGCCTCAGGCGGCATTCATGCCGGGCAGATGCATCAGTTGC
>Ga0116231_10013444_pt1 | contig 11498 bp, 7 predicted proteins | sample S1TSphgellanicum_2_FD_89695 | JGI IMG/M metagenome (GOLD analysis project Ga0116231, IMG submission 89695) | Host-associated microbial communities from peat moss isolated from Minnesota, USA - S1T2_Fd - Sphagnum magellanicum MG | ecosystem: Host-associated > Plants > Peat moss > Unclassified...
GAGTCCTCCTCACAAGTCGACTCCTCCGCGAATTACAGCACTAGCAGCAGCAGCAGCAGTGTGACATCATCGCAGCAGCAGCAGGTGCTAGGCATCAAGGATATGCTGTCAGATGGAGCTATAATTTTCAAACTCAAGGATCTGAGCATGGCAACAGAGAATTTCCATCCTGCTAAGAAAGTGGGCAATTCTGTGTTTCGGGGTTCTCTTCATGGCATGGATGTGGCAGTCGTGGTGCTCAAGAACAACAACAGCAACAAGGGATCAGGAGGAGGAGGCTCAGATTTTGTTGCTGAGATGAAGAACTTGTGTAGTGTACATCACACAAATCTTGTGAAACTCATCGGTGGCTGCATCAATGTTCAACATGGCCAGATTTATCTTGTCTATGAGTTTATTGCCAGTGGAAACCTGCGACAATACCTTCACAGCCAGTACTCGCCAGGATTCTCAGGTCTTCCCACTTGGACAAGCAGGCTGCTAGTGGTCCTCGATGTTGCCAAGGGACTTGAATATCTCCATCACCATACATATGCTGGACCCTTTGTTCACAAACACTTGAAAAGTAGCAATATCCTCTTGGACACTGAACTTCATGCTCAAATTGCGTATTTTGGAGTTGCGAAAATTCGAGATCAGATGGGTACATCGCCACCACCAGCAGAGGGTCAGGATTCCAGCAGGAGCACACCAAGTACTAGTGGAGAGCTGCGAGAGCAAAGGGATCATGCAGGCTCAGATCATCATCAGTCTTCTTCTACAAGGGTGATGCAACTTCCAGGAGGAGACCAAGTACGGCGCACAACTTTCAGACAATCTCACAGCATCCGGATTTCAGGGACACATGGGTACATGGCACCAGAGGAGAAAGCTGGTGGTTTGATCACACCAAAACTTGATGTGTTTGCATTTGGTGTGATTTTGTTGGAAATCATGTCAGGCAAGGAGGCGGTGAGCTTCTGCCAGACTGCAGATCAGACTGGCACAAACACTTTGAAGAAGGCTCATCTCCCTGATGTCATAAGGTCCATCCTTGCAGACAAGGAACCAGGGAGAAGACTACGAGCATGGATGGATCCCTTGCTTGGAGACTCTGCTCCTCTTGACTACGCACTCAAGACTGCAGAGCTGGCCAAGGATTGTGTGGATCCTGATCCCAACTCGAGACCCAATATGAGTAAAGTAGCTCTCACTCTTTCCAAGATTCTCATGAATTCTCAAGCACAAGAGAAAAGCATTCTGGCAGCTAAGAGTCTCCTCACAACTATGGAGCCTCGGTGAGCTTTTGAACCCTAAACCCTCAATTTTTGAAGACTGAACTTGGATTGCCAAAGACAAGTAAAGTGGTTCTCACTCTTTCAAAGATTCTGATGAATTCTCAGACATGAGAGAAAAAAGCATTATGGCAGCTTAGGGAGTCCTTACAAGTAGTGTGGAGCCTCAGTGAGCTAAACCCTAAACCCCCAATTTTTGAAGACCAAACTTGGATTGCCAAAGCTCATAGAACCTCATGCTCCCAATTTGGACAATTTAGTGATTGGATTGACGATTCAGAGGAAGGAATGTTGACAGTGACTGCATGATAGTAGTGTTGGACTTGACATTCCAATAGTGGAATCATGTGTTCATATGAGCTGCCCAAATTTCCTCAAAGACACATTCTTCACACAAGCATCAAACTCTTGACACAAGTATCAACCTTTTTGTGCATCATTTTACAACAACATGCCCAATAACCCCAATAACGCTAGTTTCATTTGTTCCTCAGGGCTAGAATCCCCAGTCGAGTTTTATTGAACCAATTAAATATCATATGATAGGGGCATGGTTACAATCAGGTTCACTAAAGAGAGTGGTTCATTCCAAAATGCCCCAATTTAAGTGCAGATTATAGTCAGGGCTTAACCCATCTCAATGACCCAATTTAATCTCTTAGGATGAGAAAAATCAGATTAAAGAAACAAAAGGGAAGAGTGGGAATATTAGCTGGGCAATTAAAAGCTAAATTAGAATCTCTTTTTGCATTCTTGAGTTTGTGTGACAGTTGTAATGCATTTGAGCTTGTTAAAACAGAAAAGATTATTACAAACCCTCTGCAAAAGAAAGATTGCATAACTAGGTATCTCATAGTTGCAATCATCTTTGGTGTTTCTACACTACACTCAAATTAACCATTTTATAGTGATTGGAACAACACGCTCAATTTCTTTGGTTTGAAGATTGTTGAATCAGTGAGCAACCTTGGCATTAGAGACAAACAATTGGTCAGGATCTGGCTTTCGGTTGATCAGGAGTGCATTTCTGAAAGGTGACAGGGGTGTGAAGAAGTTCAACTTTAAGAGATTTTTCCTTTGCGGAAGTGGTAGTTCAACTTTAAGAGATTTTTCCTTTGCGGAAGTGGTAGTTGCACTTCCAGGTAATTGATTCTTACATGAAACATGACATAATTGGCTTGAATCTTGTATATATTGTTTTGTTGCCACACTAGAGTTTTGTGATTTATAATGAAGCTCGTGGTGTCTGCCAAAAAGTATGTCCTATGATGCATCTGCATCACTTCCCATTTGAGATCCTAAAGGATATACTAGATCATCATCCTTAATCTTTGGACAGCTGGTGGAACCACATGGCCTCTTCAGCCACCTCCGCAGGATGTAACAACCTCCAAGACTTTAGCCTTTGTTATTCGAGGGACCTCACCAGACACAATTTCCTGCTCCCAGGGTGCAGGATGGTTATGCCTAAGACCCTGCGGTTGTGGTGTTACACCCATGTTACTTTCTCAGTTGTTGCATCAGGGAAGGCACTGCTGTCAGGGCATTACAACCTCGGAAGCGAGCCTCCGCCCTCACTTCTCAGGGCGTAACGCTCTGACAGAGGCATCCTTGGCAGGGCGTAATGCCCTGACAGCAACACCTTCCCCTGTGCAAAATGGCTTCAGGCTATCATTTTGGTAGGCCGGATTGAATCAACTCTCACTGGTACAAAATGTGTGATGGTTGATATGTGAATATGAAACATTTTATTTATTGTATTCATGTCCCATAACTAACCATGGTGGTTAGCTATGTACTGAGCAACCATATGTATCTACCAACCTAGTAACCACAAAGTGCCTTACATACCGAACTACCTATTAACCACTTACATTCCCTACACGTTACATATGAAAACTTGTACTCACTTACACAGTTAGTTGCCTGGGTACTGTGAGGTGGTTCTAGGAGGATTTAGAAGATATTTAGCAAAGTGCAGCCTTCGGAACTCAATTGTGGGTCATTGTGTTCATCAAGATGGAAGGGCTGGTGGACAAGATCAACAGTTTTTTTTTGTGGGGTTGAAGTTTCGCCAAAAAATTTAAAAAAAGAGAAATTCAGATGTGAAAATAACGTGATTTTTGGCATTTTCAATCTCTAGCAATAGAAAAAAAATTATAAAAATCTCTAGACTTCTATATTTGGTTCTATAGCCAAAAAATAGAAGGATGTTTCTATTTTTAAAAACTATATGTCACTTCTAGTCAAATTTGGCTACATCTTTCTATGGATGCTTTCTACTTAGGTTACATCACAAAATTGACAACAAAAACATTAGACAACATAGCAGACTAGCTTGACAATGGGTGAAGCTAGTAACATGTAGGGTAAGGCACCCACATGAGGGATTTTACAAATTTAAGGGTCCAAGCACCATCAAATAGATCAATTGTTACATTTTTAAAGGTTGTTTATGTAAAGAAACACAAAATGTATCATAAAATTGTTAAGCATATAATTTGATTGGATTAAAAGATAAAAGTTAATATGAATCTTGCTCCTAGATGTAATAATATTCAAGAAAAATATATTTAATAAGTAATCCAAAAGGTTGTTATGAAATGCAAGCATGTTTAGATGTTTTTTTTTGGCAATGTCAACATTTGTAAAAGTGGGTGCAAGAGATTAAAACAATTTTAAAACCAAAATTGAAAAGTGGAAGCCCTTCAACATAACACAAACTTTGTGAAAAGATACATTATATAAATTTTTTATTTTATTTTTGGAATGGAAATATGTTTTTAACATGGATTTCACTTATTATTTAAATGTATTTTTATGTTACAATCATGTCTCAAACTTTAGGTTATTCTCATGAAGACTTGGAAGGTTGGGTCCTACTTTAAAAAGAGGTCTTTAACTATTTTCATGTTTACTTGTGAATGTCACATGATTAATTGCATGTTGACTATTTTTTTTGGTTTAATTCATTATGTTTTTATCCTTAAGCCCTTATTTTGAGTTGGGTGGTAACCCAAATGAACATGAATGACCACTTGTGAAGTCTCATGCATGAATCACTTCATAAAAAAAAATGGTTAAACATGAATATGTAATATATACTACCCAAATAAATAATATGTTATGTGTTGGTTAAAAGTCAATTGAGAACATGATACCTATTGTGATTCATATTAATTAGTTCATGGTTGTGTAGCCTAGGATGGGGTTTGGAACTATGAATTTTTTTTATTAATCTCTTCTAGCACATAAGTAGATTATTAAACATATGTCAAAACAACCCTTGTAATATTCATCATTCACATAATTTCTAATATGAAACTTTACACTGTTTTGGGATACAATCACCCACACACCTAAAGTTGAATCTTTATGTGAAAAATACACCCAAAAGGAGTTCATCACACGCACCTAAAAATTCTCCTTTATGAGAATCACTCACCAAAGATTATAAAGTTTACACAATGGTATTCACAATAATCTTCACATTTTTTTTTTCACGGATTCCTATTCACATATGATACATCTTCAATCTTGATCTAATTAACAACATGAAATTATTGAATGCAAATTATGAACCCAAAAGCTCTTATCTCTACCTTTTTATACTTAAAGGAAACACGTGGATGATTAGTTAACCACATTTATTTACATTTCTTCCCCATGTATCAAACCAATCATCAAATGCCACTTATAACTTCCCATCTTTTTGGATAGGTTTTACATTATTGGGAATCTAAGATTTGGTCAAGTCTACATATTTGACCTCCAATTATTACTAACTCGAAATAATAATCTAAATTATTCATAATCAACCCATATGCCCCTAGTAAAAAATTTATCCTTCTAAGGCCCATGAGTTTCATTATTTTATTCCCTATTTTTATCCATATTATTACCCCAACATTAATATTATTATTTGTAATTACTAGTAATTATTTTGTTGTTGCAGTTGCAATCACAACTTTTTATATTTATTTTTAAAGGACCCATAATGATTGGCTCATCATCAAAAATTTTGGAACATTGTGCATACCCTAATAGAAAAACCTTTTTGGACCCATTTGCAAAATAGAAACAAAAGTGCTCCTTTTTATTTCACATGTTCACTTTATAAACATGAGAGTTAAACTTTGGGCAAAAACATATGGGATAAATCTAAAATGCTATTGGGAACATCTTGAGGAATGTATTTGAGATTACTTTGAAAATTTGAAAACTTGATGAAAACCCCATGAAAACTTGATGGGAACACATTGAGATTAAAGGAAAAAAACAAAAAAATCCTTCCACACTACTATATGTAACTCAATGTAGTAGGTATATAATACATCCTTACCTACTTAAATATTGAACCAATGACACCATGAGATTCACTGCATACAACCCCTATTACATAGTAATGTTTTTGGTACTTACCTCTCCAATTGAGTTAGTTAGTTGCCTATCTACCTACAAAGGTTTTTTTTCCTTCAAGTAAAAAAAGAAAGAATATTTGAGTCCAACATTAACTTTCCAATATCTAGTAAGTACCATCTTTTTGTGGTGAAAAAAGAAGAAGAAGAAAATATAGTGAGATTTTTTTTGTTATGTATAAGAAAAAGGCAACCCTAGAGGTCCTCCATAGTTTTGAAATGCCTAGGCACAAGGGCAATAGATTGAGTGATGAACATTTAAAAATTCGAAAGGGCCAAGAAGTTTACAATTCTCGTATAGAAAGAACTAAGTTCTATTTAACTTTTTCAATCCATAACAATAATTTTGGAAGCATCTATGGCCTTCAAGACAATGGATCTATTCTTCTTGACTATAATATTGACCACTTGGATTCGCTTGTTAAATATGATATCAATCCAACATTGATCTTCTCTCAAGAATGTCCTCTTCTTGAAATAAAAAATGGTTCCAATCCAAAGATGACAAGACATTAGAGTTAGTATCTATGACGTTTATGCTATTGGGCATCAATTTGAGTGTCAATTTGGACCTTAGTTTTCCCATTTCATGCTTAGTTGAAGGTTATTCATAAAATCAGACAAAATGAACACCAAAGAGCTAAAGTGAACATCGCATTTTGAAAATTGAAGAAAACAACAGTTTAATTTCATTGTATGAAATAATGATGGTAAGGTACATTTCATTATGAGAGGTAATAAATGTGGGGCATAAAGGGAAGCCATTGGGGCATTTTGCTTTGTGGATAGTAAAATTGGGAGCCAGATTTCTTTTTCAGACTAGATTTAGAGCAAAAAAAGGTTTCATTTTCCATTGTTTTCAATATGTGCTTGCATGTTGCCCATTGTGGTGCCAATAATCATCCAAAGCCCATGGACTCTAGCCTAGAAAATATTTTTCTCAAGACACCTACCTAGCCTTGGTCAATCACATGCTTATTCCGGAATAGGAGGAACCTCCTCCTAATTCAATCTTTTTACCTCCCATAGTCACTCGATCAAGTTTCATGATTGTGTTTGTTTTGTGAAATGTGCAATAGAGAGAGACATACTCTTCTTGAGCATACACTAATCAAATATTGAAAGAAATTCCTTGTGTTAGCTCCGACAACTTGGACCAACAAGATTCGTCATGGAGTAGGCATCATTCAACATGGAGTATGTTCGCATGCTAGTTGAATATGGAATGAAGGTAAGTGACCATCGTGATGCCAAATCAAATGGAAAGTAAATTTGCTCATTCTAGTTTATGAAAGTTGTATAAGGGTTGATTATAGGTAGACATGTTCAATTGACTAAATTTACATTAGCATTATATTGAAGTTGATCAAAAATCAAATTTAGGTGATTAAGGTCATATGAAGGTTGTTATAAATTGGGACATACTATAATACCATGGCAAGTATGAATGAAGATTGGTTAAACATGTATTGGAGTTGAACTCAGTTACATTAAGAAAATAATAACCAAATAGGTGTACAATTAATATGTTCGGGTATATAATTAGCAGATAATTAGGGGAATACATAGTATGCTATGACAACATTAAAACTGAATCACTATTTTGATTAAGTTCAAATAAGGTTGGTTATGGTTGCTGATGATCTTAGGGATATATTAGAGGATTCAATTAGGGACATAATTATATATTATGATCAATAATTAGGGATATATTAGGTTTATGAAATTAGGATATAATCAATAAATTAGGCAATATTTTGTGTTCCATGGTGTTATATGCTAGGAGCAGGTTCTTCCATTTTCTGCAGATCTTGGCCATAGAGAGAAGAAACTTTCTGCAGCGTCTTTATGTGTGGTAACGCCTGAGGGCAAAGCCATTACCAGAATCAGGCCAGCGCTCAACTATTGCCTAGTGTACTTGGAAGGCGACTTATATCCATGTCTTACACCTACTTATAGCTGTAAGACAATTCCTACTCTTAATGAGTAGCTGTAAGAAATTGTGTCCTGCCCACTCTTAAAGAGTAGTGTAAAAACTGTCCTATGCCTTGTAATCTAGGTACGTTTAGGTTCATGATAAATTTTCCCTCTGCTTTCGAATGGGTAAAGCCAGGACATTCCCAAAATGTGAGTATAGATTTGGCTACCACCTCATCCTGGGCCCTTCCTTTTGGGAATGCCCCCACCCTGGGGCTTTACCCTGCACACAACTCCCCCAATGTGAGCTGCCCATTTCCAACATGAAAAAAATCCTGTAAAGCATTTGGAGAAATTTCTTAGTGTACTTTTGGAGGGCAACTTATGCACATTAATAATGCCTCCTAAAAAATAGGAGGTACCTTACAAAGTTAGGTCAGGTTTAATGCATAGGGTAAGGCCCAAGGGTGGGGCATTCCTGAAATAAGGGGTGTAGAATGATGTGTTAGTAGGGTCCAGCCCCACATTTGGCGAATGCACCTTACTCATTGGAAAGCACAAGACAAACATTATGATGAGACTAGACATTCATAGATCACAAGTAGGAGCAGGCACCTTCCACCTGGAAGAGGCTTCCTACTTTGTTCTCCTACATAACTCTCCTACTTCCATCCATGTAGGATTAAAGTGGTAGAGTTGCACCAGGAACATAATGTTAGCATAGATTAAATCAATCTGCAGTGTTGATTTAGCTCTTGGATGATCACAAGGGGAAGCACTGAACAGGTGCAATAAGCTCAATGCAACAACACCCACATCCATGTTGCCACATGACAAGGCATCCAACAAAAGAAGGTTTCTTCACAAAGGTTTTAGAATTTTCTTGCTGATGGCTCATGGGATGATGTAGAAGGACAAAACAGCTTGCTTGCTCAAGACCTTCCCATTTTGATGCTATCAGCTGAGGACTAAAAAAAATGAGCAATTAACAGAACATCTGCAAAATTGAATCTCAATTTTCACTTCCATTCTTGCAGTTGAGGAATATATGTGTTAGGTAGAAGACACAGTGGCAGATACTGTAGCCAACACTAATGGAGTACTTTGTCATGCTCATTTACATACATGACAAAATCAACCATTCAAGGTACTTGCAATCTTGCTAGGCTATGGCCTAGGCACACCTGTTGCTCGTAAAATTGGAATGGTGGGTTTTGCCAAACTATCCTGCGCTGTATCAAGTACAGTGCTGCCTAACCGAGTGGGGGGCCAGTACTGCATGACTGACCGTCCCAGTATATTTGTCAAAGGAAGTGGGCCCCTGCCATTGAAAACAACTGAAAAGATTCAATAACCTGAGGCCAAATGCCATATACTGACAGACCAGAAACCAAAAACTGGGTACCTCAGCACTTCAACCTGGATTTTAAATGAGATGAAGAAGTCATTCATGATGAAAAAACATGATGCTGCAAGGAGAATTTGGGTGGGTGGATTGAATCCTAAGCACAAAAAATCTGACATAGAATCAGAAGTTTTCAATGAAACAGGTGCATTCAAAACCTATTCATTCATACTGGAAAGAAAATACTGCTACAAAATGCCCACAAGAGATAAGGTAAGCAGCATATGCATACCATAGGTGAGAGTCATAGCTGTTATTGCGGTTATCACCCATCACAAATACATTGCCTTCAGGTACATACCGGGAAAACCCAAGGAAAGTACTCAGTAGAATGCAATTGATCCATTAGACAGTGTATGCACATTATGGACAACACCGGTGTTCAGTATCTATAGCCAAATGCATTTAGAATAATACCCACAAAGAACAGCCTGAAAATTTCCAAAACAGAAAACCAGAACTAAGAGGAACAAATTGGCTATCACTTCAAAACTGAGGAGACTTTAGCAAGGTGGATGAGAAACCTATGACTGTACAAGATACTAAGACACATACCTCTAACAAGGGGTTTTTCAGAGTTGTAACTGGGTGCAAAGATTTCTTCAAATGATTCTCAATTATCTTCAAACCCAACTGCAATTTCTGAAAGCACCAAACCCTAAACCCTAAACCCTTGTGCGCAGATCCTAGGTGAAGGTCCCAAATTATGTGTCTGTATTTAGAATACAGGATAGGCACATACAGTGGGCTTCATGTCATAAACCAGAGGTTCTGCAATGAAGTCCTCTGACTTCATTTGGCCATTCACATACACCTTCCCCTTATGCACCTGTCAAACATTTAAGAATTTCAGTAATGTATGTTGGATACTCTAAACAACAGTGATAATCTTTAGAGCTTGAGAATCACCATGTGAACATCAGAAACATAGCCAAAAAATCTGTGCAACACAACCAAAAACTCCAAATCTATGATATATCTGGTTTATATGAAGATGTCTACTGCAGACAAAGTATATGACACTGTGATGGTGGTCTGAAGGCAAGAACCAAATGCAACAAATCACATAAGTCTGTTGTCCCTCTCAATCTGTGTTGGGTTCCACTGGAAATGGACAAATCTATCTCTCATTAAATTGATAGAATACAAGAACCACAACTTCAACTTGCAAATAGAAACCTCATTCCAGCTGGAGACTGGGACAGAACCAGAGGAAAGAATTAGTGCTGACCACTCAATTTTTATAGTAGAGTTGCAATACCTCTACAATGTCACCAGCTTGTGCCACTATTCTTTTAACAAAAACCTCTCCAGCAGCATAACCCTTTTCCTGGAAAACCCAACACCCAGATTCCCCATCAGTTCTAGACTCTGTGGCAAACATGGTTCAAATGTTCACAAACAAACTCAATTTGACATAAAATCTGTTGCTAATTTCTATGTCACAGCATGCTATTTGTTCAGAGAGGAAATGTGTGTTCTAACTTCAATCATAAAATTGAACTGGAAAATTTCTAGACTCAAGGGAATACAACTTTGCAGATTGCAAAGTGAAGAGTGACCAATGTGCCAATCATTGGTCAATTGTATGCTGCTTCATATTAAAGTGATAGGAGCAAAAATACGGCGCACTCATGCACAGCATTGCTAATCAGAACTGTTTTATTGAGTGATTGCTCAGAGTTCCAGTCAGTACCTATCAGGCTAATGTACTAAATACCACTTTCTATTGATTTCTCCAAGAAGAAATGAAACCCAATTCACAGTCAAAGCTAGAATAAAAAATTTCAGATTCACACCTGCAATGCTTCAGGAGCCTTGAATATTACAATGTCATTTACACTTGGCTTCCGAAAGTAATAAGAAACCTGCACAAAAGGAAAACCGCCAACATTGAAGTATTTGTCAATTCCACAATCCTCATTCCCAATTGTTGTTCTTCTGAAACCCTCAAAAAGTTGACAGAGTCATGTTCTGTAGTTTGCTGTTGTGGTTTGAAATTTCGATATCTGTTGCAGACTGCTTTTCCCCCCATATGACAGCCATAAAATGTAACACAAGAACATAAAATTTGCAACAAAAAGCTCATCAATTTTTTTGATTTAAGCATCACAGTTTCAGAGATGAACAATGAGTTCCCAGTTTCTTTGATATTTGATAAGGTACTTGCATACTGCTCAATACTGAAACCTAATATCTTTCATAAGAATAGAGAAATCTCCGTTCTCATGATGAAGAAGAAACAGCAAGGCTAACACTTCCTCAGGAAGCCACAGAAAGAACCAAACAAGGGGAGACAAAAAACAAAATAAAAAACAAAAAAACACACTAGCGGTATGAACAAAAGTGCCAGTCTCACAACTGTTCAGGGACCATCAACAGCAGTATGTATGATAGTGACTTAACTATCACAACTTCCCCACTGACTTCATCAGCTCCCTACAGTGGGTAAAGGCCGGTGACAAGCACCATCCTGTGAACTGA
>Ga0116231_10013445_pt1 | contig 11498 bp, 9 predicted proteins | sample S1TSphgellanicum_2_FD_89695 | JGI IMG/M metagenome (GOLD analysis project Ga0116231, IMG submission 89695) | Host-associated microbial communities from peat moss isolated from Minnesota, USA - S1T2_Fd - Sphagnum magellanicum MG | ecosystem: Host-associated > Plants > Peat moss > Unclassified...
GTTATAGATCGCGAACTTGACGTTGTAGTGCTCCAAGAAGCATAAAACACGGCCGCGTTCAACGTGTATTGCCACGGGATCGTCGGGGATTGGTAGTAGCCGCCATTGGACGCCAGTGTCGAGACGAGGCCGGCTGGCAGCGGTAGGAACCCCGACTCCGTCGCCGCGACGTCGAGGAACCCGGATTGGGTGGTCTCGATCTTGCCCGTAACCTGCAGGTTCGCCTGGGCGCCCAAGCCCGACTCGTGCTTGTAGTTCGCGAGCACGTTGAACAGATGCTGCGGTACGCCCGGATCGTTGAACGTCTGATTCGGCGTGTAAACGATGTCCGCAATAGCAGCACCATCGTAGTTGATGCCCGGATATGCGGGAAAGTTATAGAAAGATTGCGGCTGGTCGAGTGTCGTGTGCAGGTAAGAGTAGCTCGCGGTGGCGAAAAAATGCGGGTTCGGCTGATAGTTGAGTTCGATCTCGGCACCTTTGATGTGCGCAAGGTCGTGCTCCAAACCGCCCTGACCGGACGGCACGGCGCGGTTCTGCTTGAAAATGGCGGTCGATATGAAGAGCGCCTTGTCGAGAAGATCGAACTTCAGGCCCGCCTCTTCCAACAGCGTTCCTTGGCGCAGCTGAGTGGTGGGGTCCACCCCGAACGTGCCGACGGCGCCGTCATTGGCATCAGGGTCGACGTACTGCGCTTTGTTGTAGGTGAGATACGCGGAAACATGCGTGGTCGGACTGTAGACGACGCTGATGTTGCCGTTGTACAGGCCATACCAGTTGGTGGACTCCTTTTGCGGCAATCCATTGACCAGTCCGGTTCCCCCCAGGGGATCCGCTTCGTTCAACTGCACCACGTCGCCGCGAAGGCCGTAGAGCACGCTCCACTGCGGCGAGAACTGCAACCGATGTTCGAGGAAGATCGCCGCGTCCTGAAGATTCGAGATGATGCTGCCGTTCAAATAACCACCAGCTCGTCCCGAAACGCCGAACTGGGGATGATTGAATGCAGCATCGTAGAGGACCGGAGACGGAGATGAGCCAGGCCCTTGCGAAGACGCGGGGAAGATCCACGTGTTGGGGCTCGCGGACAAATCGAACACGCTGACCGGTTCGTTCGCGAAGTTCTGGATATCCTCCAGATGCGCGTACCGGTACGTGAATCCAGCATCGATGTCGTTGCTGACGGGGCCCGTCGAGAACTTGATCTTGAAGTCAGTCTTATCTTCGACCGTGTAGCAACCCATGCACGTATCGGCATAGTAGTCCTCGGTCTGGTTGTAGCGGTTCAGATAATCGTAGAACAAGTTATTGGTGATCGTGAAGTTATCCGTGGCCTTGAAGGTCTGGATCACTTGACCCTTGCCATGAACCGAGTGCGCGCCGGTGCCCGGGGGCTCGTCGATGAGAATGCGATCATTTAGGTTGATGGGATTAGGATTCAGGTAGATCTCCGTCCCGAAACCTGCGATGTTCTGCGGGCCACCAACGGCACCGCCGGTGAGATAGGCACCGTTGTCGATGAGTCCCTGATTGACGCGATTGACGCCGTCGTTCTCGCGATAGCGGGTGTCCTCGAAGCCACCGGTCACGAGGACGCTGTAAGCCGGGGTGAACTCCGTGAGCAGGGATACGAACAGCGACTGCTGATGGAAATACATGTCGTAGTAATAGCTGCCGCTATCGTCGGACGTGAAGCTCACGCGGGCAGCGGTGTTGGAGGTGAGCGGGCTGTTGATGTCGAAGGACGCGCGGCGCTTCTGCTGGCTGTCGACTTCGATGCTGAAATCCTCCGTGGGTTTCAATAGGCTCGGCATCTTGGTCGTGATGTCGATCGCGCCGCCCACGCCGGCGCCGGGTCCGGCCTGTACGCTCGCCGGTCCCTTGATGATGTCGACGGAGTCCACGCTGTTGAAGCTCACGGGCGCGCCATAGCCATTGTCGGTGAAGCTATCGCGCATGCCATTGAAAAACAGGTCGCCGTACTGACCGCGGATGCGCGGTACGTTGGGTTGACCGAACGCCGCGTCTGTGTAACTGCTCGACGTCAGATAGGAAAATCCACCCGGATTTTGAATGTTGAGCGCATCGAGTTGTGCCTTCGACAGCAGAGTATTGTTGCGTGGCGTGTCCATGACCCCGAGATCGAGCCCGTACGCCGACGAGGACGATACCTGAGTCGGGAGAATTAATTCGCCGCGCTTGATGCCGTTGACCACGATCTCATCGAGATCGCCACTCGATGTCGCCGGTGCGGCTGCGGGCGTCGCTTGTTGCGCCTGAGCAACATACGTGGTGGCCAAGAGGGGCAACGACACGATGGTGGAAACACGAAGACGATCCCTAGGTTTCAAGCGTCACCTCATCCCTATTGTTTGTGTGCGCAAGATCCTAGCAGGCAGTGTCTCGAGCGAACAACAAATTTTGTAGATGCGGACTGGTGCACCAACGTGGAACGCGGGAGTGTTTCGGTGCACGCTTTTCGGTGCACAAACTCAGACGGTGTGCACGCCCGGAGCGATTGCAAAGTGATCGTCGAGCACGGCGCAGAGGCTCGAAATGGCGGCCTCCGTTCGTCGTCCGCCATCGATCACCAAACCGCTTTTTTGGTCGCCTGCCACACACGCGCCTCGATCCGGTGCACGGAGTGCCGTCCCTGCTGATGTGCCTCTGGGTCTCAGATGACCAACAGCACCAACGGGATCAGAGCGCCGGCGGTCAGCAGCAGCCAAGCCAGGCGCTTACGGCGCGTTTGCGTCAAGCCCATCCAGATGCCGAAAGCCGTGGAGAAGGCGAGACAAATCGCGACCAACAGGAAAAACCACTTGAGCAGCGCGGTGGACAGGGTTGGTTCGTCGTCATCCTCCTCCGCGGCGGGTGGTGACGGCGCGCCGGGATCGGGATTCTTCGCAGCCTCGGGCGGAGCGGAATCGTGGTGATGGCCCAAACTGAAAACTTGGTCCTTGTGCACGGAGCTCAGCTTCTCGACCAGGGCTAGCGGCCGATAGTTGCCATGGGCTTCGTGCAGGCTGAATACCTGAAGCGCTCCGGTCAGCGCGAAGAACAAAACACTGGGCGCAATGAACAGACCGACATAGCCGTGCCACTGCCGGATGGTGGTCCGAGACATAGTGATTACCTTTGGATGACCGGGGCTGGTACCTGTGCCGGACGATTTTGACCGGTTGACGTCGATCCATGCAAGAACCGCGAGCATTCGCGCTGTGCCCTAAAGATCGACCCCGACTATTCCGCCGTATGAGCCCGAACGGTTGGTGCCCCCGTGAGCGCAACGGTTTGAATGCCGGCGCCGCGTGGTTTTCGAAAGCCATCATGCGAGCCGAGAACGAAGCGTGCATCGATTGAATCTCCTGCGGCTTAGCCTATCTGCCGGAACGGCGTAACCGCCGCTGGACACGGGCGGCGTGTGTTATCGTTCTTCGCCGATGGACTTTTTTCCGTGAGAGCGAACGCTGGTGCCAAATGCAGTGGGTCCCGAGCAATGGTACGCCTGTACCGTGCATGAATTAGGGGTAAGCCACCTCTTCGAGCCATTCATCGATGTCTTTTACCGCTGCAACATATGGCACGTGCGCGGACGAGACCGCAGCCTTCTGTTCGATTCGGGTCTCGGCGTTGTGAGCCTGGCGCAACATTTTCCCTGGTTGCGCCATATGCCGTTGTTGGCAATCGCGAGTCATACGCATTTCGATCATATCGGCAATCTGCACGAATTTGCCGACCGCGCATGCCATCCTGCGGAGGCGCACATTCTGGACGCGCCGACGCGTGACGCGACGCTCGCCACGCGCTATGCCAAGCTCGACATGTTCGAGCGGTTGCCGCCCGGCGGCTTCGATGCGGATGCCTACCGGGTGATACCGGCCCCGGCGACCCGCCTGCTGGAACATGGCGATTGCGTCGATCTGGGCGATCGCCGCTTCGAAGTGCTGCATGTCCCGGGCCATTCTCCGGGCTCGATCGCGCTGTGGGAATCCGAAACCGTATTGCTCCTGTCGTGCGATGCGGTGTACGACGGTCTCCTCATCTATGACGCCTATCACTCCAACCCCGAGGACTATATCGAAACCATGCACAAGCTGCGCGAGTTGCCGGTGCGCGTCGTGCATGGCGGTCATTATCCGAGCTTTGGACGCGATCGCTTTCGTGAGCTGATCGATGATTATGTACGCGGTCGGCGCTCGCCCGGCTGCCCCAGCGAGACCTTGGCACGACCCTGAAGGAGACCCAATTGCCGACGCCCCACTCTGTGCACGTTCCCGGGATGATCCGGGCAAATTCCACGCTCGCGGCGGCGATCGCCGTCGTCCTCGGGTGTGCGCCGCCAGCACATGCGGCGGATCCGACCGATAGTCTGGAAGAAGTGGTCGTCACGGCCAGCCGGCGCGAGCAGAATGTCCTCGACGTTCCCTACAACATCTCCGCGGTGAGTGGTCAGGCGCTGCAAGACGCGGGAATCACCAGCCTGACCGATATCGCGCGTCTACTCCCGGGCATCAACATTCCCGATTTGGGACCGCGCGCGAACAGCAGCAACAGCAACATCATCATCCGCGGTCTCAACGCCAACGATCCCGGCGGCGCCGCGTATTTGCCCTGGGAGAGCGTGCCTTTGGTCGCCACCTATGTGGATGACGTGCCCATGTTCGTCAATCTGGCTCTCACCGACGTGCAGCGCGTCGAGGTTCTGCGTGGACCTCAGGGCACGTTGTATGGGTCCGGGGCGGTCGCCGGCACCATCCGCATCATCCACAACCAGCCGGACCCCACAAAATTCTCCGCGGACGTGTCGGCCGACGCGTCCGGCACGAGCCATGCGGCCAATGGCTCCTACACGTTGAATGGACTGGTGAACATTCCTCTGAGCGACACGGCGGCGGTGCGCATGAGCGTCGGTTACAAGACCACTGCCGGTTTCATCAATGCCGATAACGCGGTCGTGTTCGGGCCCGACGCCCAGCCCGTATTGTCCGACCCCGGCAATCCTCTGACGAGTAATTTCAAAACCGAATCTCTGCGTGACATCGATTCGGCCACCTCGATGTACGCGCGCGCGGCGGTGCTTTGGCATGTGACTTCGTGGTTCGATGCCAATATCGCCTACCAACGCCAGGACGATCATTCGAACGCGTTCTCACGCGAGACCGAAGGACTGTCATACGTCGACGATGTCTTGATTCCGCGGGCACCCGATCATCGCATCGTCGATCTCGAGTCGCTGACGCTGAGTGCCGACGTGGGGTTCGCCACGATCACCTCTTCAACTTCTTACGCCAGGAACCAGGATCACAGCAATTACGACGAGTCGCCGTTCCTGCTCAATTACAATGCGCTGAGTCCCCTCTATTACGGCAGCTATCCACGAGCCACGACCGAATTCATCACGGGCTATACGGACACGTCCTTGGTCGAGGAGTTACGCCTCGTCTCCAAAGTGGGTCAGCACGTGGACTACGCGGTGGGTGGCTTCTTCCGCCACGAGAACAACGATCTGTTCCAATACGAGACCATACCGGGATTCGCGGCGTGGGCCGCGCTACCGGGATCGGCGAACGCGGTCAATCAGGTGCTCGGCAGCAGCTATGCGAGTTTCGATCAATACATACAGCAGTACAACGGCGGGACGCCGCCCAGCGAGTTGTCGCCGCTCGACACCAACTACACCTACGCACGCAATTCCGAGCTTTTGGACCGCGCCGTCTATGGCGAGCTGACCTTGCATGCCACGCCAAGATGGCAGATCACCGGCGGCGCCCGGGTGTTCTGGCAAGACGTTTCGCAGAGCTTGTACCAGACCATTCCATACGGCGGCCCGTATTTCTCGACGCTGCCGTACCCGGCGAATTTGACGGATGCATTGGGCACGACGATCGCGAACGGCGACGAGCGCTATCACAATCACCTGTTCAAGCTGAACACGGGCTACGAGCTCACGACCACGCTGCGTGCTTATGCGACGTTTTCGGAGGGCTTTCGCCATGGCGGTGCCAACGCGAGCGCGATCGGCACGTGTGCATTCTGCGATTCGCCGTCGACGGCGTCATTCAAACCCGACACGGTGAAGAACTACGAGATCGGCCTCAAGGGCACCGCGGGAAATTGGTTGCGCTTCAGCGGAGCGGTTTACAAGATGTTGTGGGACGACATTCAAATCCAGCTCTTCGATTTCAGCGACAGCGCCTATGTCGCGAACGGAGGTAAGGCCTCGAGCCAGGGCCTGGAACTCGAATTCGAGGGCCAATTGGGGCACGGCTGGACGGCGTCCCTCGGTTACGGCTATACGGATGCGAAAGTATCGAGCAACTTTACGATCACCGATCGGGGCGAAACCATTTTGAGTGCGCAGGACGGCGACCGCTTGCCCTACGTTCCCAAACAAACTCTGACAGCCGGTCTTGGCCATGTCGATAAAATCGCCAGCGACATGACGCTCGATACACATTTGTACGCCTCGTACCGAAGCGACGTCACGACCCAGATCAACGATACCGCGGCCGGGTTTCAGCAGTTGGGAGGCTACACCACGGTGAATGGTTCGACGGCATTGTCGCTCGGCTCACACATACGCACGAGCCTGTACGTCAACAATCTGACGAACCAGATGGGCGTTTCCGCTGCCGGTCCGGTGCTCAAGAATGCCAACTTCTATCCGGAGTATCGCGAAGCCTATTTGATTCGGCCACGAACCGTGGGGCTGACCGTGGAATACCACTTTGACTGATCGTGCCGTGGCGGCCGTCGCGGCCGTGGCATGCGCGTTCCTCTTCAGCCACGAGGCGCATGCCGAAGAGCAGCCATCCGCCGCCATGCTCCAACCGGTGAAACACCTGGCCGAATTCATGGCAACGCTTCATCCCGGCGAACATCCCGGTGTGTTCGTGGCCAAAGGCCTCTGCATCGTCGAAAACTTTGCACCATTCTTGTTCTGCGGACGGCACGCGGCGTTGCGTTGGGAGGCGGGATTCCGCGAGCACGTGCACGATCTCAGCGAATTGAAGGCGACGTTCGACGACGCGCACGATTATGCGCGCGCCGGCGATCGCGTCTATTTCGCGCTGCCCACCACGTGGACTGGACTCACGCAGGGACGCCACTTCGAGGAACACGGCGCTTGGTCGTTCGTCCTGCAAAGAGATACGTCTGATGGCGGCCGCTGGCGTATCGCGGGTTACGGCTGGGGTGTCACGGCCTATTCGGAGACGCCTTGATGGTGGGTGGCGACGCGTGCAAGGTTGGCGGGCGCTCGCGCTTTTGGCTCGGTATGGCGCTGCTGTTGGTGGGCGCCGCGCAGGCTCGGGCCGGTGCGACGTACGACCGTGTGAAGCACAGCGGCGTCGTCAATGACGTCTTGTTCAATGCCTATCCGCCGTTCAGCTTCATCGATGCCGACAATGAACTCGCCGGCTTCGATGTCGATGTTGCGCGCGCGTTTGCCGCCAAGCTTGGCGTCACCCTGAAACTCGCGACGCCGGGCTGGGAGACCATCGTTTCCGGCCGATGGCAGGGGCGTTGGGATATCTGCATCTGCTCGATGAGTCCCACCGACGCACGCGCGAAAGTGTTGAGCTTCCCGGTGCGTTACTACAGTTCGCCCGCCGTTTTGACGGTCCATCGGAACGAGCAGACGATCAAAACGATTGCGGACATTTCCGGCAAACGGGTCGGCGTGGGAACGGGGTCGAGCTATGAAAGCTACGTCAACCAGACGCTCGTCATCCCCGGTGCACCGCCGGTCGTCTATCCCTTTCACGATGCGATAGCCGTTCCGGGCGACGAGACCGTTAATTTTCGCAACCTCGCGCTCGGGCCCGGTGTGCGCTTGGATGCCATCGTTTCCGACCTCGCCACCGCGCAAGCCACCATCAATGCGACCCATGCCCTGAAAATCGTCGGGCCGGTGCTCTATGCCGAGCCGAATGTCGTTGCCACGGAGAAGGGCGATCCTGAGTGGGACCTCACCGTGATCCGAGTTTTCAAAGAATTGGCGGCGGATGGAACCCTGACGAAGATTTCGCAAAAATGGTTCGGCCAGGATGTCACCGGCGGTGGCCAATAATTGAGTAGGCTGCAATGAGGTAGGGCTGCTATGTCGCATGGCTGTCATGCTATCTTCACCACACGCGACTAATTTTCAGCGTTATCGAAGGACACCCAATGCTAACGTTCGAGTTCCTGCGCCGCGAGCCCGATATTCGTTCATTCAAACAGGGCGAGCTGATTTTTAGCGAGGGTGATCCCGCCGACTGCATGTATGCGGTCGTCGATGGCAGCGTCGATATCGATCTTCACGGGAAAGTGGTGGAGCGGGTCGCACCGGGCGGTGTCTTCGGCGAGATGGCGTTGATCGACGGCCACCCCCGAAGTGCGACGGCGGTGGCCGCGGAAGAGTGCCGTTTGGCCGTCATCAATGAGAAAAGGTTCCTGCGCCTCGTGGAACTGATGCCGCTTTTCGCGTTGCAGATGCTGCAGTTGCTGGCGCAGCGCTTGCGGCGCAAAGACGCCCATTAGTTTTCAGCGTTTGCTGGCGCGGACGTGGTAAATCCCGAGCAAACCATAGCCCTTCGCCAGCGGCATTTTGCCGACATACTGCATCGACAAGTCATCGACGCCGAGGCCGGCAGCGACGGCCGCGAACGCGCTGCTGGCATAGACCTGACCGGGCGGCGTAATTGGCTCTATGCGCGCCGTGCGGCTGGTGTGCGGCCCCGTGTAAAGCGGTGACCCCGTGATGGGATTGCGCCCGCAATGAACGGGTCCGCAGTGCAACGCAATGCGGATATTGAGCCCATCGGGTAACCCGCGCGCCGACCAATCCGCCGTGGCGACGAGGTGGCTGAGCTGCAGGGCATACAGGCCGGCATCGCGCACGCTGCGAAACACCATGTAGAGGCCGTCGCCGGTGGTTTCCACATGCTCGGGGCGCTGCTCGGTTCGCGCAATGAGGCCGGCAACGGCCCCGAGAAACTGCGTGATGAAGTTCGGCGTCTGGTCTTCGCTCAAACGGCTGTAGCCGACGGCATCTGCGAACAGCATGGCGCGGATTTCGTGGGTGAATCCCGCCACCGGCGCCTCATCGCTTGCCAATTCCTCGGTCCCGCGCATGTCCGTGGGTGCCGGTGACCCGCCGAGCAATTCCGCCAGGCGCACTTCCGCCAACTCGACACCCTGCGTCTGCCACAAATGCACCACTGACGCCGCACCCCCCGGCGCGATATCGCCGGCGAGGGCCGCTCTGCCATCCCAGACCGCCACCGCGTGCAGTTGAGTTTGCAGCGCTTGCGCGCGCAACCGCGCCATGCCGGAAAGGATGTAGTTCGCGTATTCGTAAGGCGCGTTGCTACCGCGGGCGCGATGTTCGCTGGTGATCGTGACACTGGTGGCACGTGCCACGGCTCGCTCGAATCGGTCACCCCACCTGCCTTGGGCGCAATCGACACTGACGCGGCGGAATTCGGCGGCCGGAAAGGGCAGCACGATATGCGTCTCTCCGCCGATTTCGTGCATGGCCTCGAGACACACGATGTCGGCGCCACACGCAGCGGAGCCGTATGCAGCCACCGGGCGAAGCGACTCGAACCGTCGGCGGACGGCCGCTGCCACCGCATCTTCGAGGGCGGCCGGGAACCGGGGTTGGGCGCGCGTCGCGCGATCGAGCATATGACCGGTGTACATCACGATCGGCGGAATGCGCAGTACATCAGGCACCCACTGCGCGCTGCCCGGCAGACGTTCCGCCAGCAGTTCAGCTTGACGGCGGGTGCTGCTCAGGTTGCCAAAGTTACCGCGGGCCAGCGTAGTGGCGCGGGCATAGCGGGCTGCCGATTCCACAGGCTCACCGAGAATCAGGGCCGCCTCGCCAAGAGTCGCTTCGAGCCAATAATCAGATGCCTCCGCCGCCGCTGCCGGGGAGCCGAGCGCCAGGCTTCGCACCTCGCCGGCAATCCGGCGCGCCGTGGCCAGATCGCCGCGCAGCACCGCGACGGCGGCCGCATTGATCCCCGTGTACGACGCGTCGGCAACGGCATGACCGCTGCATGCCGCCTCATACGCGTGGTTGTAGATGCGGAAGGCCGACTCAAGGTGCCGGTCTCGGTCGGCGGGGCGCCGCGTCAGCAGCGCCAGATCCTTGTGCGTGCGCGCGAGCATTCCGAGGGTCTCGGCGTCCGCACCTCCCTCGTCCGCGAGTTCGCGCAGGAGCTGATTGGCGCGTTCGATGTCACCGCTGCGCGCGACCGCCAGACCTTTCAACTGACGCAGACGCAGGTTTTCTGGCGACGCATCGAGGCCTTCCTGAACGGCGTTGTAAGCCAGCAAGGGTTCTCCCTGCCGTAGCCAACGTTCGGCGGCATCGATTGACGGCTGTTCCAGCACCAGCGAAATCTACCCGTTTATGCTGACGCCGGGTATTACAAATCAGGTTCGCATGCGGCTCCGGTGGCGCGGGCGTTACCCCGCACCGCAGCACGTCTTTTTTTCTAAAGAAGTCTAACTTTTCTAAAGAAGCGGAAGGATCTGCCGACACCCTGACGAACCGACAGGTATTTAACCAGGAGGAAGGGCAATATGGAAACTAGCGGAATCTCGGCAGCCTTGTCCGGTATTTCCAGCCAGTCGCAGGCGTCGACCGCCAGCGCCGCCAAACCTAAGACCACGCCGGCTCCAGTGGTGGCCAGTGTCTCCAAACCGACGGCGGCCGCTACGTCAGTGACTGCGCCGTCCCCCTCTGCCACAACCGTCGCGGCGGGGTCGTCGGTGACTGCGGCGTCCGGGTCCCCCAAAACCGCTGCCGCGCCTGCGCAGTCGGTGTCCAAGGCAGCCAGCACGGTCGCGGCTCTGGTGAGTTCCACTTACTCGACCAACGTGGGTGGCAAGAGCTACGCGGCGAACATTTCGCAAAGCAATGGCGTCTACACCCTGTCGGTCCCCAATTTGCCCGGCGCGAGCGTGACAGGCTCGAGCCTCGGTGCGGCCGAGAGCGCCTTGAATTTGAGAATCGATCTTTTGGCCTGACGCGGCCACCGGCCTCGTTACCCCAGAATGATCTTATGCAGGGCATAGGCTAAGCAGCCCAATACCCCGACGCTCGCGCCCCAAATACCGAAAAACCAACCGAGGCGCACGATGAGCCGCTTCGGGGTGCGGTCCTTAGTGGTAGTGCGTTTCATGACCGATTTTTCCCCGGAACACCCAGTACGCGTAGCCGGTGTACGCGAGCACGATGGGAATCAGCACGAGGGCCCCGACCAGCAGGAAAAGCTGGCTCGATGGGGGAGAGGAAGCCTGCCAGATATCGATGCTGGGCGGCACGATCCAGGGCCAGATGCTGATGCCGAGCCCGGTAAAACACAGAAAAAACCAGCCCAAGGCGCACAGCAGCGGCGTCAAATGCACCGCTTCGTCGGTGATGCTGCGCCAGAACACCACCACGAGCCACGCGACGAGCAGCGGCACCGGGGCGACGTACAGCATGCGGGGCCACA